>Ga0209205_1000075_pt1 | contig 20339 bp, 14 predicted proteins | sample ZodSprso05mmetaG_FD_184133 | JGI IMG/M metagenome (GOLD analysis project Ga0209205, IMG submission 184133) | Hot spring sediment microbial communities from Zodletone spring, Oklahoma to study Microbial Dark Matter (Phase II) - Zodletone Spring... ... | reverse complement strand
CCCCCATACCAATGCGGTGGGCCTTCATGTTCCCGGCCGTTTTGACAAGGTGGTGGACATCGAGACCTGCCACCTGCAGGAAGAGCCCACCAACCAGGTTCGCAACCATTTGCGGGAGCTTGCCCTGGAAAAGAAACTATCTTTTTATGACCACCGGACCAATGAGGGGCTCCTCCGTAACCTGATCGTCCGGAACACCACCCTGGGTGAAGTGATGATCATTCTTTCGGTTCAGTATGACGAACCCCCTGTTTACGAACTGCTGGAATCGCTGAAGCATAACTTTCCCGGCCTGACCAGCCTCATGTACACCATCAATCCCAAGAAGAACGAAGCACTGTATGACCTGGACATCCGGCTTTATGCGGGAAGGGACCATATCTTCGAGAAGCTGGAGGATCTCACTTTCCGGATCGGTCCCAAATCCTTCTTCCAGACCAACTCCCTGCAGGCCCTGGAACTTTACCGGAAGGCCAGGGAATTTGCCGGACCCGGCGAAGGTGAGCTCCTTTACGACCTGTACACGGGGACCGGGACCCTGGCCAATTTCATGGCCCGGAGCGCGAAAAAGGTGGTGGGCATTGAATCGGTGCCTGAAGCCATTGCGGATGCAAAGATCAATGCCGAAATCAACGGGATCGGAAATGCCCAATTCTTTGCGGGCGACATGAGGGAGTTGCTCACGGGGGATTTTTTCTCCGCACACGGGAATCCGGATGTGATCGTCACCGATCCGCCCAGGGCTGGGATGCACCCGAAAGTGGTGGAGCAGATCCTGAGGAGCAAAGCATCCCGGGTCGTGTATGTCTCCTGCAATCCTGCCACCCAGGCCAGGGATGTGGAACTCCTTGGCAGGAATTATGCACTGAGGAAGATCCAGCCGGTGGACATGTTCCCCCATACCCACCATGTGGAGAACATCGCCCTGCTGGAGAGAACAGGTTAACGCCTCACCGGCAGTTTCTCTTCCGGCCAGCTGTTCCCGAAGTCGGTCCAGTAATCAAAAATGGTTCGCTTGATGTCCTTTCTCAGGATCAGCAGACCGAACAGGTTCGGGATGGTCATCAGGGCAATGGTGATGTAAGAAAGGTTCCACACGATGGTGGTATCCGTGAAGGAAGCGACAAAGAAACCCACCACGTAAACCATCCTGTAGATGATCACGTATTTTGTCCCGAACAGGTAAGTGACCGCCCTGTCCCCGTAATAGGACCATGATATGGCCGTGGAAAATGCGAACAGGAGCAGTCCGATGGAAACAATGTACTGTCCCCAGTTTCCCAGGATACTTCGTTTGAACGCCTCCGTGGTAAGGGCAGCGCTGTGGATCAGCGAGCGTCCGGTCATGTACACCTCACCCTGCGTGGAACTGGCCCCGCTGAACTGCACCTTCCCTGCGACCACGGGTATCTCCCCTGTGAACAGCGAATCGCCGTCATGTACGATGACATCTTCGGCAAAGGATTCTGCATGGATCAGGGTGAGCTCTTCGGAAACAGGAATGCCCGCCACCACCTTCAGGGACCCCGTGAAAAGGTCCACCGTGGTATCGTTGCTGAAAAAACGGCCCAGCAACATTCTGTCGTGACTCTCCTTCTCGGTGTAGGTTCCCTCCAGGACATACAGGTCAGCCGCCTGGAACTTGTTCTCAAGCTTTTCGTTCCACACACCGGAGGAAAGCAGGACCAGTCCGGTCAATGTGCAGATGACAATGGTATCTATGAAAGGCTCGAGAATTGCCACCATTCCTTCGGAGACCGGCTCATGTGCCCGGGCTGCCGAGTGGGCAATGGGTGCCGAACCCTGCCCTGCCTCATTGGAGAACAGTCCCCTGTTCACCCCCTTGTTAAACGTGAAGGCAAAGCCCGCTCCCAGGAATCCCCCCACAGCCGCACTGCCCGTAAAAGCATCTGCAAATATGGATCCCAGGGAGGGAAGGATGTTCTCATAATTGGTCCCTATCACAAGGGCTGCCCCGATGAAATAGATGAGGGCCATCACAGGCACCAGCGTGGAAGTTACTTTCGCGATCCGCTTGATCCCGCCGATAATCACCAGTCCCAGCAGCACGGCCAGCACAGCGCCCGTCAGGGAATGCCTGATCCCGAAAGAGGTGAACATGGAATCGGATATGCTGTTGATCTGGGGCAGACTGCCGGTGCCAAAGGAGGAGAGGATGGTGGCGAAGGCGAAAAAGGCCCCCAGCACAGCCCCTGTCCGGATAATCTTTCCCGATCGTGTTCGAATGTTCAGCCGTTTTTTCATGTAATACATGGGGCCGCCCGAAACGGTCCCGTCCGGCAGAATATCCCTGTACTTATGGGAAATGGTCACCTCCACGAATTTGGTACACATCCCCAGCAGGGCGGTCACCAGCATCCAGAAAAGTGCGGCAGGTCCTCCCAGGTGTATGGCCAGCGCGACTCCTGCGATGTTCCCCGTGCCGACGGTGCCCGACAGGGCGGTGGTCAGCGCCTGGAAATGGGAAGTATCCCCCACATCATCCGCCCGGTCGAACTTGCCGGACACGATCTTCAGGGCATGCCTGAAATACCGGAACTGCGGCAGACCCAGGTAGAGGGTGAAAAAGATCCCGGTCCCCAGAAGCAGGAAAACGAACCACTGGTGACCGCCGAGATAACCGTTCAGGAAAAGGAGGAATTCATTGATCTTCTGCATGAATCGACAGGATTAGCGATATGTTACCTTCAAAGCTCATAAAAGTAACAATTATTTGGAAAGTCGTAGAAAGACCCGGAGAGCCATTCCTTCAGTCCCTTAGTGACGGATATGTACCGGTCCTTTTACCGGCAGTTCCACCTGGAACAGGGACCCTTTTCCCGGTTGTGATTTGATCCCGATCCTGCCGCCCATCATCTCCACCAGGTTTCTGGAGATGGAAAGGCCGAGCCCGGTGCCCCCGAACCTCCTTGTATTGGATTCATCGATCTGCCTGAACTGTTCGAAGATCAGTTCGAAATGCCCGGGATCTATGCCGATACCCGTATCCTCTACGAAAATGAACACCTTTTCTTCGTTCATGCTGCGGTAACCGATTTTCACCTGTCCTTTCTGGGTGAACTTGATCGCATTGTTGATCAGATTTTTCATCACCTGGGTGAGCCGGACCATGTCTGTATCCATCTCCAGGGGATCCGGGCCTTTCTCTAAAATGATGTCCAGATCGCTTCTTTTCAATCGTCTGAGCTCATCCAGAGCATACTGCTGAAGTTCCTCCATCCACGTGGAAAGATCCAGCCGCTCATAAATAAGGGCAAGCTGCCCGCTTTCGATCCGGGCCAGGTCGATGATGTCGGAGATCAGTGCAAGCAGTGTTTCCGAATTGCGTATGATGCGGTGCACATATTCTTCCCTGGTTGGTTCATCCAGGTCGGGATTGACCAGCAGGTATGAAAACCCCACAATGGAATTCATGGGGGTTCTTATCTCATGGGACATATTGGCCAGGAAGGCAGATTTCAGGCGGTGGCTTTCCTCGGCCCGCTGTTTGGCAATTTCCAGTTCATCAAGGGTCTTCTTCTGTTCGGTCACATCCCTGGTAATGCTGAGGATCAAATCCTGTTCTCCGGTCTCGCCCGGAATCAATACGTTCTTCGAGGACATTTGTAACCAGTGGCCGTCCCTGTGCCGGATCCTGTACTCATAGCTGGAGATCCCTTTCGACAGGAGTTCCAGGTGCATCCGACTGATCAATTCTGTATCATCCGGATGAAGCACTGCCTTCCTGTCTATTTGCAGGAACTCGTCGCGTGTATAGCCGATCGACTGATGGAAAGCGGAATTTACCAGGATGAACTTCCCTTCACGGGAAAGCAGTGCAATGCGGTCATCGGCAGCTTCGAAAAGGATCCTGTACAGCTTTTCGCTTTCCCGGAGGGCAGCTTCGGTCATTTTGCCGGATGTGATATCCTTTACGATGGCCAGCACCAGGTCCTCCCCTGTCAGATCAAAAGAATAGGCAGTGAACTCCAGCCATAACCGCCTTTTTCCTGCCAGCATCACCTCCTTCTCAAACCTCACAAACCCTGTTTCCTGCAGCTCCCGGACCACTGACCCGCTGATACCGATCATTTCATCCCCGTCATACGCCGGGGGGATCTTGCCGATCAGTTTAGCCCTGTCCTTCTCAAAAAGCGCTGCGGCAGCCTCGTTCGCATCCACCACCCGGTCTGCCCGCCCGTTGAGGATTTCAATGACCATGATTGCTTCGTTGCTGTGCTGGAAGACAAACTCGAATTTATGCTTCTCCTCGAGCATGGAAAGCAGGTAGGTGAACCGGTCGGATATATTCATGGATATGCCACCCACGATCAGCGGTCTCCCTTCCGGGTCATATTCGATCACACTTCCCCGGTTATAATACCATTCCCAGACTCCCTGCCGGTTCCTCACCCTGTATTCCATCTCGTACAGATTGGTTTCACCGTTCAGCAGGCGTTTGAACTTCCCCAGGTTCTCACTGGCATCATCGGGGTGAATGTTTTTATAGATGGATGGCTCCGTGGGATCGAAATCTTTTTCGGTGTAACCGAGTACGCTGAGCAATCCCGGACTGACCGTCAGCCTGTGCTCCCGGGTGTTCCAGTACCACCAGTGAAGGCCGATCCTTTCCGAAGCGGCAATAAAATCCACAGAAGGTGAGATCAGTTCGCGCGGCAGTTTCTGATTTTTTCCGGACATTGCTTTTTCAGATCATTTAAAGTTAACATATTCTGTAATTATCATGAACTTTCCGTTGTATTGAGATGTTTTTATCTTTGTGTGACTTTGGTTACAGACGGGATGTGCATGAGGACCTATCTTTGCACCAACATCAAAAAACATCACATCATGAAACTGGAACATTTGACAAACGAAACATTCAAGGAAAAGATATTCAACTACGAGACACAGAAGGAGTGGAAATTCGAAGGGAAAATACCGGCCATCGTCGATTTTTACGCGGACTGGTGCGCACCCTGTAAAATGATCGCACCCATCCTGGAGGAACTGAAAACCGAATATGGCGATAAGCTGGATATCTACAAGGTGAATACGGAAGAGCAGCGGGAACTGGCTTCGGTCTTCGGGATCCAGAGCATCCCTTCCCTGCTTTTCATTCCCACTGACGGACAGCCCCAGATGGCCATGGGTGCGTTGCCCAAAGAGACCTTCCGCCAGGCGATCTCGGAAGTGCTGAACGTAAACTGATAAAAGCAAGAAATTATGAAGAAGATCATATTCAGTATCATCACAGTTGCATTCGTTGCTTCTTCCTGTTCGAACGGTTCTCCTTCTGCAAAGGATGCATCCGGTCAGAATTCAAAAGCAGCGGTAGAATCAGCTATCAGTGACAAGGGCGACACAACTGTTTCCGGCCAGGGAGATACACCCGGGAAGCCCGTGCACCTGACCAAACAGGATTTTCTCGAAAAGGTGATGAATTACGAGAAGAACCAGACAGAATGGGTTTATGAGGGAGACCTCCCGGCCCTGATCGATTTCTATGCTGACTGGTGCGGACCTTGCCGGATTGCAGCCCCCGTGCTGGAAGAGCTGGCCGCGGAGTACAAAGGGAGGATCCACGTTTACAAGGTGGACACGGAAAAAGAGAGAGAGCTTGCAGCGGTTTTCGGGATCCAGAGCATTCCCGCGTTCCTGTTCGTGCCCAGTAAAGGGCGGCCGACCATGAGCAGCGGCATCGCCAGAACACCCGAAGAGACCAAGGAGATGTTCCGGAATATGATCAATGAACTGTTGCTCAATGAGAAGCAGGAAGTCCTGTAATCCATGAAATACATTGGCGCGCATGTGAAAACCACGGGGGGTGTGGAGAATGCCCCCCTTCATGCAAAAGAGATCAAAGCCACCGCCTTCGCCCTTTTCACGAAGAACCAGCGGCAGTGGGTGGCCAAACCGCTGTCGGAGGATAACATCAAAAATTTCAAAGAGAATTGCAAAAAGGCAGGATACGAACCTTCCCACATTCTTCCCCATGACAGTTACCTGATCAACCTGGGAAATCCCGACCCCGGTGCGCTTGAGAAATCCAGGGCTGCTTTCCTGGATGAAATGCAGCGGTGCGAACTGCTGGGACTCAGCATGCTCAATTTCCATCCGGGAAGCCACCTGAATAAAATCAGCGAGGAAGAAAGCCTGGACCTGATCGCCGAATCTGTTAACCGGACACTCTCAAAGACCCGTGGAGTTACGGCGGTGATTGAGAATACAGCCGGACAGGGATCCAACCTGGGATATACGTTTGAACAGATCCGTTACATCATCGACCGGGTGGAGGACCGGTCGAGGATCGGGGTATGCATTGATACCTGTCATGCATTCACCGCAGGGTATGACCTTAAGAGCCGCAGGGGATTCGAGGAAACATTCGAACAATTCGACAGGGTGATCGGATTCGATTACCTGAAGGGCATGCACCTGAACGATTCCAAAAAGGAGCTGGGCTCCCGGGTGGACCGCCATGAACAGATCGGGAAAGGAATTCTGGGACTGGAGCCTTTCCAATGGATCCTGGGCGACAGCCGGTTCGATGATATCCCCCTGGTCCTCGAGACCCCTGATGAGGACCTATGGGCCAAGGAGATCAAACTGCTGAAGAGCTTCACCTGATCCTTTTTTGATAAGTATTCTTTCGGATTCGCCGCAATAAGGATAACTTTATTGAACCAAAAGTTATACCCACATGCGACAAGAAAGATCCCACACCAAAATCGTTGCCACCATCGGGCCCGCTTCCAGCAGCCGTGAGGTACTGGAAAAAATGTTTCATGAGGGCGTGGATGTATGCAGGATCAATTTTTCCCACGGATCCCACGAGGAACACCTGAAGGTGATAGATACAATTCACCTGCTCAATGAGGAAATGGAGGAGAAGGTGGCCATCCTGGCCGATCTGCAGGGACCGAAGCTTCGCGTCGGCGAAATCGCCGGCGGGGAGGTAACACTGGTGGAAGGATCTGAATTCTCGTTCGTTACCGTACCCTGTACCGGAAATGACAAAGAAGCCTATATCAGCTATGAGCAGCTGCCCTGGGAAGTGAAAACAGGGGAAAAGATCCTGGTGGATGACGGAAAGCTTGTTTTCCTGGTACTCGAATCCAATCTGAAAGACAGGGTGACCACCCGGGTTATTGAGGGCGGTCTGCTCTCAAACCGGAAGGGAGTGAACCTTCCCGATACCCATCTCACCCTTCCCGGTATCACGGACAAAGATAGGGAAGATGCCCGTTTTGCCCTCGAGCATCACGTGGACTGGATCGCCCTGTCATTTGTGAGGAAAGAGCAGGATGTTCTGGATCTGAAGAAGATCCTGGAGGAACATCCGCACCAGGTGCATGTGATGGCCAAGATCGAAAAACCGGAAGCACTCAGGGAGATCGACGGGATCATCCGGGTTGCCGACGGGATCATGGTGGCCCGGGGAGATCTGGGTGTGGAAGTGGAATTCCATAGGGTTCCCATGATCCAGAAAAATATCATTCAGAAGTGCACCGAGCAATCAAAACCGGTGATCGTGGCCACCCAGATGATGGAGAGCATGGTCAACAGTCCCACCCCAACCCGGGCCGAGGCCACAGACGTGGCCAATGCGGTCCTCGACGGGGCCGATGCGGTGATGCTCAGTGCAGAGACATCCGTGGGGAGGTTCCCCGTCCAGACCATCAGGAATATGCAAAAGATCATTAACTCCACCGAGATCGAGGACCGGTTCTTCTTCCGGCTTCATGCACCCCTGAAAGAGCTCAGTACTTTCCTGGCAGATTCAATCTGCTACAATGCGGTGATGATGGCCAAACAGGTAAATGCCGCAGCCATCATTACCCTGACCCATTCTGGCTATACAGCATTCCGGATCAGTTCCCACAGGCCCAGGGCGCCCATCTTCACCTTCACCATGAACCGTGAGCTGATCCGGCACCTCTCGCTGGTATGGGGGGTCCGGACCTTCTATTTCAGGGAGTGTGATGATGTGGACGAATACATTGACTATACGGTCGGGTTCCTGGTTGACAATCAGTTATTGCATAAAGGAGACCTGGTGGTGCATGTGGGGAGCATCCCCATTTTGGAGAAAGGAAAGACCAACATGTTGAAACTCAGTCATGTCACCTGATAGATTCCGCGAACCTGCCCGGCCTGCGGGCCAGTTGTAACAGATATGCCCTTGCAGCCTGAACTGGACATATGGATCAGAAATGCAGAGGACCGGTGGTTCTCCGCGCTCGGGCAATACCTGGAAGAAGTCTTCTCAGATACGTTCCTTCCCTCCCATGACCACACCCACCACCTGAGGGTCTGGAATATCGCCAGGTCGCTCCTGGAACATATTTCAACTTTCAACAAACACCTGGACCCTTCCCTGGTGGAAGGACTGATCATAGCCGTTATGTTTCACGATGCAGGCATGGTGGTGACCAGGGAGAAGGAACACGGGCGGATCAGCAGGGAACGGTGTGAATCTTTTTTCCGTGACCGGAAGCTGCAGCGGCCGGAACGATTCGAAGAAGTGCTGGAGGCCATTGAGAAACATGATAACAAAGACGACCGGATCTATTTCGGGATCACCCCGGATGAACCACCCGATCTGCTGACACTTCTCTCCCTGGCCGATGACCTGGATGCATTGGGAGTGATCGGCGTGTACCGGTATGCGGAGATCTGCCTGGTGCGCGGAATGTCAATGAGAGAGCTGGGTGTGAATATCCTGGGGAATGTAAGTGCCAGGTTCAACCATATTTCCAAAAGCTGTGCCATGTGCCCGCAGATCCTCCGGGTGTACCGCGAAAAATATACGTACCTGGTTTCCTTCTATGACAGTTACAACCAGCAGCTGCTCCTGGAATCGGATCCACAGGAAGTGCGGTCGGGATACCTGGGGGTGGTGAACGCCATCCGCCGGCTCACCTTGGAAGGTAAAACCAGGCCGGAGGATCTCCCTGCAAAGGTTGAGAAAAACGACCCGGGGAAGCTGGTGATCGATTTTTTCTCGCAGCTGAAAGCTGCGCTGGAAGGAGAACGATCCAAATAAAAACACTGATCTGTAAAAAGATCAGCAATAGTTCATCTTTTACCAGTGTGTTTTACTGAATGATCAGTTTCTGGTTAAAGGATTTTTTTCCGGCTTCGATCCTGAGCATATAGACCCCTGTGGGCAGATCCACGGATAAAGGAATGCGCTCGCCGTGCAATTCTTTGGAATACACGGTGCGCCCGCTCAAATCGCTGACGGTGATCATTACCTTGCTGCACGGGAGATCAATCATTTCTAAAATAAAACTCCCCGCATTCGGATTCGGATACAGCCTGAACCAGGGTGCTGCTTCCTTTTCCCCGGAACCCGTCACATTGAGCGTAAAAGCATGTGCGAGGGTATGGCTCCACCGGTTCAGTGCATCCCTGCTCCTGATGTAAAACATATGGTCACCGTCGCTTAACCCGCCCAGGTACACGATAAAATCAGCAGTGATATCTTTGCCCGGAGATACCACGTTCACAGGCGTTCCGTTCCCGAAACCCGGATCGTCGTCAATGAAGTATTCCATGCCGGTAACATCCGAAGCTTCCGGCGGGACCGCCTTAAATACATAAAAGACCTGCTGGTGAATGGAACTCCAGCGGCCCAGCTCGTCGCATGCCCTGATCATCATCCTGTGGAAACCCTGTGAGAGTCCGGAAGCGTCCACATGAAAGCTCAGGGACAGATCATTGCCCGGACTGGCAATGGGTACCGGGGTGGCCAGCCCGAAACCCGGATCACTGTCGATAAAATACTCTGCCTGATTGATTTTCGACTCAATTACATCCCGGGACCTGAACAGGTAAAAAACCCGCTGGAAGGATGAGCTCCAGCGGCCCAGGTCGTCGCGGGCCCTCACCATGATCATATGGAACCCCTGTACGAGTCCGTCAGCATCCACATGAAAGCTCAGGGACAAATCATTGCCCGGACTGGCAATGGGTATCGGGGTGGCCAGCCCGAAACCGGGATCACTGTCAATAAAGTATTCCGCCCTGTTTATTTGCTGGCCGGCAGAAAGTGCGGCAGCAAGCAAAAATGCCGAGATGAACGCTGATTTTTTCATTGTTCCCCGTATTGAATGGGCTATTTACCGGATTTGACCTTGATGGTGCAGGATAAGCCCTCACCGGAATAAGCTGTGCCGGCAATGGCCGCTTCGTAGATATGCGGCAGCGCCGGCAGGCCCGATAACACATAGGGGGTTACACCGCCGAAGACGCCGCAGTCGACACCGCTCAACCCGGACCCGATCGCAGGGGATCCGGTCCTTAACTGCCATTTCCCGTCGGAGCTGTAGCCCAGGTTGCCATTATAGTCCACGAACACATTGGCCATGGCCACATTGTGCCGGTTGCCTCCGGCATCGGTGCCATCGTATGCCAGGATGTTGTTGGTGATTGTATTGCCTGTATTCGGAGTGATCACAAAGCTTGATGAACAGATGATATTGTTGGCAATGCTTGCATTATATACATCTATCGGGGTGTAGTAAAGAGATGTGACCACATTATTGGTAATTTGCAGGGGGCCGCTCGTACTGCCTATACTGATATAGTAACCAACAATATTGTTCGAGATAATTCCATTGGTGATCTTGCCTGAGGCAACACTGATACCTGATACAAAATTTTGCAGGACGAGGATATTTTCAATGTCGTCGTAGAAATAAATATAGCTGAGATGGCACCTTGTCACAGCAATGTTATCCACTTTGACAGATACCGAGCTACCTTTCATGCCCGTAATGATGCTGCCTGCCGATCCGGAATTAAAGTACACGGTCCCCACATTCGCTTCCATTTTATTTGCCTGGGTGCTGTCGTTTTCGCTCAGGAAGTAACCCGGGCCAATGATCGTGAGCCGTCTGGATATGTTGGCGTCCCCGTAGGCGGTTGTAGAGCCTTCCACGTAAATGGTATCGCCGTCGGAGGCATTGTCGTTTGCATCCTGCAGTGTGGCATAATCTGCATCGGCACCCGGATTGTTATTCACCCGGATCAGGTGCTGTCCGGAGATGATCCCGCAGCAGAGCGAAATAATCAGACTGAGTAATAGATGTGTTCTCATGGACATGGTTTTAAACAATACGATGGCAAGTTACGCTGCGTCCGCATCAATCGTTTTGCCCGGCGTCCCAATTATTTTGCCCGGCGTCCCAAAAAAGAAGGATGTTATTTCCTGCCGATATCGCTCGGATTTACACTGAACTCCCGGGTGAAGGCTTTGCTGAAGTGGGAGATGTTCTTAAATCCCGTCCTGTAGGCGGCTTCCGAGACGGTGATATCCGAACCGAGCAGCAATTCCTTCGCCTTATGCAGGCGGAGCGAACGAAGGTATTGTGTGATTGTTCTGTCTGTCAGGAACTTGAATTTACGATACAATTGCGACCGGCTCATGGCGATCTCCCTGCACAGACCCTGGATATCGAACCGGTCATCGGTCAGGTGGGCGATCATGATATCCCGGACTTTCCGCATGAATACATCTTCCTTGCGGAAATCCGGCACCTCCGGCAGGGTGAGGTCTGCTACCGGTGCATATCTTTCGCGGAGCTTCCTCCTCAATTCAATCAGCGATCTCAGCTGCACCAGCAGTTCTTTCCTGTTGAACGGCTTGGGAATATAGGCGTCGGCCCCCCGCTCCAGTCCTTCCAGCCTGGAGGCAATGTCAGCTTTTGCCGTCAGCATCACCACGGGGATGTGACTTGTACGCAGATCATCCTTGACTTTTCCGAGCATCTGAATCCCATCCATCACCGGCATCATCACATCACTGAGGATAATGTCGGGGATGCATTCGGTGGCAACCTCGAATCCCTCCCTGCCGTCATTTGCCACCACCACATCATATTCATTTTCCAGCAAAGTGAACAGGTACTGCACCACATCTGCATGATCCTCCACGATCAGGAGCATGGGTTTATTGGCCGATGCATTGCCGTGCACAGATGGAGGAATGAATTTCGGACCGGCCGGACTGATCCATGTGGAAATCCCAATCCCGGGGTCCTGCAATTCCTGTATTTCCACCAGCGGCGCAGTCTGGGTAGCCGGAAGATCCACCGTAAAGGCAGTACCCTCGCCATACACACTCTCCGCCCAGATCGTTCCTTTCATGAGCTTTACCAGCTCCCTTGTCAGTGCAAGGCCGAGTCCCGATCCCGGCAGTGACCTGGCACCGCCTTCCTCGACCCTGTAGAAACGGTCGAAGATATAAGGCATGTGTTCACCGGAGATCCCCGGACCGTTATCTGCGATCCTTATTTCAAACCTGTCGTCACCGGTCAGGGCCGTGCTCACCTCCACCCGGCCCGAATGCTGTGTGAACTTCAGTGCATTGGAGAGAAGGTTGATGAGGATCTGCATCAGTTTTTCCGGATCATGGTCAATGACCGTTGGCTGTGCGGCGGGATTGTAAACCAGTTGGATCTGTTTCTCTGCCGCCACGGAAGCGAACAATTCAATGATATATTTGATATGGAGATTGATGTCTCCCCTGACCATGTGGACGGACATGGCCCCTGCCTCAAGTTTTGCAAGGTCAAGCATCTGGTTCACCAGGTTGAGCAGGATATCCGTGTGAATGTTTATTTTCTCCAGGCCTTCATCGAGCCATCGTTCCGGGTCTTCCCTGATCAGCTCCGTCATGCCTCGAATGACTGTCAGGGGTGTGCGGAATTCATGCGTGATACCGGTATAGAACCTGGATTTGGCTTCATCAAGCTCCTTCAGTTGTTCCGCTTCCAGGTGCTCCATTCTTACGCGCTGTGCAATGAAGTTCAGCACAAAAGCCGTGGCAAAACCGGAGATCCACAGCAGGTTGACTACGTACAGGGAGATGTTTACGGCCGGTGTCATTTCGGGAGGAACGGTGAGATAGGGATGCAGGACTCCGGCGAGGATGACCGTGATCACATAGACAACGTAAATGGCAATGGTTGCGCTTTTTTTCCAGAAGTTGAGGGAAAAGAAAACCAGTGCCAGGCCCACGAAGATCAGTCCCCCGGAATAAGGGATCCCCCCCATCTTCAGAATGGCGACGAATGTGGCGATGGCCACAAGGAACTGGTCAACAAATCTGTGCCATACTGAAACCTGACGCACCACTACCGGCAGAATAACACCCTGCATAAAAACGAGGGCAATGAACAGGCCGTAATAGATCAGGATCCTCAGCTGGGGAAAAATCAGGTGGTAGACAAGTACCAGGCACAATATCATGGAAGTCACGGCAAGACTGGCTATCCAGTATATCTTCTTCTGGGTCAGCGTATCCTTATCGATTCCCGGATAACTGACCATCCTCGTCATCCACCGATCTAGCTTATGAAGTCCCGGAAATTCCATCATCATGCAGATTTCGTAAGGATAAGTTATACAAAAATAAATGTAGATTGCTTAATTTCACCGGAATAATTTCGCATATGAATCATTCATACATATTTCACCTGCAGCGTATTTTGCCGTTAACGACATGGATGTTGCCGGTCTTGCTCTGGATCCACATGCCGGTTCCGGCCCAGGTCAGTCTGAGATATGCACAGAACGAAACGGTCACCTGGCAGGAAGCCATCGACATGTACGGCTGGCTTGACCGGCAGTACGAAGAAGCCCTGCTCATTGAAGCCGGGGAGACCGATGCGGGGAGGCCCCTGCACCTGTTCATTGTTTCGGCCGACCGGCTTTTTGATCCGGATTCCATCCGCGCCGAGGGAAAGACCATTCTGTTCATCAACAACGGGATCCACCCGGGCGAACCGTGCGGGGTGGACGCAAGCCTGAAACTGGCCGGTGAGCTCCTGTCCGGGAAGGATGCTTATTCCCGTTTCCTGGAAAAAACGGTGGTGGCCATCGTCCCCGTGCTCAATGTGGGGGGCATGCTGAACAGGGGCAGTCACTTCCGGGCCAACCAGAACGGACCGCTGGAGCACGGTTTCCGGGGCAATGCCAGGAACCTGGACCTGAACAGGGATTTTATCAAACTGGATTCCAGGAACACCCGGTCGCTGGTCCGGCTCCTGAGGGAATGGGAGCCGGATGTCTTTGTTGACACGCATACCTCCAACGGGGCCGATTACCCCTATGTGATCACCCTGATAGAGAATCATGAGCAACGCCTGGAGCGGTCGCAGTCGGAGTTCATGCATGACACATTTTTGCCATTCCTGTACGGGGCCATGGAAAAAACACCTTATGAAATGATCCCCTATGTGTGGAGCTTTGATCAAACCCCCGGGAACGGCATCGTGGGATTCATGGATTATCCCAGGTACACCACCGGCTACACCGGCCTGTTCAACACACTTTCATTCACCGTGGAAACGCATATGCTAAAACCCTTTGAGGACCGGGTCCTCTCCACCTGGCACCTGCTCAGGGAGGTGCTCGGGTTCTGCAGCACCCACCGGGAAGAGATCCTGCAGGTGAAGCAAAAAGCCATGGAAGAAAAGATGGACCGGAAGTCATTCGTCATTTCCTGGGAGGCAGATACCGCAAGGTATGATTGGCTCAATTTCAAAGGCTATACGGCCAGGACCAAACCCAGCCTGGTGACCGGACACCCGAGGCTCTGGTACGACCGCAGCGATCCCTGGCAGAAAGAGATCCCCTATTACAAATACTTCAAACCGGTCACCGAGGTGGATGTCCCGGAATACTACATCCTCCCCGGGGCCTGGCAGGAAGTGGCGGACCGGCTTCACCTGAACGAAGTGGAAATGAAGGAATTCACGGCTGATACCGTCCTGGAAGTGGAGGTGTACTACATCGAAGATTATCATACGAGAAGGGAACCCTACAACGGGCATTACTGGCATTCGGAAATCAGCGTACAAAGGGAAAACGAGCGGGTCCGGTTCCTGGCCGGCGACCTCCTGATCCCGGTCAGGCAAAAGGCCATCGAATACCTGGTCCAGACCCTGGAGCCCCATGGATACGATTCTTTTTTCAGCTGGAACTTTTTCGATGCGATCCTCTTCCGGAATGAGTATTTTTCTCCCTATCTGTTTGAGGAAACCGCGCAGAAGATCCTGGAGGAGGATCCGGACCTGAAGCGGGAATTCGGGGCACTGAAATCAAGGGATTCCACCTTCAGTGCCAATCCATATCTGCAGCTCAGGTATATTTACGAACACTCTCCCTGGTCGGAGCCCACCTTCCGCAGGTACCCGGTTTGCCGGTGGACGCCTTAAGGGATCGAGGAAATATGTATTTTTGTTGTTTTAGCCCTGATGAATAAAGGCAAAATACTGGTCATTGATGATGAGGAGCAGCTGCGTAAAGCGCTTTCCAGGATCATTGAACTGGAAGGGTATGAGGTTTTCCAGGCTGAAAATGCAACCACAGGATTGAAAAGACTCGAAAAGGACAAGGATATTCTGCTGGTAATATGCGATGTAAAATTGCCTGATATCAACGGACTTGAAGTATTAACAACCATTAAAGCACTGTATCCTGAATGTGAAATAATCCTCCTTACGGCATACGGTACGATCATTGACGGGGTATATGCAATGAAGCAGGGTGCATTTGATTACATCACCAAGGGAGATGGAGATGAGCAGATCATTGTGACCGTGGAAAAGGCGGTTGAAAAAGCCAGGATGCACAGGAGGATCCTTGAACTGGAAAACAGACTTGAAAACCGCTACAGCTTCGACCGGATCATTGGCAGATCAAAGATATTTACAGAGACCATTCACCTGGCAAAGAAAGTCGCCCCTGCCGATTCAGCAGTGCTGATTGAAGGAGAAACCGGAACAGGAAAGGAACTTTTTGCTCAATCCATTCACAACGCCAGTCCGAGAAGAAATAAACCCTTTGTGGCAATCAACTGCAGCGCCTTTCCGAAAGAGTTACTTGAATCTGAGATTTTCGGGCACAGGAAGGGTTCATTTACCGGAGCCAATTATGATAAGAAAGGACTGTTTGAAGAAGCGAATGATGGCACTTTGTTCCTGGACGAAATAGGCGAAATGCATCCTGACCTGCAGGCAAAATTACTCAGGGTTATTGAAAATCAGACCTTCACAAAAATAGGAGATACGAGGCTCACACATGTGAATGTCCGGATCATTGCAGCCACCAACAGGGATTTACTGAAAGATTCGCAGAGCGGCTATTTCAGAAGTGACCTGTATTACAGGCTTTCAGTTTTTAAAATTGCAATTCCGGCCCTGAGGGACAGAAAAGAGGACATCCCGCTGCTGGTGGATAATTTTGTCGCCATTTATTCCAGCAAGACCAAAAAGAAAATTAATCATGTGTCAGATGAGTTCCTGAATAAAATACTGGACTTCGACTGGCCGGGGAACACCAGAGAATTGAAGAATGTCATTGAGAGAGCAGTGATCCTGTCTGAAAATGAAGAACTTACACATGAACTACTGCCTCTGGAAATATTATTCCCGGCCGCCAGAGCAAGCCTTGGTGATCATGCCACCCTGCAGGAAGTTGAAAAGGAACATATTATCAAAATGCTTGCCTATACGAAAGGGAACAAAACCAGGGCTGCAGAAAAATTAGGCATTGGAATACCTACGCTTTACAGGAAACTCGAGCAGTACCATCTGAAATAATACCCTATCAAAATAGAAGTTTACCCTTTTAATTTAACATGGTCCTCGCGTTGTCGACAGACCGAGGAAAAAACTGGGTAACTATTTTTACGCTGTCAGAAAGACCGTTACGCATTGCCTCCCCCGTTTCCTGTATTTCCGGAACAACTTTTGGAATGTCCGGTCACAATCAAAAGATCGTGAAATGGATTTGATAGATATTGTGGCTGCGCTGCTATTCATCGTGATCATCCTCCTTCTTCTGGGTATTAGCAGGGTAGCTTTAAATATGCTGGATAAAATTGCGATGAAAAAGAAAAATAATAATAGTCCGGAAGTTGATTTAAACAGCTTGAAAAGAGTAATTTGGCCCTGGTCTAAAAGCTGAAATAATGATACGTATCGGTCTGAAAAATAAGCTATTTATAGGCTTCGGATTTCTATTCTTCATGATTATCCTGCTGTGGATCATCGGCGGTTTCTTTATATATGATCTTTCAAACAGGTCGAAGGCCATGCTTCAGGAGAATTATCAGACCGTGGAATCTGCGAAATATCTGATTCTGTCTATTGATGAGATCAAAAACCAGCAGTTCAAGTTTTTCCTTTCCGGTAAGGAAATTTTTGACGATCATCTGTATCAACAAAACAGGATGTTATTCGATACACATCTTGAAGCTGTGGAGAACAACATCACCGAAGAAGGAGAGTCGGATGTCATTGGTAAATTGAAGCATGCCTATACCGCATATATTTCCACCTTTGATCAACTGATTTCCAGCGAGATGGATGATCCCGGACTGTTTTTCGACAGGCTTATACCGGAATACACTGAAACCAGAAATCTGATCGTCATCCTCTGGGATATGAACATGGAAGCGATCAGCTTTAAAAATACATTGCTGGAAAGTACAGCTCACAGGGCTTTTGTTCTCATTTCCCTGATCGGGACCATTTGTTTCATTCTTTCCGCGCTTTTCTTTTTCAGGTTTCCGAGAAATATAGCCAGGCCGATCGGAGCAATGATCAAAGGGATTTCCGAGATCGCCAACCGGAATTACAGCCAGAGACTGGACTTTCAGTCAAATGACGAGCTGGGAGAGCTGGCCAGCGCATTCAATACCATGGCGGCAAAGCTGGATGAGTATGAAAACAGCAACCTCTCGGAACTTCTGTTTGAAAAGAAACGGATCGATACGATCATCAACAACATGAAAGATGCCATCATCGGCATTAATGACAGGAATGAAATTATCTTTTCAAATACGTATGCTTGCAAGATCATCGGGATCAGTGAGGCCTCCCTGATCGGTAAAGATGCGGCACTGATTGCATCTCAAAATCCTGTTTTTCAATCTATTATGCATGATATGCTGGGCTCCCCGGATACCCCGAACAGGGACTTTAAACCGCTGCGGCTGTTCATCGATGAGAAGGTGCGGTATTTTACCCGTGAGATCCTGGAAGTGAATATCAGAAAAACCGGAGAAGATACATCAACGCATGCTGGTATCGTGATTGTTCTCAAAAACATCACTCACTTTTTGGAACAGGATGAAGCCAAGACCAATTTCATGGCTACCATGTCACACGAGTTGAAAAGTCCCATTTCTTCATTGCGTCTCAATCTGAAGTTGCTGGATGATCCGCGGATCGGAACGCTGAATACCGAGCAAAGGGAAATCATCCGTGCGCTGAAAACCGATACCAACAATATGCTGACAATCACATCTGAATTACTGAACCTTGCCCAGCTGGAAACAGGCAACATTCAGCTTAATTACCGGAAGGTTCGTCCACTGGAATTATTTGAATACGTGAAAGAAGTATCCAGTAATCAGGCGAAAAAGAAGCAGATAAATATTCATTATCAGGCGGATCCAGATCTCCCTCCCCTGTACGCTGACTCTGAAAAAACAGCCTGGGTATTGATGAACCTGATCAACAATGCCATTCAGTACTCCAAACCCGGAGGGCAGATCCGGGTGACTGCTTCCATGGATCGGGAACAGATCATTTTTACCGTGGAGGATTTCGGGAAAGGGATTGAAGGGAAATATCTTGAGATGATATTTGAGAAATTTTTCCGTGTGCCGGGATCCGATCAGCAGGGAACCGGGCTCGGGCTGGCGATTTCCAAAGAACTTATTGTAAAGCAGGATGGTAAACTATGGGCTGAGAGTGAACCGGGATCGGGCAGCCGGTTCTTTTTCAGCCTACCCGTCATGTCTGAATCATAAATGTCTGGGATGAAAGGTGTTACACTAAAGCTTTTATATGGGCTGTTCCTGGTTTTCTTAATAGCCTTTTTTTTGTTGATGATCAATATATCCGTGAACCAGAGCATTGTATCCGGATTTCAGTCAAATCTCGGTCAGAATTCCTCTCTGAAATTCAACCATGAAATGCTGGCAGTTCTGGATGAACTGAACGAGATCCTCATGGAAGATAGTGCTGCCGCTGATAACGAAAGCATCATCTCCAGACAGGATATGTATTTACATGAGCTTGAAAAAAGAATTCAATTGCAGGAACAGTCGTCTACAAATAGCATTGAGCTTGAATTAAAAGAATCCTTGGATCATGCTTTCCGGCGATTCTCACTTAGTGTGAAAGGGAGGGAATATACGAGCAATTACCGGTTGTATCAAGAAAAATTCCTGAACCTCCGGCAATATGTGCTTGATATTTTTGAAATTAAATTTAAAGAAATTGAACGGGAGGATGAAGAAATTAGCAGAAAAGTTCACAGGGCCCTGAATATCCAGAAGAAAGCGGGGATCACAGGAATTGTAATCATTGGCCTCATCATGTTTCTCCTGCCTGTGTATTTATGCAACAAGATTGAGAACCTCACTGATAGACTGCTGAATCATTATCAGTCCAGTTTCAATAAAGACATTGAATTTGAATCCGGCAAGCAGCTTGAAAGATTGGAGGAAGTGGTGAATAAGATTCTCATGGAGTTGGATGAAAAATCCGGAAACACTTAATCTGGCAGGAGCATGCGCAGTATCCTGAATTTTAAAATAGTCTTCAGGGTGGTCTCGAGGATCTTGTTCATCGTGGCTGCATCAATGTTCATTTGTATCGGTGTGGCGATGATTTATTCGGAACCGGTTCTCCCTTTCATCTATTCCGCTCTGATCTCATCCACTGCCGGGCTCATATTGTTCATGCTGACCGGCAAACAGGGAAAAGATGAGATCATCCAGCGCAAAGAAGCTGTGCTGGCGGTGACATTATCGTGGATTTTCATAGCCCTGGCAGGTTGTCTGACTTACCTGTTTTCAGGAGCAATATCGAATTTCATCGATGCCCTTTTTGAATCGGTTTCCGGGTTCACCACCACGGGTTCTTCCATACTGACTGATATTGAATCATTACCAAAGTCTATTTTGTTCTGGAGAAGCCTGACGCACTGGATAGGCGGGATCGGGGTCATCGTTCTATTTATCGTCATCATGCCCCAGCTTCAGATGGGTGGCTACAACCTGTTTACACTCGAGTCTTCGCTGCAGGAAAAAATACAACCCAGGATAAAATCTGTCGGCATCCGGCTGTTGATCATTTATTTGATTCTCACAATTGCCGAGGTCATCTTATTGATGGCGGGGAAAATGAACCTGTTTGAAAGTGTCTGCCATGCATTCGGTACAGTAGCTACAGGAGGTTTCTCCCCGAAAAACACGAGCATTTCGGACTATTCAAATTACATACAATATGTGGTAATGATCTTTATGG
>Ga0209205_1000073_pt1 | contig 21833 bp, 15 predicted proteins | sample ZodSprso05mmetaG_FD_184133 | JGI IMG/M metagenome (GOLD analysis project Ga0209205, IMG submission 184133) | Hot spring sediment microbial communities from Zodletone spring, Oklahoma to study Microbial Dark Matter (Phase II) - Zodletone Spring... ... | reverse complement strand
GTGGCGGCCGACTGTACAGGTCACGGGGTCCCGGGAGCTTTTATGAGCATGCTGGGAATGACTTTTCTGGACGAGATCGTGATCAAGTCTGAAATCACCCAAACTGACAGGATCCTGGAATCACTGCGGGAACACGTGATCACTTCACTGAAGCAGTCGGGAAAGAGCATCCAGGAATCCACCAAAGACGGGATGGACATGGCCATGGTCTGCCTGGACAAAAAGAACCGGACCATCCAGTTCTCAGGAGCCTACAATCCGATTTTCCTGGTCAGGGAGCTGAAACCGGAAGAAAGATCGGGGATCAGTCAGGGGGAGGAAATTGAACTACCCAGGGGATCTATCCGGAGCGAGACCCATATCCTTCTGCAGATCAGGGGCGACCAGATGCCCATCGGGATCTCTGAGAAGCATATACCTTTCAACGCCACCACCCTGGCGGATGAAGGTTACAACATGTATATGTTCTCGGATGGATTCCAGGATCAGTTCGGAGGCCCCCAGGGGAAAAAATTCATGTCCAGGAATTTTAAAAAGCTGATCCTGGATCTGCAGGATATCCCGTTGAAGGACCAGGGAGCCAGACTGGAAAGGATACTCCTTGACTGGATGGGCGAGATCAGCCAGATTGATGACATCCTGGTCATGGGATTGAGAATGAACCCGTAATAGCTCTTTATGATGAAGTTGCCGCTGCTGGAAGAAAAGGCGCTTACCATGGAAAATTTGCTGGAACAGCGCAGACTGCTGGTCTCCAGTCTGAAGTATGCCAGTTTCATACAACGGGCGGTCCTGCCGGATCACAGGTTCATGGAAAATACCCTCAGGGATTATTTCGTACTGCACATCCCAAGGGACATTGTCAGCGGAGATTTCTATTATTGTTCCAGGAAGGAGGAATACATTGTCACCGCCGTTGGCGACTGCACCGGGCACGGGGTTCCCGGGGCGCTCATGAGCATCATGGGTGTGTCGTTTCTGAACGAGATCCTGAGCAGCCGGGGTCCCTGTAAATCTGCCAGGATTTTGAACCTACTGCGCGAAAGGGTCATGAAAGCACTGCACCAGCGCGGGCACGAGGAAGAGAACAAGGATGCCATCGATATGGCACTCTGCGTATTCAATCCAAAAACCTCGGAGCTACAGTATTCAGGGGCTAATAATCCGCTCTACCACATCCGGGACAAAGTGCTTACAGAGATCAAACCCGATAAAATGCCCGTGGGGATCAATGCGATAGAAGAATGTTCATTCACCAATCACAGCCTGAGCCTGCAACCGGGAGACCTCATCTACCTGTTTTCAGACGGGTATGCAGATCAGTTTGGCGGTCCGCTGAACAAAAAATTCAAATACGGTCCGTTTAAAGAGCTGCTTACCAGGTTGAGCGACAGATCCATGGAGAAGCAACGGGAGGAACTGGAAAGGGTCATTGTGCAATGGAAAGGGAACGAGCCCCAGGTGGACGATATATTGATATTCGGATTTAAATTTGTCTAAAACAGGGAAGATGAAACTTGTTGCTTTCAGAATACAGAATTTCAGATCGGTGGTTGATACGGGCTGGCTGGAGCTTTCCCATGACAATATCACCAGCCTGATCGGTCAGAATGAATCCGGAAAAACCTCCATCCTGGAGGCGCTGAAGGCCTTTCATGAAGGAGTTCTGATCGAGGACATGCTGAGAAGCGACCTTTCTCTGCCAAAAGTAAGCTGCAGATTTTCATTCGAACAGAAAGAACTGGAAAACAGGGTTGACCTCAAAAGGATCGATCCGGAAGTGAAGAAACTAATTGCTTCTTTGGACAACATGACCATCATCCGGGAATGGGAAGACGACATGGACTCATTCATGGCCATGGGTGAAGAATTGCAGGAGATATACGACGAAACCCGGGACCAGATCAGAAAGCGGGAGATGAAGGTGGTCAGGAACCTCGAAAAGTTGGCCGCAGATATCGAGGAAGCGGGCAATAGCGCCAAAAAAGCGCAGGACGAACACGAATGGACCAGGGAGAAAGTGGAAACGGTCAGACTGAGAATAAACGAACTCAGGCGGAACATGAGAAAATTTACCTCCAGGGACAACAAGGAACAGTATAAAAAGGAAATGCAGCAGGAGGAGGAGATGCTGGAGAAATTGAACAAAACACTGGAGCAGAAAAAAATAAAACTGGAGGAGAAACAGGACATTCTTGCCGCCCTGGGTGAAAAGAAGGACGCGAGCGGCAGGCTGGATGAGCTCATTCAGCAGGTCGCGGATAAAAAGAATGAACTTGCAGAAGCCCAGGAGCAGTTGAGGGAGATCCTGCAGATGACGGGGATGTACCCCACCGAGAAGGAACAGCGCGCGGCTGAGATGAAAGAGGAAATATTACGGACGGATATCGAGCAATTGAAGGAGGAGGTGGTTCATCTGCAACAGGAATATGATACCCGGCTGCTTGCCATGGAATTTGTTTTCGACGGGATCACCCTCGACAGCGCCCTGAAAGCAGCTGAAAAAGAGACCGAATCCAGAAATAAATTTTACAGTTCCCGTGAACTGGCGGACGAGATATTCAAGATCACGCCCGATTTTGAACTTTTTGAGGATTTCGGTTCCCTCCTCCCCAACCGGATCGAACTGGAAGATATCATTCGTGCAAACAAACGGGCTGAAGGATACAAGGCAGCCATAAACTTCCTGACCATCACGGGACTGGAGTACTCTTTCTTTCAGCAACCTTCCAGCCGCATCCTGAAACAGAAGATCGAAAACCTGAATGGCGAGATCACCCTGAATTTCCAGGATTTCTGGAGACAGAATGTGGGTAAGAACAACAAGATCAAGATCAATTTTGAGCTGTCCCATTACGACCATACAAATCCTGAGAAAAGCGGAAAGCCTTTTATCGAATTCTGGATCAAGGATGAACAGGAACGGCTCTATCCCAAGCAAAGGAGCCGTGGCGTCAGATGGTTCCTTTCATTTTTCCTTGAACTGAAGGCCACCGCCATGGACAAGAGCCAGCAAAACAAGGTCCTTCTGATCGACGAGCCCGGAGTCAGCCTTCATGCCAGGGCCCAGGAAGATGTGCTGAAGGTATTCGATGATATCAGGGAAAAGATCCAGATCATTTACACCACCCATTCGCCACACCTGATTGATGTAAACAAACTTTACAGGATCCTGGCCGTGCAGCGTGCCATTGAAGATGATATGAAAAGCGAAACGGTGGTTTTCAGTGCGCGCGCCCTCCGTTCGGCCACTGCCGATACGCTCTCACCCATCTATTCCACGATGGGCGCCCGCCTCAGTCAGCAGGAGATCATTAAATCATCCAACAATGTCATTGTCAAAGATATTGCCAGCTACTATTTCCTGAAGGCAATCGTGGCACTTACCGGATCAGAGAAGGAATGCTATTTCCTGCCTGCCTCTGGCATTGACAGCATGTCCATGATGGTCAATATCCTGATCGGATGGGGTCTTGAATACGTCATTCTGAATTTTGGAAATGCAGAAGAAAGAAATGTGCATGAAACCCTGAGGAAGGATCTTTTCGATAACAAGATCGATCTCGCGGGCAAACAGATGGTGCTGATGGATGAATATATGGATGTGGAGGATATGTTCTCCACCATTGACTTTAAAAAATATGTGGTGCAGGTGAGGGAAGGCATAACGGTGAGGAATTCAGAATATTTGAAGGACAATAACTTTTCCAGGGCCGTACTCGCTTCCAATTTCCTTCAGGAAGTGAACAATGGCAACGTCACATTTGAAAAACTGGATGAGGAATCCCGCGAAAACCTGAATCAGTTCGTGGAAAGACTTTCCGCACTGTTAAAGTAATCACTTATGAGATCCCGGAACTGCTTGCTGATCAGCGTCTTTATCCCCGTTATTCTGCTGTTGTCCCGGCTGGATACCGCCGGTCAGGATACATTGCTGATGGTCCATCCCACTGCCGACAATATCCACCTGGTGGACCGGCTGATCGGCCAGGGGATCTTTCCCCTGGAGGGATACCACCTGCTCGGGGTATTTCACGAAGATGAAGCTTATGACTATGGTGAGGCAGCGGATTATATACGGGACCACAGGCTCCAGTACGTGAGCCTGAAAGAAGTGAAAGGGAAGCTGGATCCTTACCACATTTCAGTGACCAACTCGTGCAGTGACCAGTTCGAAGAGCTGTTTGCCATATCCCGGGGAGCGCTGTTTTTCGGGGGACCGGACATCCCTCCTGTTTTATATGGTGAGCCGTTGCATCTGCTTACCAGGGTCACCGATCCCTTCAGGCACTATTTTGAAGTGTCCTTCCTGTACCACCTGCTGGGAAATGATCGGGAACCGGACCGCCAACCCCTGCTCGAGTCGCGAAGCACCTATCTTGTAAGCGGAATATGCCTGGGCATGCAAACCATGAATGTGGCTACAGGGGGCACACTGGTTCAGGATATTCCATCGGAGATCTATGGAATCTGGACTGCGGAGGAGGTCCTGTCGCTTCCTCCCCACCAGGTACACAGCAATTATAAAGGCCTTCTCAACTACGGTTGCGGTGAACCCACCTCCTATCATTTCCATCCCATCAGGATCAAGCGGGGAACATTCCTTGATCCTGGCACCCTGGACGGCAAAGAGGATCCCAGGGTCCTCAGCAGTCACCACCAGGCTATTGAAACCCTGGGGACCGGCTGGAGAATTGCCGCACTGTCGGTGGACGGACAAGTGATCGAGGCCATTGAACACACGAAATATCCCCGCGTGTTCGGGGTCCAGTTTCACCCTGAAAAACCCGGCCTGTTTGATCCCTCTCTGCTTCACCTGGATTCAGCCGGCGATTCGGTCAGTTTTGAGAAATCCATCCGGGGAACGGTTTCCTATGATTTTCACCTGGAATACTGGCAGACAGTGGCGGCTTCGCTGATGCGGGAGGACTGATTATTCGATCTCGATGAAATTAATATCCAGATCGAGGATCGAAGCATAATACTCTCCCCGCTCCAGGATATCGTCATCGCCTTCTTCATACACCCAGTTGATCTTCAGATTGTATCCGTCATTATCCACTTCCTTGAGCTTCTTCAAAAGGCGCAGCATGTATTTTGAAGTTCCACTGTTCAGGTACTCCATCTCGATGTCCACTTCCGTGCTTGCGGGAGGGGCGGAAGCATAGGCAATGACCCAGTCGAGTATATCATCATAAAACAGGGAAACATCCTCGGGAATGGATCTGCCCTTGAATTTAATTTTGCCGGAAGGATCCAGCAAAACATAGGGTGTTTTCTGCGTGGGTTGAAACTCTAACTTATCCATTCCCTCTGCAAAATTTCAAACCAATATAATAATTTTTTATTGCAAAAAAGGCCATACCCGTCTAAAAGTACATCCTTGCCATGGGTGAGATGTCGTCCGGTGCAAACCTTTCCTCCAGGTAGCTGTAATATCCGTTGATGGCGATCATCGCAGCATTGTCCGTGGTATAGGTCATGTCAGGGATGAACACCTCCCATCGGTGCCTGTTGGCCTCATTCCGTAAAGCCTCGCGCAATCCTGAATTGGCCGACACCCCCCCGGCCAGTGCAATCTGCCGGATCCCCGTTTTCTGCGCCGCCCTGCGGAGTTTATTCAGGAGGATATCAATGATGGTTTTCTGCAGGGAAGCCGCCAGATCGGCCCGGTTTTCACCGATAAAGGCGGGATTCTCACTGGACCGGTCCCTGATGAAATAGAGAAAGGAAGTCTTCAATCCGCTGAAAGAATAATCAAATCCTTCAAGCCGGGGCCTGCTGAATTTGAACTTCAGCGGATCACCAGCTGAAGCCAGCCGGTCCAGGTGCGGTCCTCCCGGATAAGGCAGATCAAGCAGCTTGGCACATTTATCAAAAGCCTCTCCTGCTGCATCATCAATGGTTTGTCCCATGATCTCCATCCGAAGGTAATCTTTCACGAGCACCAGCTGTGTGTGGCCGCCGGATACGAGCAGACAGATGAAGGGAAATGCGGGTGAATGTTCCCGTTCTCCTTCCCTGAGAATAAAATGGGCCAGAATATGTGCCTGTAAGTGGTTCACCTCGATCAGGGGAATACCGAGAGCGGCTGAGAAACCTTTGGCAAAAGAGGTTCCCACCAGCAAGGATCCCAGCAGGCCCGGTCCCCGCGTAAATGCTACCGCATCAATATCTCCGCGTCCGATCCCCGCTTCCTTCAGTGCCCTGTCCACCACCGGAACGATATGCTGCTGATGGGCGCGGGATGCCAGTTCGGGAACCACCCCTCCATACTGCCTGTGGACCTCCTGACCCGCAATGATATTCGAGAGCAGGAGCCTGTCTCGCACCACGGCCGCGGCAGTATCATCACAGGAAGATTCAATTCCCAGAATATGAGTAGCCTTCATAATACTTTTTATATTTTTGTTACCTTCAGAAGGCAGAAAAAGCAAAAGTATTAAAAAGATAGCGAAAATAGGACTGGTAGTCGTCCTGGTATTGTTCACCATACCGGCGTTGAGCCTGCTTTTCCTGCAGAACAGGCAGGTACAGACTGCATTGAGCAAATATCTGGCAGGGCAGCTCGCCGAAGAACTGGAAACCACCATTTCCCTTTCCTCGGTCAGTTATACATTTTTCAAACGGATCCAGGTCACGGATCTCTATATCGAGGACCAGCACGGCGATACATTGCTGTTTTCGGGACTTACCAAATTCAGGATCAAACGGTTTCGACCGGACAGGAACCAGGTGGAGATCAGAAGGGCTACCTTCGAAGATGCATATGTGAATTTCGTGATCGGTCCCGATGGCATGATCAACCTGAAATTCATCACCGACCGGTTATCAAAACCACATGTGCCGCCTGAAAAGAAAAATCGCCTGACGATCGCAGGCATCGAGCTGATCAACGGAAGATTTTCTCTGTCCACCAGGGATGATCCCGCCTCCGTCAAGCAGGGGGTCGATTTTGCGGACCTCGACCTGGGCAACCTCGCGATTCGCGTAAAAGACCTGGAGATTTACAGGGATACGATCCGGATGCACATTGCCGATCTTTCGGGCATTGAAAAATCCGGGTTCGAAATCGGCTGGCTCTCCTCGCATCTGGAACTGGGCAAAAAACATCTGCAGTTCAATGAGCTGAGCATTGATACCGAAGGTTCACGACTCAGGATCCCCGAACTCTCGCTCAACTTTGACAATTACGGCGTCTTCAGGGACTTTGCAAATGAAGTGAAACTCAAGCTGACTGCCCGTCATTCCATTCTCGCCATGGATGATGTCACCAGCTTCATTCAAGGAGTAGGGGGCGTGCTGGACCGGGTCACCATTGACGGGTCATTGAGCGGGACATTGAGCGATCTGCGCGGTGAGGATTTGTTTGTCACATTCGATGACAGGAGTTCCCTCGCCTTCGATTTTATCATGATCGGACTGCCGGATTTCGAGCACACCTTCATTGATTTCAATTTCAGGCAGCTCAACACATCATTCGATGCCCTGGCCAGTCTCCGGGTGGCGCAGGAAGCTGCAAATTTGACCGAACCGACTCCCCTTACCAAGCTGGGGAACCTGGTCTACAGGGGACGGTTCACCGGCTATCCGGATCATTTTGTGGCAAACGGACTGCTGGTATCCGACCTGGGGAATATGGTTATGGACCTGTCCTTCAGGCCTGACAGCCTCCGGGGTCTCTCTTTCAACGGCCGTCTCCGGACAAATAATTTCAGGCTGGGTACTTTCCTGGGACAGGAGGAATACCTGGCCGGCCTGGACATGGATATCTATGCGGACGGCACCCTGAACGGGAAAGAGATCCGGGCGAATTTGGACGGGGTCATCGACACCCTGGAGTTTTATGATTATGCGTACAGCAACATCACGGTTGACGGTGCATTTACAAATAATACGTTTGACGGACTGCTCAGTATCAGCGATCCGAATATCAGGCTGGATTTTCTCGGGAAAATGGATTTTTCGGGAGAAGTGCCCGTCTATAATTTTACGGCGGACGTGGCCAGGGCAAGGCCCTTTTACCTGAACCTCCCCCAGGAGGATCCCAATTATTTCGCTTCCTTTCTGATAGAGACGGATCTTTCGGGAAGGACACTGGACGAAATGAATGGTGAGATCAGGCTGGTCAACAGCCTGTTTGAAAAAACGGATGCACAGCTGCAGCTGTATGATCTGACGGTTCTTGCAAAAAATACCCCGGATACCTCCCTGCTCCAGGTAAGATCGGAACTATTCGATTCAGATATCACTGGCAGGTACCGGATGACCGAGCTGCCCGCTTCTTTCCGGAACATGGCAGACAGGTTCGTGGATGTGATCCCCGGGCATCCGCCCCGACCGGACTCCCTGAACCGGTTCGTCTACCGCCTGGACTTCAAGCGGGTGGGTCCGCTGCTCGATTTTTTCTTCCCGGTCCTGGGGATCGGTGACCGTTCTATGATCTATGGAAGATACGACCCGTCACGCAGTGAATTCACCACCACGGGTTATATGCCCCTGCTGCGGATCGCAGGGAACACATGGCACAATGTGGACCTGTTTACCGGAATTGACCGGGACGTCTTTACAGCCAGGTTCCAATCAGACAGCATGACCTTCGGGGAGGAATTGTCCCTGGTGGACCAGCAATTCTACCTGAAAGCCTCCGGGGACACTGCAAAATTGAACGTCACCTGGGATAACCGGCTTGACCCCGTGTACCGCGGGAACATCAACCTGTTTGGTTCGTTTGAAAATGACACCCTGGAGGGACGGAATTTTAAGCTGGGTGTGCAACCATCCACATTTTATGTGGATAATGAAGAATGGAAAATCCATGGATCCAGCATCCAGTTGAAAAAATCCTATCTGCAGGTGGACAGTCTCATCATTGAGAGCAGGAATGAATATTTCCTGGCGGATGGGGCCATTTCATCAGAAACGGAAGATCAATTCAACCTGGATATCAGGAATTTGAACCTGGCCAGGCTGGCTCCCATGAGTGGTATGAATCTCAAACTACTGGGAAACATCACCGGGAATTTTAATTACAGGAAGGTAGATCAATTTCCCCACATCACTACCGATCTGACAGTGGACACCCTCTGGTTCAACGGACAAAAAATGGGTCCCACTTTCCTGGATGCATTATGGAATGAATCCAGGGGGACGATCGTGCTGGATTTGCTGTCGCAGGGACCGGACTCCCGGGGAATGGAGGTGCACGGGGACTATACCCCTGCAGGAGGATTGCTTGATTTTGATATCCAGCTGAATGAATTCGACCTGAGATCCGTGGATCCCTACGTGAAGGGATTATTCAGCGACCTTTCCGGTCAAGCGAATGTGAAACTGACCCTGGACGGTTCAATCAGAGAACCTGAACTGAACGGCACCGTTCGATTCAATGAAGGAGAAACCACAATTTCCATGCTGGGCACACGATACCGGTTCAGTGACCAGTTGCGGATCTATCACAACAATATCTACCTGGAAGATTTTCTTTTATCGGATGCGACGGGAAACAGCGCCCGCATCGATGGCTCCATCTCAAACAACTATCTGAAGGACTTGTTTATCAATCTGAAAATTGAGGCCACCAACCTGATGGCGCTGAACACCACCGCCGAGGATAACGAAACCTATTATGGCCGTGTATTCGCCACAGGCAATGTCGTCATATCGGGTCCGCCCGAGGAGCTCAGTCTCAGGGTCGACGCCAGGACCGGCAGGAACACTGCCATTTACCTGCCGCTTTATACGGCCAGCGAGGTTCAGCGCACCGATTTCATTACTTTCATCAGCGACCGGGATATGGAATTGCATGCTGATGCCGGTCCGCAGAAAAAAACAGGGGGGATGTCCATGGAGATGGAGATCAGCATCACCCCTGATGCTGTGGTGCAACTCATATTTGATCCCAGGGTGGGCGACATCATAGAGACCTCCGGACGGGGCGATCTGCGCATAGAACTGGATCCGGACGATGGTTTCAGCATATTCGGGGATGTGGTGCTCCAGACAGGTGAATATCTCTTCACACTGCAGAATGTCATCAATAAACGGTTTCAGATCGAACCCGGCGGCAGGATCAATTTCAACGGCTCCCCGACCAACGCCACCGTTGATCTGAATGCCATCTACACCACAAGGGCGGCTCCCTATAATCTATACCCCGGAGGTCAATCCCAGATGAGGGAAAAGCTGAAGAAGCGCATCCCCGTGGAATGCCATCTCACCCTGCAGGGCGAGCTGAATTCCCCGAGGATCGGCACCGGTATTGAAATGCCCACGGCCGATCCCGAGACACGTAATCTTCTGATAAACAGCACCAGTACCGAAGAAGAGCGGATGAAACAATTCCTTTCCCTGCTGGTGATCAATAATTTCTACAGCGTGACCGGGATGGGTGTGGTGAATGTGGGGACCATGAACTCCTCCATTGCAGGCGTCACTGCCAGTGAATTGCTTTCCAACCAGCTGAGCAACTGGCTTTCCCAGATCAGTGATGATTTTGATATCGGTGTCAATTACCGGCCGGGTGACCAGATCAGCAGTGATGAGGTTGAAGTGGCCCTGTCAACACAGCTGCTGAATGACCGGATCATCATCAGCGGAAATGTGGATGTGGGGGGACAGGAAACCAATCCTTCCAGCGGGGCTTCGAACAATCCGTATATCGTGGGGGACTTTGATGTGGAATTCCTGGTTACAGACAACATAAGCATCACCGCATTCAACAGGGCCAGGGATGAATTGTTGTTTGAAACCGCCCCTTACAAGCAGGGTGTGGGGATCTCCTACAGGGAGGAATTCAATAACTTCAGGGAGCTGATCAAGCGTTTCATGGGGGGACTTATCAACAGGAAAAAGAAGAATAAAAATTCCCTCCCGCCCGAAACGGATGAGTAAAACTTTTATATCTTTGGGCTCACTCTGAAAAAACCCGCTGGTTATGTTCATTTTGATGGTCGTTGTCTTTCTTCTCGGGTATCTGGCCATTGCCCTGGAGCATCCCCTGCATGTGGATAAAGCGATCCCGGCGCTGATGATCGGGACCCTGCTCTGGGTCCTTTATATTTTTGGTGCGTTCGACATTTTCACCGCAGGCCTGAGCGAGTCATGGAACACATTTGTGGAAAAGGAACATATGGATCCCGGAGCCTCCGGGATCGATGAGATGCGACACTTCATCGTGAACCATGAGATTATCCATCACCTGGGTGATATCTCCGAGATCCTTTTCTTCCTGCTCGGTGCGATGACCATTGTGGAGATCACGGATCAGCACGACGGCTTCAAGGTGATCACCGACCGCATTCGAACCACAAAAAAGATCAAGCTTCTTTGGATCCTCAGCATACTTACCTTTTTTATGTCCGCCGTCCTGGACAACCTCACCACCACCATCGTGATGGTGGCGCTTCTCCGCAAACTGGTTTCCGAGAAAGAGACCCGCTGGTTCTTTGCCAGCATGATCGTACTGGCAGCCAATGCAGGCGGTGCATGGTCTCCCATCGGGGACGTGACCACCATCATGCTGTGGATCGGGGGACAGGTAACCACACTCAGTATCATTGCCAGGGTGATCCTCCCCAGTCTGGTCACCATGATCATCCCGCTTGTGTTTTGCACATGTGTGCACAAAGGGAACGTGACAAGACCTGTGGTGCGGGAGGATGAACCGGTTTACACCACAGCGTTTGAAAGAAAGCTGATGCTGATACTCGGGGTATCCGGACTCCTTTTTGTTCCTGTCTTCAAAACCATTACCCACCTGCCTCCCTACCAGGGAATGCTGCTTTCCCTCTCGGTGATCTGGCTGGTGACCGAACTCATGCATTATAAAAAATCTGTGGAGATCCGGAACAAACTCAAGGTTGTGAACATCCTGCGGAGGGTCGAGTTTCCCACCATCTTCTTTTTCCTGGGAATACTCTCGGCTGTGGCTGCCCTTCAGAGTGCGGGACAGCTGACAGTACTGGCCAGCTGGCTGGACGAAAACCTGGGGAATATTTACCTGATCGACCTGGCCATCGGTATGCTGTCGGCCGTTGTGGACAATGTACCCCTTGTGGCGGGAGCCATGGGGATGTATCCCATCGTGGATCCGGCCAGCCTCAGTGCCATTGCGGATCCGGCGATGCAGGAATACATGGGCTATTTTGTGCAGGACGGCCTTTTCTGGGAATTCCTGGCCTACTGCGCGGGAACGGGCGGAAGCATCCTGATCATCGGATCTGCTGCCGGGGTGGCCGCAATGGGAATGGAAAAGATCGACTTTATCTGGTACATGAAAAAGATCTCCCTGCTCGCGCTGCTCGGCTACCTGGCCGGTGCAGGGGTATATTTCCTTCAGGCCCAGTTCATACACCACTGAAACCCGGTGTTGATAAAAGTCCTGAATCTTTAATAACGGAGTATACTTAACCGGGGCTTCTCCCGTTATTTTTAATATATTCGACCCAAAATCAGCATTCATGGAACCATTGATTTTTCTACAGGTCACAAGTCTCGATACCAGTAACATACAGGGCACATCCACAGAATCGTTCATCGATCTGGCCATCAAGGGAGGATGGGTAATGATCCCCATTGTGCTGTTGAGCCTGATCGCGGTATACATTTTCTTTGAACGCTGGTTTGCCATCAAGAAGGCATCCAGGGTGGACCAGAACTTCATGAACAGGATCAAGGACTACATCATGGACGGGAAGGTGGATTCGGCCCGTGCACTCTGTCAGTCCACCGACAATCCCGTAGCCAGCATGATCGAAAAAGGGATCAGCAGGATAGGCCGTCCACTGAATGATGTGAATGCAGCCATTGAGAACGTGGGAAGGCTGGAGATCTACAAGCTTGAAAGAGGACTTCCCACGCTGGCCACCGTATCCGGAGGGGCACCCATGATCGGATTCCTGGGGACCGTCATCGGGATGGTACAGGCATTTCACCAGATGTCCACTGCAGGTAACAACATCAATGTGGGCATGCTGTCGGCAGGGATCTATACGGCACTGATCACCACCGTGGCAGGGCTCATCGTGGGTATCATTGCATTCTTTGCATACAATACCCTGGTCGCCAGGGTGGACAAGGTGATCAACAACATGGAGGCAGGAGCCTCGGAATTCATTGATCTGTTGAATGAACCGGCAACATAGCAAGCATGGCACTGAAACCCAGAAATAGGGTGCTTGATAATTTTGCCATGTCGGGGATGACCGACATTGTCTTTCTCCTGCTTATCTTTTTTATGCTCACTTCCACCCTGATTGCCCCAAATGCTCTGAAAATGCTACTTCCCAGCCGGGGACAGGTAACGGTTGAAGCCGAACCGACCATCCCCACGGTCACCATCCACAGCAATAGCCGCATCACCGTGGATGGCAGGACGGTAAGCCTGGGAGAGCTTGGCACAATCCTTGAAGCCAGATTGCAGGGCACCCCGGATCCTACCATCAAGGTGGTCACGGCACCGGAGGTTTCGGTGGGGGAAGCTGTACGGATCATGAATGTAGCGGCTGAAAGGAATTATACCGTGGTTTTAACACAGCTGTAATGGCGATCACGTCCAGACATAAATCCAATAAGAATTTCAATATGGCGGGAATGACCGACATCGTCTTCCTGCTGCTCATTTTTTTTATGATCACTTCCACCCTGATCGTTCCTGCCGCCGGGGATGTGGATCTGCCTGAAAGCAATAACCAGACACAGGCAAACCCGGTCCTGGTGGTTTCCATCAACCGTGAGAAAGCGATCTTCGTGGATGACCAGCAGTACCATCTCGGTGAGCTGGAAAGCATACTGCGCAGGAAACTTGAGAATTACGGGGAGGCACCCACCATCAGGCTGAACGCGGACCGGAACCTGCACATGGAAGAGGTGTTCATTGTCCTGGACATTGCCAGGAGGAATCGTTACAGGGTGATCCTGGGTACCAAGCCTTCGCGCTGACCATGTCAAGAAGACCATGAAACTCAATAAGAGAGGACTCATAGCAACCATCGTGTATCACTGCCTGCTTTTGCTGCTGCTGATCTTCGCCGGATTGACCTACCCTTTCCCCCCACCCGGAGAAGAAGGTATCCTGGTCAATTTCGGTACGGATGAGACCGGTTTCGGGGAATACGAACCCAGCGGGGATGAGCAGCAGGCAGGAGACGAGGATCTGCCCGTTTCAAGGGAAACCGTGGAACAGTCCGGTGAAGTGGACCGGGAATTCCAGGAGGAAATCCGTGCACAGACCCGGCCCCAGCCGGTCCGTCCCGACCAGACCCAGGATTTGGAAGAAACCAGGGTGAAGGAACCGTCAGGTCCCACCCCCGAAGAACTGGAAAGGCAACGGCAGGAGGCGCTGGAAAGACAACGGCTGGAGGCACTCGAAAGGGAGCGCCTGGAACAGGAACGCATCGAACGTGCGCGGCGCGAAGAGCAGGAACGCATCGAGCGTGAACGTCAGCAACAGGCAGAGCGGCTGAATAACCTGGGAAGAGATGCCTTTGGCAGGCAGGGCGTCGGAGAATCGGACGGGTCCCAGGGTGTGACCGAAGGCAGCGGGAACCAGGGTGATCCCGGCGGCATGGCTGATGCGGACCGCTACGGCACGGGCGGGGGACTGGGTGGCGGGATCACTTTCGGCGGACTGGGCTCGGGACGGACCGGCCGCAGCATCCCCAAACCGGATGTATCGGGATGCGAGGTAACAAGCAGGATTGAGGTCACCGTCGATATCCAGGTGGACCGGGAAGGAAAAGTGGTGGCCGCAAGTGTGAATAATGCCACCTACAGTGATAAATGCATCTGGGATATGGTGGTGGAGGCTGCCAGGAAAAGCCGTTTTTCGATCGATCAGGCTGCCGCCTTCAGGGAGAACGGATGGATCAGATACATCATAGTGCCCTGACCGCATCGTAGATCAGCTTGGCGGCCGCGAAAAGCAGGGCCACCAGGAGCACATACCGGATGAATACCGCTCCCCATCTCACGGCGATTTTGGTTCCGATCCATGCACCGATCATGCTTCCCACTGCCAGCAGGAGCCCCATCCACAGGTGCACGTCCCCGTGCAGGAAAAAGATCACCAGCGCAAGCGGGGTATACAGCAGATTGACAAAGATCTTCAGGGCATTGGCCCTGACCAGTTCAAAGCCGGAACCCAGGACCAGCGCGGTGAGCAGAAAGAATCCCACTCCCGCCTGGATGAATCCCCCGTAAACGCCCACCAGGAAAAAAATGATCACCTGCACCCAGTAAGGGACGGGCGGATGGGTTTCGTGACTCCGGAGCCAGCGGTTGGGCCTGAGCAGGATCACCAGGAACATGAGGATCATGATCCCCCCGATGGCCAGCTTCATGGCCCGGTCGTTCATGTTCACGGCAATGAATGCACCGGCCACCGCTCCCATCACCGCGGGGATCCCCACCTTGAACCCCCTGGGGAAATCCATCACCTTTTCCCTGTGAAAGCCAACCACTCCCACCACAGTCTGGAGGAAAATGGCGATACGGTTGGTCCCGTTGGCCACGTTGGGAGGAAGACCGAGCGCCATAAGCAGTGGTAATGAAATCAGGGATCCCCCTGCAGCCAGTGTATTGATGATCCCCACCAGCACACCGATGACCACTACGGCAATATAGGCATACCACTCCATGGATGCATTATGCGAACATGGGATAGTCGGCCATCATCTCGTTCACATCACGCCGCACCTTTTCGATCACATTCCTGTTGTCGATATTCATGATCACCCGGTCGATGAGTTTCACCACCGCCGGCATGAGATCCTCCTTCACCCCCCTGGTAGTAATGGCCGGGGTTCCCACCCTGATCCCGCTGGTCTGGAAGGGGGACCGCGAATCGAACGGCACCATGTTCTTATTCACCGTGATGTCCGCTTCCACCAGGATGTTCTCCACCTGCTTGCCCGTAATATCCGCCACCTTGGTGCGCAGATCGATCAGCATGGAATGGTTATCCGTACCTCCGCTGACCACCTTGTAACCAAGTTGGATAAAAGCATCTGCCATCACACTGGCATTCTTCTTCACCTGTTTCTGGTATTCCCTGAATTCTTCGGTCAGCGCTTCACCGAATGATACCGCCTTGGCGGCAATGATATGCTCCAGCGGTCCCCCCTGGATCCCGGGAAACACCGCCGAATTGATCAGGGAAGACATCTTCCGCACCTCTCCTTTTTTTGTCGTCAGCCCCCACGGATTGTCGTAATCCTCTCCGATCAGGATGATCCCCCCGCGGGGCCCCCTGAGGGTTTTGTGGGTGGTGGATGTCACCACATGCGCATGGGGGAGCGGGTTGTCCAGCAATCCGGCCGCGATCAGCCCGGCAGGATGGGCCATATCCACCATCAGGATCGCTCCTATCCGGTCAGCGATACTCCGCATCCGCTGATAATCCCATTCCCTGGAATAGGCCGATGCTCCTGCCACGATCAATTTGGGTTTTTCCTTCAGCGCCAGTTCCTCCATGGCGTCGTAGTCGATCAGACCGGTTTCTTCGTCCAGTTGGTAGGATACCGCATTGTACAGGATTCCCGAACTGTTCACCGGCGATCCGTGGGAAAGGTGTCCCCCGTGCGAAAGATCCAGTCCCATGAATGTATCCCCCGGCTTCAGTGCGGTCAGGAAAACCGCCATGTTGGCCTGGGCACCGGAATGGGGTTGTACGTTGGCATACGCTGCGCCAAAAAGCTGACAGAGACGGTCGATGGCCAGTTGTTCCACCTCATCGATCACTTCGCACCCGCCGTAGTAACGGTGACCGGGATAACCTTCCGCGTACTTGTTGGTCAGGCAGGATCCCATGGCCTCCATCACCTGTGCACTTACAAAGTTCTCCGAGGCGATCAGTTCAATCCCCCTTTTCTGGCGTTGATGTTCATGCTCAATGAGGGCAAAAAGATCAATATCTCTTTTCATTTGCAGTAACATTGGTAAAATATTTGCCAAGATAATCTTTTGGAATTGTAATGAAGCCGATGATGATCCGTCTTTTATTAAAAGTTTTGCAATCATGATCCTGCACAGAACCATTCAGATTTTCCGCATACTCTTCAGGGAAAGGAAAATGACCCTCATCAACATGATCGGCCTCTCCATCAGCCTGGCATGTGTGCTGCTGATGCTGCTCTGGGTGGCGGATGAACTGAGCTATGACAGGTTCCATGCGAATTACAGGCAGATTTACAGGGTGGAGGAGGACCAGTACTACTCCGGACAGGAACCCTACCATGTGAATGTAACTCCCTATGTGTCAGGTCCCGTCTGGAAGGAGGAAATACCTGAGATAACCCGGCAATGCAGGATGGCATGGATGGGAGGCATGCTGTTCACCTCGGGTGATGATAAATTTTACGAAAACCGGATATTCGCTGTAGATACATCCTTCTTCCGGATGTTCGGATTTAACCTTCAGTATGGCAATTCCGGGGAAGCATTGCGGGATCCCTGTTCCATGGTGATCTCACGGGAAACGGCAAAAAAATATTTCGGCAGTGAAAACCCCATGGGTAAAACAATCCTCGTGAACGGGGAATCTCCCTTTACGGTCAGCGGAGTACTCGAAAAAATGCCGGATAATACAATCCTGGATTTCGACATATTGGTTCCGTGGCAATTTTTGGAAACCAGCGGCAGGTACACCGATTCCTGGAATACCAATTCCATCAGCACCTATGTAAAACTGAAGGAAGGAAGCATCGATTCGGTGGTGAACCGGAAAATTACCGGGGTGACCGGGATCTATAAGCAGGGCAATACCATCGATTTCATGGTGGCTCCGCTGCACCAGATCCACCTTCACTCCTATTTCGGGTACGGGCACTCCCCGGGCGGGATTCTTTATGTATACATCTTCTCGGCAATCGCCCTGTTCGTGCTGTTGATCGCCTGCATCAATTTCATGAACCTGAGCACTGCCAGGTCCTCCATACGGGCAAAGGAGATCGGACTGAGGAAGGTCAGCGGTGCTTCCAGGAACCAGCTGGTCCGCCAGCACCTGTTTGAATCTTTCATCCAGGTTCTTTGTTCCGTAATACTGGCCTTCGTGATCGTCCTGCTGCTCCTTAACCGGTTCAACCTGATCTCGGGAAAGGAAATTGAGGCCGGCGATCTGTTCTCACTCGAATATTTGCTGGGGGTGCTGACCGTACTTGTGGTCACCACCCTGCTGGCGGGGAGTTATCCGGCCATTTACCTCTCGGGTATGAAACCGGACAGGGCCATACGGGAAAAGGCGGACCCGGCAAAAGGAAGCGGATCCCTGCGGAAAACCCTGGTCGTTTTTCAGTTCTCCCTGGCGGTGCTGCTGATCACCGCTGCACTGGTTGTATCACGGCAGCTGGAATTCATGAGAAATGCGGACCTGGGATTCGACAAAACGAACCTGGTCCACATAGAATTGAGGGGTAACCTGAACCGGGAGTACGAAATGTTGAAAAAAGAATTTCTGCGCGGCCCGGATATCGTCAGCATTACAGCATCCATGCAGCCTCCCTACCGGATCGGAAGCAATTCATCAGGGATCGGCTGGGAGGGCAAGGATCCGGAACAATCACTGCTGGTTTCATATACGGGGGTGCATTATGACTTTACGCAGGCCATGGGGATCACCATGAGTAGCGGACGCGGATTTTCGGAGGATTATCCCGGCGATATGCTCCATGACACCCTGGCAAACTTCATTGTGAATGCGACCCTGGCCGGAATCATCGGGAAAGAGGAGGTCGTGGGAATGGGACTTCGCTTTATGGGACTTTCCGGCCAGGTGGTCGGTGTGATGGAAGATTTTCATTTTCAGCCACTGGGCAACAGCATCGAACCCATGGCCCTGGCTCCCATTGCGGCGGAAAACCTGCAGCATATGATCGTCAGGGTAGCTCCCGGCCGCCAGGAAAGTGCATTGCGTTTCATGGAAAACACCTGGCAGGAACTCCTTCCCCAGTACCCTTTTGAATATGACTTTGTGGACGGGGTGATCGATGAGATGTACCGCTCGGAAGAAAGAATGGCCTCGCTGCTGAAGATATTTACGCTGATTGCCATGCTCATCGGGTCACTGGGCCTGTTCGCACTCGCTTCATTCACGGCAGAAAAAAGGACCCGGGAAATCGGGATCAGGAAGATCATGGGAGCTATGCCACACCAGATCGTTATGATGATGATCCGGGACTTTTCTTTGTATATCCTCATTTCACTCCTGATCGCGCTCCCTGCTGTCTGGTTCATTGCCAGGTGGTGGCTTCAGGAATTTTCTTTCCGGATCACACTGAAAGCTGATTTGCTGCTGTTGACCTCACTGATCACGGTACTGGTGGCGGTCCTTACGGTGCTGTACCATGCCATACGAATCGCAGGAACCGATCCGGCACTTGCGTTGCGGTATGAGTGATCAGGTTATCACCAGCCACTGGTGCACCAGGTAGAATCCTGCAGCGATCAGTGCCCCTGCAACGGGTCCCGCTACGGGGATCCAGGAATAGCCCCAGTCGCTTTTCCCTTTGTGGTTCATGGGCAGGAGGGCGTGCATGACGCGGGGACCAAGATCCCGGGCCGGATTGATGGCATATCCGGTGGTCCCCCCCAGGGAGAGACCGATGGCAGTGACCAGCAGGGCCACCGGGAGTGCCCCCAGTGTGCCCATGCCCATTTTCACCTGGTGTCCGTCACCCATATCCATCACCGGCTCTGAAATGTAGAGGATCACGAAGATCAGCACGAATGTACCGATCACCTCACTGATCATGTTGTTGCCGTACCTGCGGATTGCAGGTCCGGTGGAATAACAAGCCAGCTTCAGGCCCGGGTCCACGGTCCGGTTAAAATGATGGTAATAGAAAACCCAGACCAGGAAAGCTCCTGCAGCACCTCCCAGAAGCTGGGCGATGATGTATAATGTCACGCTGTCCCAGGGAAACAATCCGGCCACGGCCAGTCCGATGGTGACGGCAGGATTGATATGGGCTCCCGACACAGGCCCGGCCACCGCCACCCCCACAAAAACTCCCAGTCCCCATCCCACGGCTATCACGATCCACCCGCCGGCATGCCCTTTGGTATCCTTTAAAAGCACGTTGGCCACCACGCCGTTACCCAGGAGAACCAGCAGGAGGGTGCCGATGAATTCTGCAACAATCTCGTTCATTGAAAAAAGTTAGTTGAGTTAGTTGAGTTAGTTGAGTTAGGTTTCAGGTTTCCCAGTTCATGGAACGTTCGACCGCTTTCTTCCATCCTTTCTTCAGTGCTTTCTGATCTTCTGCGGAGACCTGTTGATGAAACTCCCGGTCCACGGTCCAGTAGTCCCGGATCTCATCCACCGAATTCCAGGTACCGACCGCCAGTCCCGCCAGGTAGGCCGCTCCCAGGGAAGTTGTCTCAATGATCCTGGGCCTGATCACAGGGATCCCGATCAGATCGGACTGGAACTGCATCAGCAGATCATTGACTGCTGCACCCCCGTCCACTTTTAATTCCCTGATCTTTAATCCGGCATCATTTTCCATGGCCTGGATCACATCGTTCACCTGGAATGCAATGCTCTCCAGCGCCGCACGGGCAATGTGCCCTGCCGTGACACCCCTGGTAAGACCCGCGATCATGCCCCGGGCATAGGGGTCCCAGTAGGGCGCTCCAAGTCCCGTAAAAGCAGGTACGAAATATACTCCCCCGTTGTCCTTTACAGTTAGGGCAAGCTGCTCAACCTCCGATGAATCCTTGATAAGCCCCAGTCCGTCCCGTAACCACTGGATCACTGCCCCGCCGATGAAAATGCTGCCTTCAAGGGCATAGGTAGTGATCCCGTCAAGCTGCCAGGCCACGGTGGTAACCAGGTTGTTTCTCGATTCCACCGGGGCAACACCTGTATTGCACAGGATAAAACAGCCGGTGCCATAGGTGTTCTTGACCGAGCCTGGGGTCAGGCACATCTGCCCGAATGTAGCCGCCTGCTGGTCTCCTGCGATCCCGGCAACGGGAACAGGTCCGGAAAAGATCCCGCTTCCCGTGTTGCCGAAAATTTCGGAAGAAGACCTCACCTCCGGAAGTGCTTTTTCCGGAATGCCGAACAGGTCCAGTAATTCCGGATCCCAGGAAAGGGTATGGATATCAAACAACATGGTCCTGCTGGCATTGGACACGTCGGTGACATGCACCTTGCCCCCGGTCAGTTTCCAGATGAGCCAGGAATCGACCGTTCCCAGTGCCAGTCTCCCGGACTTCGCTTTTTCCCCGGCTTCCGGGACATTTTCCAGGATCCATTGCCATTTGGTGGCCGAAAAATAAGCATCGATCACCAGTCCGGTTTTTTTCCGGATCATTCGCTCGAGGCCCTGATCCTTTAGTTCACCGCAGATCCCGGCTGTGCGCCGGTCCTGCCAGACAATGGCATTACAGATTGGTTCACCTGTCTGCCTGTCCCAGGCCACCGCGGTTTCCCGCTGATTGGTGATCCCGATCCCGGCCAGGTCCGAGGGTCTGATCCCCGCATTGGACATAGCCTCATGAACCACCTTGAGCTGGGATGACCAGATTTCCCCGGGATCATGCTCCACCCATCCGGGTCTTGGAAAGATTTGCCTGAACTCTCTCTGGGCTACTCCGGCAGGCTGACCGGACGGGTCGAAGACAATGGCCCTTGAACTTGTGGTGCCCTGGTCAATGGCAAGAATGTATGTGTTTGGCATGGGGAAGGAGTTAGTTGAGTTAGTTGAGTTAGTTGAGTTAGTTGAGTTAGTTGAGTTAGTTGAGTTAGTTGAGTTAGTTGAGTTAGTTGAGTTAGTTGAGTTAGTTGGGTTAGTTGGGTTAGTTGGGTTAGGAAATGTCAGGTTAACAGG
>Ga0209205_1000072_pt1 | contig 21903 bp, 13 predicted proteins | sample ZodSprso05mmetaG_FD_184133 | JGI IMG/M metagenome (GOLD analysis project Ga0209205, IMG submission 184133) | Hot spring sediment microbial communities from Zodletone spring, Oklahoma to study Microbial Dark Matter (Phase II) - Zodletone Spring... ... | reverse complement strand
AAATTTTTGAAATCATGGTCCATTACCTCCCCCTCGTAGAACAGATGTGACCGCGGTCCGGCTGTGACCAGGGCACCTTCCTCGATCTTCCAGGAATCCACATTTTCGGAAGCCCTCCAGCCATCCAGTGTTTTTCCGTCAAACAGGGTGATCCATTCATCTGAATTACATCCCGTGATAACAGCGGAAAGAATAACAGCAGTAAGAAATTGAAAGCATTTCATGGTGGAAATTATTTGGTTAAGCACATAGTCTGAACCCATAAATGTAATCATTTTCTATTCCATTGAAAAATTGTACATTGGGGCTTTCAATGAGCAAAATTTCAATCATCATCAAAAGAATACATATGATACTGACCAGACGCAGTTTTCTGAAAACAGGAAGTGCGGCGGTGGCAGGCACCATGGTGCTTCCCCCGCTGTTACATTCCTGCGAAGGCATTGAGCTGTCACCGGATGCAAAAGGCTTCCTGGATCATTTTGAAGTAAACCCCGAGATGCTGCAAAAAGTGATCGCCGAAGCCATGTCCAGGGGTGGCGATTATGCCGACCTCTTTTTTGAACATAAGATCGCCAACACCCTTGCCCTGGAGGACGGGAATGTAAACCGCGCTTTTTCCAATGTGGATTACGGTATGGGTGTCCGTGTGCTGAAGGGGGATCAGTCAGGATTTGCCTATACCGAGAACATCAGCCTGACAGATATGCTGGATGCGGCAAAAAACGCCGCCAGCATCGCAGCCGATCCCGTCACCTTCAACCAGGCGGCCATCCTCGAAAAGCTCCCGGCTGACTATTACAGGATCTCCAGGAAATGGGAGGATACCTCCGTGGAAGAAAAGGTCCCATTTGTTCAGAAGATCAATGACAGGGTTTTTGAACTGGACGGGAAAGTTACCAGGGTGAACGCATCCCTGGCCGATGAAACAGCTTATGTATTGTTTTACAATTCCGAAGGCAGGCTCACCTACGACTACCGTCCCCTGGCAAGTTTCCGGGTACGGTGCGTAATGGAAAAGGACGGGCATATCGAGAGCGGTTCCAGCTCCCGCTCTTACAGGAAAGGATTTGAATGGATGAGTGATGACCTTGTGGAGGAGATTGCCCGGGAAGCCATCGACAACACCAACATCCTGTTCGGTGCCATTAAGCCGAAGGCAGGAGAAATGCCGGTGGTGCTCGGTGCGGGTGGCTCGGGCATCCTGCTTCACGAGGCAATGGGTCACGCCTTCGAGGCTGACTTCAACAGGAAAAACACTTCCATCTTCAGTGACAAAATGGGCAAAAGCATTGCTTCGGATTTCATCAATATCCTGGAGGACGGGACCATCGAACATAACCGCGGATCCATTAACATTGACGATGAGGGGAACGATGTGAAAAAGGTTTACCTGGTGAAGGACGGAAAGCTGGAGAGTTATATCCATGACCGGATCAGTGCCGGTTTCTATGGCGTGGAACCCACCGGCAACGGCAGAAGGGAATCCTTCAGGCACATCCCCGTCCCCAGGATGCGCTGCACCTACATGGAATCCGGTCCCCATTCAAAGGAGGATATTATCTCTCAGGTGGAATATGGCGTCTACGTGGACAATTTCAGCAATGGCCAGGTGAATATCGGTGCCGGAGATTTTACCTTTTTCGTGAAATCGGGAACCCTGATCGAAAAGGGGAAACTGACCCGGACCATCAAGGACATCAATATCATCGGGAACGGTCCGCAGGCTCTGGCGGACATCACCATGGCGGCCGGTGATTTCAAAATGGATAACGGAACATGGACCTGCGGAAAGGCCGGGCAATCCGTCCCGGTAACCATGGGCCTTCCCACCGTTCTTGTAAAAAAACTTACTGTAGGAGGAACATCATGACCAGAGAAGAAAAATATGAATTAGCCAGATGGGCCATCAGGCACGCGATTGACAACGGAGCCGACCAGGCCAGCGTGTCCATTTACAACAACAGCAGCAGCAGGGTTGAGGTAAGGGAAGAGCAGATCGACAGGCTGGAAAAAGCCAATCGCAACAACATGCGTATCCAGCTTTACGTGGATAAAAAATATTCCAGTCATTCCACCAACCGGCTGACTCACAAAGAAGAACTCGGAAAATTCATTGCAGAGGCCATCGCGGGCACACGCTATCTTTCCGAGGATGCATTCAGGAGCCTTCCCGATCCGGATCTTTATTACAAAGGCGGAGGGCCGGACCTGAAAACCGTGGACGTAAATTTTGATTCTGTGGATCCCCAACAGAAGATCGATCTCGCATTCCGCACCGAAAAGGAGGTGCTTGGCAAAGATGAAAGGATCATTTCCATAACAGCCACTTACAGTGACGGAAAGAATGATACGGTGATGGTGACCAGCAACGGTTTTGAAGGAGATTCGGGGAACACGTTCTGCTCGCTGGTAGCGTCCGTATCTGTGAAAAGCGGTGATGCACGTCCCCAGTCCTACTGGTACGAATCCGATATTTTCCACGACCGGCTGAACAGGGAAGGAATCGGCAGGATGGCACTGGAACGAGCCCTTCAGAAAATCGGACAGCAGAAGATCGCATCGGGTACCATGCCCATGATCGTCGAAAACAGGCTGGCCGGAAATACCCTGAACCCCCTGATCCAGGCACTGAACGGATCCTCCATACACCAGAAGAATTCATTCCTGATCGATATGGCTGGCGAGAAGATCGGATCGGACCTGCTGACCATCGTGGACGATCCTTTCATTATCTCGGGCAGGGGTTCCAGGCTTTTTGACGGCGAGGGACTGGCCACCCGGAAACGGACCATCATTGACCGGGGGGTATTGAAGGAATATTACATCGATACCTACTATGGAAAAAAACTGGATATGGCTCCCACTTCCGGCGATACCACCAACCTGGTATTCAATCCCGGCAACAAAAACCTTGAGGAGCTCATCGCCTCCCTGGACAGAGGGATCCTGGTGACAGGATTCAACGGGGGCAACAGCAATGGTTCCACGGGAGATTTTTCCTACGGGATCGAAGGATTCCTCATCGAGCACGGGAAACGGGTAAGGCCTGTATCGGAGATGAATATCACCGGGAATTTCAAGCAGGTCTGGAAGGACCTGGTTGCCGTGGGCAATGACATGTATACCCAGTCCTCCTGGAGAACCCCTTCACTGGTGTTCGACAACATCCAGTTCAGCGGGCTTTGAGCGGACTGCCTGCGTATCAGTGTTCAGCGAGCCCGTAACGCGCGGACTGGTGCTCTCTTGCGGATGACTGGAACAGTCCGATGTGCGCAATGGCAGGAGGGCCGTATGATGTCTCTATGACCAGTCTGAGCCCGGATGCAGTGTCCGGATCAATCCGCAGGATCCGTTTGTATCCGATGGTAGTACCCCGGGCAATCTCCTTCCAGGTTCCACCGGGAGTCTCCGTTTCAAGATAAAAACTGCTGACTCGCTGACCGATCCTGATGGGCTCTGAGAGCATGATCCGGTCGAAGGTCCGCTCGCCTTCCAGGCCGATGAGGATCTCAACAGGCAGGTCCGTGTGCCCGGCGATCCAGTAGGTATCCGTATCTGTGTCGGTGACGGAAGAAGCCGGATGACCCATGACTCCTCGTTTCCCTTTGATCACCTTTGCGGAAGCCCCTTCAGCCAGGTCGACGGCAAAAGTCTGGTCAATGATTTGCCTGAATGCACGGAGACTGGCAGCATCTGCCTCATGGATGCGTCCCCGCCTGTCAGGCGGCAAATTCAGCAGCAGCACCCCGTTGCGCCCCACGGATTTATAATAAATATCCACCAGCTCCTGCGGGGATTTCACCAGGGAGTCCTCGTCAGCATGGTAGAACCATCCCGGCCGGATGGAAACGTCACACTGACCGATGATCCACCGGTCGCCTTCCGGATCGCCCCTGTTCAGGTAGGCTTGGTCCGAAGCGCCGATGACCATATTTTCAACCGAGATGGTGGACCAGAAAGTCTCCCCGGCAAATCCTTTTTCATTACCCACCCAGCGTATATCCGGACCCGCATCGGAAAAGATCTTGATCCCGGGCTGCAGCTCTTTGACCAGGGAAAATGTTTCTTCCCAGCCGTAATAGGTCTCCCTGTCGATCCTCCGCTCTTCATTGGCTCCCCCGTAATAGCCGTCCCCACCGTTGGCACCATCGAACCAGATCTCATTGATCTCTCCGTACCCGGTCAGCAGCTCCCGGAGCTGGTTGCGGAAATAGGTAATGTATGCAGGTGTTCCATAGTCCGGATGGTTCCTGTCCCACGGAGAAAGGTAGAGCCCTACTTTCAATCCATATTTCCGGCACGCATCCACAAATTCCCTCACCACATCCCCCTGTCCGTTCTTATAAGGGCTACTTTTCACGCTGTGCTCCGTGAATGCACTGGGCCACAGGCAGAATCCGTCATGATGCTTGGCCGTCAGGATCAATTCCTTCAATCCCCCGTCCCGTGCAACCCTGGCCCACTGTTCCGCATCCAGCGCCGTGGGATTGAACAGTTCAGGATCCTCGTCGCCGTAACCCCATTCTTTGTCCGTAAAGGTATTCACGGTGAAATGAATAAATCCCACCGTTTCCATTTGCTGGTATTCAATCTGTCCGGGAGAAGGCAACACCTTCTCGGTTTCAGTTCCATCATCTTTTCCGGGTACTGAACGGCAGCCGGAAAGTTTGAAAATTCCCACCGTGGTCAAACCAATGAGGAATGTGATTGTTATATAATGTGCGGTTCTGTTCAGTTGTTTCATGGATGTTTGTGTTTGTAAGACTGGTATTTCGCAATTAAAAATATAAAATTTCTGCCTGGTTTAATATGGAATATATCATTATCATTCCGGTTGCTTTCGGAGCCGCACTGCTCACGTTCTTTTCAGGTTTCGGGCTGGGCACGATCCTGATGCCGGTGTTTGCCATTTTCTTTCCGGTGGAGATCGCCATTGCCCTGACTGCCATTGTGCACCTGTTGAACAATCTTTTCAAAGCATCCCTGATCTGGAACAAGATCAACTGGAAGGTTGTACTGTGGTTTGCCCTTCCTGCCGCCATTGCTGCATTCGCAGGTGCCATGCTGCTGGACCGGATGGCCGGACAGACCGAAATCCTCACCTATGAGATCGGCGGGGTTGCCATGAAGATCACCATGCTGAAACTGGTCATCGCTGTCCTCCTGGTATTCTTTGCCGTCATGGAGATCCATAAACGGCTGGAGCAGATCCGGCTCGACAGGAAGTTCCTGCCCCTGGGAGGATTGCTATCAGGTTTTTTCGGAGGGCTATCCGGCCACCAGGGTGCCCTGCGGTCCATTTTCCTGCTGAAGGCCGGCCTGAGCAAGGAAGGGTTTATCGCAACGGGGATCATGGCAGCCATTGTGATCGATATTTCCCGCCTTTCCGTGTACGGCACTTCTTTCTTTGCACAGCACTTCGGAACACTCGGGGACGATTCCACACTGCTTCTGGTGGCTGCTTCGCTGGCTGCCTTTACTGGTTCCTGGTTTGGCAGAAAAGTGCTTCGTAAAATTACATTCCGCAGTGTGCAGCTTACAGTGGGTATCCTGATCATGGTGCTGGCCCTGCTCATGGCAGCCGGGATCATCTGAGCCGTTTTCAGAGCGTTGGCTGTGACTTCAGCCGTTCCACTTCTTTTCGGGCCGTGGGTCCGATCTTGAGGGCGAATTTGCGTGGCCAGGGATTCTTGGGCGACCGGTCCATCAACAGGGCAGGTGGCGGCAGGCAGATGAAATGACTGTTCTTCCAGATGATCTTTTTCTCAACCACTTCACCGGTCATGAAATCTTTGGCTTCCTCCTGGGATACGAGGAGCAGGCTTGAAATAACCTCCGTCCCCAGCAGGATGATCACATAAGGATTGGCGATCTCGAGCTCCTGGCGGAGCCATGGAATACTCCGGTTGGCGTATTCCATGTATTTGGACCTGTTTTCCGTCACATCCTTTCTTCCCAGCCTGTGGTATTTTTTCACCTGTTCCTGGTCGAACAGAAAAACTTTCACCAGGCTGGTGAGCCAGCACTCTTCCCTTGTAATCCCGATGCTTTCCAGGATGATCTCGTCCAGTTCCTGTCCCGAAACCGAGGTCCGTACCCTGGAGCCATCAAAATAGGGTTCGGTTGAGAAAGGGGCATTGCTGTCGTAAAGCGGAACATCGGGTATGTCGTTGACAAAATACAATTTCGCGGAAGGGAAGGCACCGATGACCATGACTTTCCCAACGGCCACAGACATGGGAACTACTGTGTCCACCGGATTACCGTACAGGTAAGTGGTCTTTTCGGGAAATTTGATACTTTCCTTATACTCCTTATAACATTTTTTCTGGAACTGATAAATAGTCATCTTGTGGCGATATAAAAATTAAACGGTCAAATTACAATAATATTTTTATCCGTCGGTCACCCGAAGCACAATATCTCAAAAAGGAGGGCGCCTCAAAAGGTTGATATAATAAAGTTCCCGGGGACAGGGACGAACCTTTTGAGACACATCCGGATATGCTAGTGGTCTTAAAGGCCAAATGCATAATAGTAGGTACCCGGATAATCCTCATAGACACCTTCCAGCATGACCCCGCCTTCCGTTTTTTCAAGGTATTTCACAAAATCCTCCACACTGCCGGCCGGTTTTCCGTCCACTTTGGTAATGATAAATCCTTCGCGCATGTCGGTACTCCGTTGGAGTTTACCTGCAGATAGGCGGGTGACTTTCAATCCGCCATCGATCTCAAGTTTGCGGGCGGTTTCTTTGTCAATCTCCTCCAGTTCAATCCCCAGGATGTCCAGAATTCCGGCAGCCTCTTTTTCCACAAGCCTGGTACTGCCTTCCTGGTTGCGCAGGGTTACCTTGAATTCCATCTCTTTGCCTTTCCGGTCCACCAACAGTTTAACCTCGTCTCCCGGACGCTGTTGTCCGATGATTTCCAACAGCTGGCTGGAAGTCCTTGTCTGGGTACCATTCACCGAATGGATCACATCACCGACCTTGATCCCTGCTTCTCCTGCCGCACTGTTGGCCGTAATGCTGTCCACATATACTCCCTCGGTCACGTCGAGATCCTTCTCCCTGGCCAGGTTTCCGTCCACACTTCTGATCATCAGACCCAGGTACCCCCGCTGAACTTTTCCGTATTTAATCAGGTCTTCCACTACCTTGCTGACGATATTGGAGGGTACCGCAAAACCATATCCGGCGTAAACACCGGTTGTGCTGGCAATGGCGGTATTGATCCCGATCAGTCCCCCCTGCAGGTTCACCAGGGCTCCGCCGCTGTTACCGGGATTAATGGCCGCATCGGTCTGGATGAAGGATTCAATGGCGGCACGGTCCCTCAGAATATTGATATTCCGCGCCTTGGCACTCACGATACCTGCGGTGACCGTGGAGTTCAGGTTGAAGGGATTCCCAACGGCCAGGACCCATTCACCCACCTGCACGTTATCGGAATTCACCAGGGGAAGGGATGGCAGATCTCCTGCCTTGATCTGAATAAGCGCCAGGTCTGTAGAGGGATCTGTTCCGATGACCTTTGCCTTCAAAACCCTGTTGTCATTGAGGGTAACCTCCACATCATCGGCGTTGTCGATCACATGGTTGTTTGTTACGATGTACCCATCGGAATTGATGATCACGCCCGAGCCGGCTCCGATCCTGGTTCTCGGTTCCCCCGAATAAGGATCTTCCAACCTGAATTCCGGACCGAAAAAACGCCGGAAGAAATCATCGTTGAAATAATCCCTGAACTGGTCCGGGATCTGCCTGTCGCGCAAATTCCGCTGGTCCTGCACAAGGGTAGACTGGATATGGACCACTGCAGGCATCACCTTTTTTGCTACTTCTGTAAAATCGAGCGGGATAATCTCTCCCTCATCATTTACCGTATAGGCTGCCCCCACCACCGGGGTTCCTGAAATATGCTCGATCTTTACAGTTTTTCCACTGTTCCTGTCAATGAGCCGGTAAGTTCCGATGGTAATGGCGCTGCCCAGTACAGCAGCGATTAAAACCATACTGAATTTCTGTATTTTCATAGCTCTGTCCTCCTTTTTTTGTTTCTGTGAATGATGGCTCAAATCATATGCCACCATCATGCATAAATTTACGTCTCACCAGCAAAATTAGCCCTTTTATGTGTTGTCAGAACGGGAAAAATGCCCTTCCCGGTCTGCTCTTAACATTATTTAATATTTGCCCGCACCGGATGTGGTCATTCTGTCAGGATTTTCGCGTCCCGGCTGCTGTCACAATGTCATTCGCTTTCATTGAAAATTGCAGTCTTCGGCAGGTCATCCAACCATGGCTTGAGGTTTGTTACATGTTTTCTGCAACAAATAACTGACTGATTAAGGAAATTGACATATGGAATTTGAAAAATATACCATCAAATCACAGGAAGCGGTTCAGAAAGCCCAGCAGCTTGCCGCGGAGAATGAACACCAGGCCATTGAATGCGCCCACCTGTTGAAAGGGATCATCCTGGTGGATGAAAATGTACTGCCCTTCATTCTGAAAAAGCTGTCCATCAACCACCAGCATGTGGATGCCGCGCTTGACGGAATGATCAAGAGTTTCCCCAGGGTAAGCGGAGGAGATAAGTACCTTTCGCGAGAAGCAACCGATGCGCTCAACAAAGCGCAGGCCTCACTCAGGGAATTTGGGGATGAGTACCTGGCCCTGGAGCACATCCTCCTGGGAATAGTGCGTTCGAACAGCCAGGTGAGCAGAATGCTCAAGGATGCCGGGATGAATGAAAAGGATCTTGTGGAAGCCATCAGGGCCCTTCGGAAAGGAAGCAGGGTGAACAGCCATTCTGCGGAGGAGACTTACAATGCCCTGGAAAAGTACGCCATCCATCTGAATCAAAGTGCCGAAGCGGGAAAACTGGATCCTGTGATCGGCAGGGATGAAGAAATACGCCGTGTGCTTCAGATACTTACGCGGCGGACCAAGAACAATCCCATCCTGGTCGGGGAACCGGGCGTCGGGAAAACAGCCATTGCAGAAGGGATCGCGTTCAGGATCGTCAGCGGGGATGTTCCGGATGATCTCCTTTCCAAAGAGATCTATTCACTGGATATGGGTGCGCTGATTGCCGGGGCCAAGTACAAAGGTGAATTTGAAGAGCGCCTCAAAGCAGTGGTGAAGGAGGTGATCGCATCGGAAGGACAGATCATCCTGTTCATCGACGAGATCCACACCCTGGTGGGTGCAGGTGGCGGAGAAGGGGCAATGGATGCAGCCAACATTCTGAAACCCGCCCTGTCGAAAGGTGACCTGAGAGCCATCGGGGCCACCACCCTGAATGAATTCCAGAAATATTTCGAGAAGGACAAAGCCCTGGAGCGGCGCTTCCAGAAAGTCTTCGTGGATGAACCCGGAGAGGAGGATGCCATTTCCATCCTCAGGGGGATCAAGGAAAGGTATGAGAATTATCATAAGATCAGGATCAGGGACGAAGCCATCATTGCGGCTGTCCAGTTATCCCAGCGGTACATCACCGACCGGTTCCTTCCTGACAAAGCCATTGACCTGATCGACGAATCGGCAGCACACCTGCGGCTGGAGATGAACTCCAAACCCGAGTCCATCGATACCCTGGAAAGGAAGATCCAGCAGTTGGAGATCGAGCGGGAAGCCGTCAAAAGGGAGAAGGACAAAGAAAGGGTGGAACAGTTATCCAGGCAGATCGCCGATCTGGAAGAGGAGCACAAACAGCTGATCGCCGGATGGCAGGATGAAAAGTCCACCGTGGAACATATCCAGCAGATCAAGCAGAAACTCGAAACGCTGAAGTATCAAGCCGAAAAGGCCGAACGCGAAACAGACCTGGCCACCGTGGCAGAGATCCGGTACGGACTTCTCCCGGCAGCCGAGGAGGAGTTGAAGCAAACCATCTCCAAGTTGCAGGACCACGAAAAGGACGGGAAACGGATGGTGAGGGAAGAGATCACGGCCGAAGACATTGCGGAAGTGGTTTCCCGGTGGACCGGGGTCCCTGTAACCCGGATGCTTCAAAGCGACCGGGAGAAACTGTTGCATATTGAAAATGAGCTTCACAAAAGGGTCGTGGGACAGGATGAAGCGATCGAAGCGGTTTCTGCTGCCATCCGGAGAAGCCGGACGGGGCTTTCGGATGAACGCCGGCCCGTGGGCTCTTTTCTGTTCCTGGGGACCACCGGCGTGGGGAAAACGGAGCTGGCAAGGGCCCTGGCCGAATACCTGTTCAATGATGAAAGCCTGATGACCAGAATCGATATGAGCGAGTACCAGGAAAGGCATGCGGTCTCCCGCCTGGTGGGTGCGCCTCCCGGCTATGTGGGATATGACGAAGGGGGTCAGCTCACCGAAGCTGTCCGCAGAAAACCCTACTCGGTGATCCTCCTGGATGAGATCGAAAAAGCCCATCCCGATACCTTCAATATCCTGCTTCAGGTGCTTGAAGACGGTCGTCTTACCGACAACAAGGGACGTGTGGCCAATTTCAAGAACACCATTATCATCATGACTTCCAACATCGGTTCGGCCATCATCCAGGAGAATTTTGAACAGGTGAAAGAGGAGGAGCTGGAAGCGGTGATCGAAAAGACCAGGCTCCAGGTATTTGACCTGCTGAAAAAAAGTGTGCGGCCCGAATTCCTGAACCGGATCGATGAACTGGTCATGTTCCGTCCGCTCACCATCGATCACATGGAAGGGATCATCCGCATCCAGCTGAAGAACCTTGAGAAGGTCCTGATGAAACAGGAAATAACCATTGAGGTGACACAGCGGTGCATGGAGTACCTGAAAAAGGAGGGTTTTGACCTCCAGTTCGGGGCCAGACCCCTGAAGAGACTGATCCAGAAAAAGATCCTTGACGGATTATCCATGGCCATCCTGGAGGACAGAGTAGCTCCGGGCATGCATGTAAAGATCGATGCGGAGGACCACCGGGTGGTCTTCCTGCCCGTCCCCCGCAAAGAGGAAAAAACAGATTTAACAAAGATCTGAAACAATTTTAGCATTTTTGTGTTAATTATTTGATGAGAAAAAGTTTGGCCATATTATTATCGTTTATCCTATTGGCAAGCAATATGAGTTTGGCGATTGGAACGCACTTTTGCGGTGGCGAATCCGTGGAGACTAAGATCATGTTGGGGAAAACGCATCTGGGATGTGGCATGATGGACATGGAAGAACCCTGCGATGACACTGAAAAGGCCGATAATAAAGGGGTTAGCTTTGACAAGCTGCCCTGCTGCGAAAACGAATACCAGACCGTTCAGTCAACCATTGAATTTGTAAAAGATGCTGCTCAGGTAAGTTTTAATGTTGATTTTGCAACAGCATTGATTTATACCACACTGCATGTGGATTTATTTCCAAAGTCTACCCATCATTTAAATTCAGTATTTACTTCGCCTCCAATTGAAAAAGATGTCCAGGTTCTTTTTCAAACCTTCCTGATTTGATTTTATAATGAATGATTGATTACATGCTACAATGCGTAGTGTGCTTTTTGATGCATTGCACATAAGCCAAGCCATTATTCATTTTAAAAACATATTCTTGTGCTCAACAAAATCATTAAGTATTTTATAGAGAATAAGTTAGTTACTGCACTTGTTCTCACAGGATTGGTGGCGTGGGGTATTGCTACCGCCCCATTTGGCTGGCAATTAGGTGGCTTGCCATCTGATCCTGTTCCGGTGGATGCCATACCGGACATTGGTGAAAACCAGCAGATTGTTTTTACCCCCTGGAACGGACGGTCGCCACAAGATATTGAAGACCAGATTTCATATCCGTTAACAACTTATCTTTTAGGTATTCCCGGAGTGAAAACCATTCGGAGCTCCTCCATTTTTGGCTTTTCAAGCATCTATATCATTTTTAATGAAGATATTGAATTTTACTGGTCACGTTCCCGGATATTGGAAAAGTTAAGCTCTCTTCCTTCCGGACTTTTACCCGAAGGTGTCCAACCCACATTAGGGCCCGATGCTACCGCTTTGGGACAAGTGTACTGGTACACCCTGGAGGGTAGGGATAAAGACGGAAACCCGACCGGGGGATGGGATCTACATGAAATACGCACCGTACAGGACTTCTATGTAAAATACGGATTGAATGCAACAGAAGGTGTTTCAGAAGTAGCCTCAGTTGGGGGCTATGTGCAGGAATACCAGATAGATGTAAACCCCGATGCCTTGAAAGCTTACGACATACCGCTACACATGGTTATGCAGGCAGTGCGGAAATCGAATCGAGATGTCGGGGCCAAAACCATTGAGATTAACCAGGCTGAATATCTGGTACGTGGGTTAGGTTATGTAAAAAAGACAGAAGATATTGAGAAAGCCGTGGTTGCCGTTCAGGAAAATGTTCCCATTCGAATTAAAGATATTGGCGTAGTCACACTCGGCCCGGCTTCGCGACGGGGTGTTCTCGATAAAGACGGAGCTGAAGTGGTAGGCGGGGTCGTTGTGGCACGGTATGGCGCTAATCCATTGCAGGTTATCAACAATGTGAAAGAGAAAATTGAAGAAATTTCACCCGGCTTGCCAAAAAAGACGCTGGCAGATGGTACAGAAAGCCAATTGACCATCGTACCGTTTTACGACCGCTCGGAACTGATTTATGAGACACTTGGCACGCTGGAAGAAGCTTTGTCGCTCCAGATTCTCATCACTATTCTGGTCATAATTGTGATGATTTATAACCTGAGGGCATCGTTCCTTATTTCAAGTTTATTACCCATTTCCGTGCTCATGGTGTTTATTGCCATGCGGTATTTCGGGGTTGATGCCAATATCGTTGCCCTTTCAGGAATTGCCATTGCCATTGGAACCATGGTTGATTTGGGAATAATTCTCTCGGAGAACATCGTAAAACATCTTGACGAAGCTCCTCCCGGACAAAAGTTAATAACAACTATCTATAATGGCTCGGCAGAAGTTAGCTCGGCTATTCTTACTGCTGTTTCTACCACCATTGTAAGTTTTATTCCTGTTTTTACCATGCAGGCAGCCGAGGGTAAATTATTCGGACCGCTGGCATTTACCAAAACCTTTGCTTTGGTTGCGGCATTGCTGGTGTCATTGCTCATTTTGCCCACTTTGGCACACTGGTTTTTTGGATTTAAAATAAAGAATCCCCGTCACAGGAAATGGGTTAACATTTTGCTTATTGCAGCCGGTGTTATTGGATTATTCGGTAATGTGGCCTGGGCTGGTGTATTACTGATCTTGTTTGGCATGATCCCTTTCATAAATCCGCTAATCTCTGATAGAAAACTGTTCAAAAAACCGCTTTTCCGCAAAGCCTTGGAAAACATTGAATTGGTCTTGGTGGTAGTGGGAGTTATATGGCTTCTGGCCAAGTACTGGTTACCGCTCGGCGCCGGTAAAAGTGTTCTTCTCAACTTTGTTTTTGTTGCGCTATTGGTGGGCTCTGTTCTGGGGGCATTTAGTTTACTCAAATTTTCTTATAAAAGAATATTACACTGGTGTTTGAACAACAAAGTAAAGTTTTTATTGATTCCGGCCATATTGATGCTGTTAGCTGTGAATATGTGGATGGGCTTCACCACTGTATTCGGTTTTATAGCTAAGGGAGCTGACAAAATAGGCTGGAATATACGGACTACTTCTGTTTGGTCAGGTCTTGCTCATTCTTTTCCCGGAATTGGGAAAGAGTTTATGCCGGCATTAGATGAAGGCAGCTTTTTGCTCATGCCAACCTCTATGCCGCACTCCGGGGTTGAATATAACCGGAAAGTCGTTGGCCAGTTAGATATGTTGCTGACAAATATTCCCGAAGTGGAACTTGCCGTTGGTAAATTAGGCCGGGTAGAATCGGCACTCGACCCTGCTCCGGTTTCCATGTACGAAAATATTATCAACTATAAACCGGAATATGCACTCAATGACAAAGGGCATCGTAAACGCTTCAAAACAGACAGAGCTGACCGCTTTATTCTGAAGAATGGAGATACACTAACCAATCAGGAAATGCTGACCAATGGTATTTCGTCAGAAGAACTGGTACCGGATGAGCATGGAAGCTATTTCAGAAATTGGCGTGAACACATAAAATCATCCGATGATATCTGGAAAGAAATAGTTGCAGTTACGAAAATACCCGGAGTTACCTCTGCCCCAAAATTGCAACCCATCGAAACCCGTTTGGTCATGTTACAAACAGGGATGAGGGCTCCCATGGGGATAAAAGTTTTCGGCCCCGACCTTAAAACCATCGAGGAGTTTGGATTGAGGCTTGAAAGTATTTTAAAAGAAGTACCATCGGTAAAAGCCGAAGCTGCCTTTGCCGACCGTATCGTTGGGAAACCTTATATACACCTGAACATCAACCGGGATGAAATTTCACGCTATGGCTTAAATGTCGAAGATGTGCAACAGACCATTGAAACAGCAATTGGAGGGATGAAAATATCTTCAACCGTTGAAGGACGTGAGCGTTTTCCCATACGAGTTCGTTATCCGAGAGAGTTAAGGGACGACCCTGAAACGCTTGGTAAAATTCTAATGCCAACACCCACAGGGGCACAAATTCCACTGAAACAAATAGTGGATATTGAATACGTGCGCGGCCCGCAAGCCATTAAAAGTGAGAATACTTTTCTGGTAGGTTATGTGCTGTTTGATAAAAGGGAAGGCTTTTCCGAGGTAGGGGTCGTGAACGATGCACAGGAAATGATTCAACGAAAAATTGATGCGGGCGAGTTAATTGTTCCTGCCGGAGTAAATTATAAATTCTCGGGTAGTTACGAAAATCAGGTGCGTGCCGAAAAACGGCTGAGCATAATCGTGCCGATTGTATTATTGATCATCTTTCTGATACTCTACTTTCAATTCAAATCGGTAACTACTTCGCTCATGATTTTTACCGGGGTGGCTATGGCCTTTAGCGGAGGTTTCATCATGCTCTGGCTATACGGTCAGGGGTGGTTTGCCGATTTTACAGTTTTTGGAATGAACATCAGGGACCTCTTCCAGATGAACACTGTGAATTTGAGTGTTGCCGTTTGGGTAGGTTTTATAGCCCTTTTTGGTCTTGCAACAGATGATGGAGTTTTGATGGGAACTTATCTCGACCAGAGTTTTAAACGTAACCGAACAAAAACAAAAGAAGAAATCAGGGCTGCTGTAGTGGAAGCCGGCGAGCGAAGAATAAGACCTGCTGTAATGACAACCACAACTACCATTATTGCACTGTTGCCGGTACTCACTTCAACCGGGCGGGGCGCTGACATTATGGTGCCTATGGCTATTCCTGCTGTTGGCGGAATGATTGTGGCAGCTATTACATATTATATTGTTCCCACGCTGTATAGCATGCGTGAAGAGTATAAACTTAGAAAATTAAAATCATGATAAATTATACAGCCATACTAATGGCAATGCTATTGTACGGTTCGATGAGCTTTGCTCAAACACTGGACGATTATTTTAAAATAGCTGCCGAAAATAATCCGGGTTTAAAGGCTGCGTATAACGAATACGAGGCATCTTTGCAGAAAGTGCCACAGGTGAGTACTTTACCCGACCCTGTTTTCTCATTCGGTTATTTTGTTTCTTCGGTAGAAACAAGAGTCGGGCCGCAGCAGGCAAAGTTGTCCCTTACGCAAATGTTCCCGTGGTTTGGTACATTAAAAGCACAGGGCAATGCCGCAGCTCTAATGGCAGAAGCAAAATTTCAAAGCTTTATTGATGCCCGGAACAAACTCCATTTACAGGTGGCTTCCGCTTATTATCCATTATACGAATTAAAAGACTGGATTCGCATTGAAGAGGAAAATATCAACATTCTTGAATCTTACAAAACCATTGCGGATCAGAAGTTTAGAAACGGAACCGGAACGATGGTAGACGTTTTAAGAGTGGATATCATGCTTAAAGATGCACAAACCAATCTGGATATTCTGAGAGATAAAGAAAAACCATTGCTAACAACATTCAATAAGCTTTTGAACAGACCTGCAAATGACATGGTGCAAATCAGCGCCTCATTAAAACCCGAAACCATTGCAGATAATTACAGGAGAGATTCACTGATTGTCTCAAATCCAAAATTAAGAGCACTGGATTTAAAATTACAGGCAGGTAAAGCCACGGAAGTTGCAGCAGGAAAGCAAGGTCTGCCTAAGTTGGGTGTAGGTATAGATTATGTAATGGTTGGTGAGCGCACCGATATATCATTGCCTGATAATGGCAAAGATGTATGGATGCCCATGGTAAGTGTAAGTATTCCAATATTCAGGAGAAAGTACAAAGCATCGGTGAAAGAGGCCCAACTGATGCAGGAAAGCTATAATAATCAAAAACAAGAAGTAGCGAATACACTCATTTCTGAATATGAAATGGTTTGGTTTCAGGTTCAACAGCAGTTGCAACTCCTATCACTTTACGAACAACAGATACAAACCACCCAGCAATCGTTGAACTTGCTTTTTACTTCTTATGGAAATTCCGGTAAGGAGTTCGAAGAGGTTTTGAGAATGCAGCAACAATTGTTGAAATACTTAAAAATGAAGTCTACGGCTTTAACGAAATACCAGGTAGCCGTAGCAAAAATCAATTACTTAACATCAAAAACATATTCAGATGAAAAAGATAGATAAGAAAACTATCATAATTGCCACAGGCACTTTGATAGCCGGATTGCTTGCAGGATGGTTGATCTTTGGCGGTAATAAGAGCAATTCGCAACATGACCAGGAACACGATAAAACTGAAATAAACGGTGAGACTGTCTGGACTTGCTCCATGCACCCACAGATACGTCAAAACGAGCCGGGCGATTGCCCCATTTGCGGCATGGACTTAATTCCGTTGGAAGATGACCAAAATGCTGCTATTGACCCCAAGGCCATAAGCATGTCTCCCACAGCCATGCAGTTAGCCAACGTTAGTACGTCAATTGTGGGAAAAATGAATCCTGTTAAACAAGTTCGCTTAAATGGGAAAGTTCAAGCCGATGAACGTTTGGTATATTCTCAATCATCGCATATTCCGGGCAGAATAGAAAAATTGTTGGTGAATTTTACCGGTGAATTTGTAAACAAAGGACAAATCATTGCTTATGTTTATTCACCCGAACTGGTCACTGCACAGGAAGAATTGTTTGAGTCGCAGAAAATAGCAGAATCGCAGCCCCAATTATTTGCATCCGCCAAAGAAAAGTTGAAAAACTGGAAACTTTCTGATCAACAAATAGAAGAAATATTGAATTCGGGAAAAACGCAGGAAGAATTTCCGGTACAAGCCGATGTTGCAGGGTATGTGACATCAAAAATGATACATACGGGGGACTATGTTCGCAAAGGAGAAACCATCTACGAAATCGCGGACCTTTCTAAAGTCTGGATTTTATTTGATGTGTATGAATCGGATATCACCTGGATTAAAAAAGGGAATAGCGTAGTATTCAGCATAGCTTCTCTACCAGGCGAATCATTTAAGAACAACATTACCTGGCTCGACCCAATGATTGACCCAGAAACAAGGGTGGCAAAAGCAAGGGTAGAGTACAGCAATGCAAGCGGGAAACTCAAACCTGAAATGTTTGTCTCAGGGTTGGTTGAAGCTAAATTGACCAATAAATCAAACGCACTTGCTGTGCCAAAAACAGCCGTTATGTGGACTGGGAAACGTTCGGTTGTTTACGTTAAAATAAATTCAGACCAAGGAGTGAACTTTATCATGCGTGAAGTGTCTTTAGGGCCTGCATTAGGTGATAGTTATATCATTGAAGATGGTTTAACGGAAGGTGAAGAAATTGCTGTAAACGGCACATTCAGTATAGATGCTGCGGCACAATTAGCTGGGAAACCCAGTATGATGAGCCCGGAAGGAGGACAGGCAATGACCGGACATAACCATGGAGGTTTGGACATGGGGGAAAGTGAATCACAAGAAGAGCATGCGATACAACCAGAAGCAACAGAGTCAAAATCTTTGTCCGTTGACAGACAGGCTGAAGAGGCGCTTCAACCGCTGTATGCATCATACTTAAAATGGAAAGATGCCCTGACCAATGATGACTTCGAAGAAGCTCAAAATATGGCAACCAACATGAAATCCGTATTGGATAAAATCAATATGAGCCTTTTTAAAGGCGATGCCCACAATGCCTGGATGGATTATCAGGGTAAGCTAAGCAATAGTTTAGAGCATGTTGAGCATTTTTCCGGCATAGAGCAACTGCGGAAAGCATTTCAGACTGTTTCTGCTACAATGATTGAAATGACGAACACATTCACTCCACTTGGCGAAACCATTTACGTGCAGCATTGCCCCATGGCCGATAACAACAAAGGAGCAGACTGGCTGAGCAGGGAGAAAGAAATCAGAAACCCATACTTTGGGAGTTCCATGCTTACCTGCGGAGAGGTCACCAAAGAAATTAAATAATTTTCGCGCTATGTTCATCAAGCTATTAATTATTTCAATCCGTTTGCTGAGGCATACAGGATAATCAAACTAGAAATGTTAGCTGCGAGAGAATAAGTTATATCAATGGAAGCAAAAGAGCAGAACAAATTTTACTGCCCCATGAAATGCGAAGGGGAAAAAGTATACAACCAACCCGGCGATTGCCCTGTTTGTGGTATGCATTTGAAAAAGGAAGAGGCAAAACCTGTGCCGGGTAGCAAAAATACTATCTACACCTGCCCCATGCACCCGGAAGTAAAACAAGACCATCCGGGCAGTTGCCCGAAATGTGGGATGGATTTGGTGCCTGAAAAAGCAGAAGAAACCAGCGAGGAAGAAAAAGCTTACAAAAAAATGGCAAAGAAATTTTGGGTGGCGCTTGTACTCAGTATTCCGGTTTTCTTTATTGCCATGTCAGAATTTTTTCCATTTCTTAAGTTAGACGAAATAGCTTCCCGAAAAGTATGGGGATGGATTGAATTTGCATTGGCCACGCCTGTTGTTTTTTATTCAAGCCGTGACTTTTTTAAACGCGGATGGAGTTCCATTCGGCGCTGGTCCCCCAACATGTGGACATTAATATCCATTGGTGTTGGTGCTGCTTATCTTTTCAGTGTGTTTGCCTTAATCATTCCCGGAGCTTTTCCTGAGCAGTTTAAGGATGCATCGGGAAACGTCCACCTTTATTTTGAAGCAGCCGCAGTCATTTTAACGCTGGTATTGTTGGGCCAGGTACTCGAACTCAGGGCACACAGCAAAACGAATTCTGCCATAAAAGCCCTCCTGAATTTGGCGCCTCCGGTGGCAAGGGTTATCCGCAACGGGGAAGAAACAGAAATACCACTTGAAGAAGTGCAGGAAGGCGATATATTAAGGGTACGCCCCGGAGAAAAAATACCGGTAGATGGTATGGTCACAACCGGTAATGCCGTCGTTGACGAAAGCATGATTTCCGGCGAGCCCATTCCGGTAGATAAATCCCAAAATGATAAAGTAACCGGCGGGACTATAAACGGTAATACCTCATTCGAGATGAAAGCTGAAAAGGTTGGGAACGATACCCTGCTGGCTCAAATTATCGAAATGGTCAACCAGGCCAGCCGGTCGCGTGCGCCCATTCAAAAACTGGCCGATGTGGTAGCCAAATATTTTGTACAGATTGTTGTAGGAGTTGCCATAATCACCTTTGGCATTTGGGCAATCTGGGGTCCTGAGCCAGCTTATGTGTACGCATTTGTCAATGCTATTGCCGTACTGATCATAGCGTGCCCCTGTGCATTGGGTCTGGCAACACCCATGTCCATCATGGTAGGCTCGGGCAGGATGGCGCAAGCCGGCGTGTTGGTAAAAGATGCCAGTGCCATTGAAGAAATGAACAAAGTGGATACTCTTATTATCGACAAAACCGGAACAATAACCGAAGGGAAACCTGCATTAAAATCTTTTCACTCATTTGGTGAATTGTCCGACAACGATATCCTAAGGATAGCCGCATCTGTCGATGCCAACAGTGAACATCCAGTTGCGGAAGCGATTGTAAAAGGTGCAAAAGAAAAAGGGATTCAACTGCAAAAGGTTGAACAATTTGAAGCAATAACCGGCAAAGGCGTAAAAGGAATTCTGGATGGAAAAAAGATTGGGCTTGGAAACAGCCGACTGACTGATGATTTTGGGGCAACACTTACAAAGGAACAACAGAAAATTGTGCAAGAATGGCAGTTGACCGGACAAACTGTGATGTACCTTTTAATTGAAAATGTGCTAGAGGGGATTATAAGTGTGGCTGATACCATAAAAGCATCTTCTGCCAAAGCAATTCAGGAATTACAAAGCATGGGCGTGAAAGTGTACATGCTTACCGGCGATAATGAATATACAGCCAAAGCAGTAGCCGAAGAATTAAAACTGGATGGTTTTGAAGCAGACTGTCTGCCCGATGATAAGTTCAATAAAGTTAAGGAATTACAGGAAAAAGGACATAAAGTTGCCATGGCAGGTGACGGCATCAACGATGCCCCGGCGCTGGAACAGGCTGATGTGGGTATTGCCATGGGAACCGGCACCGACATTGCCATGCAAAGTGCTGAAGTTACCCTGGTAAAAGGTGATTTGGACGGAATTGTACGGGCGCGGGAACTGAGCCATAAGGTCATGCGCAATATAAAACAAAATCTGTTCTTTGCTTTTGTTTACAATGCATTGGGTGTTCCGGTTGCAGCCGGAATACTGTTCCCGTTTTTCGGAATTTTGCTCAGCCCTATTATCGCTGCTGCCGCTATGAGTTTTAGTTCAGTTTCGGTAATTTCTAATGCATTACGATTAAGAAAAGTCTAGTTTAATTTAAAAATCAAAGTATATGATGGCATCTTAACCGGTTTACAAACAAAAAGTACAGAGATAGCTTCAGAAAATAATCCGCTTACTTCAGAAATTACCATCACAACGACAGCGCTTTCGTATGCTACACAGGCGATGACTTTGAAGAAATGTACGGACACATGCCAGGTGAGGGACACATGGGCGGAATGATGGATGATATGCATAACGACGAAACCGGATCACCACGGATAATTTATGCGGTTTCTTTCGCTTACACGGTAAACAATTTAGCCCGGAAATTGTTGAATGGGTAGTATATATATGCTATCAGGCATATAAGCATTTCGGACTGAAAACGATACATTTGAATAAGTAACATTAAAAACCAAAAAAAATCAATTATGAAATCAGAAGTGTATATCAACAACGAAGGACTGAAAAAACAACTGAATGTCCTTCTGAGCGATTATCAGATCTATTACCAGAACCTTCGTGCATTTCACTGGCTCGTGAAAGGGCCCCAGTTCTACATGCTGCATGAAAAATTCGAAGAATTTTACGATCAGGCGGCAGACGACATCGATGAGATTGCAGAGCGGATCCTGATGATCGGTGGCAAACCGTTGCACACTTTTGAGGATTATCTGAAAAATGCAACCATCAAGCCGGAGAAAGACCTTGATAAATCATCGGATATTCTTCCCAGGTTGATTTCCAATGCGGAATCCCTGCTGGGTTCCTTCCGGAAGATTGTGGAGGCAGCTTCTGAAGAAGGAGACGAAGGGACGGTTGCTTTGATGAGCGATTTCATCAGCTTCACAGAAAAACAACTGTGGATGCTGAACAGCCTCAAATAGCAAGCTGAACAACCTCACATGACCGGCAATACCGGTTATGAGAAAGAGGGTGGGGACAAAACCTATCGGGTGGTCTCCACCCTTTTTTATTGAAAAGAAAATACCTGCCCGACCATCACTTCATTGTGTCCGAATGCCCGGTGAAACATCCCAAGAGCCGGCTGCATGGTACAGTGGGAAGGATATACCCGCCTGACCCCTGTTTTCCGGATCCATTCAATGGTCTTTTCGGTGCGGTCACCCGCTTTTTTTAAATGAAACCCGCCAATCACCGCCTCCACCC
>Ga0209205_1000071_pt1 | contig 21951 bp, 13 predicted proteins | sample ZodSprso05mmetaG_FD_184133 | JGI IMG/M metagenome (GOLD analysis project Ga0209205, IMG submission 184133) | Hot spring sediment microbial communities from Zodletone spring, Oklahoma to study Microbial Dark Matter (Phase II) - Zodletone Spring... ... | reverse complement strand
GGGAATGATACGTTCCCGGAGGATTCCAGGTGGGGGTCCAGCAGCACGAACTCGTAGGTTACATTCCTGAAGGTCAGTTTTTCCGTGCCGGCAGCCTGCGCCCTGACCAGTGAGGCAAAGCGCTGCCTGAGCGAATCGGGTGGAATATCCGGCAGGGCATCATTGAAGGGGCGGTATTCCTCCACTTCCTTCGTGACCACAGAACGCCCCGGGTCAATGAACCATGTTTCCCTGAACTCCAGGTACCATCCTCCATTGGCCCCGTCGTCCCATCCCCAGGGCAGATTCACGAAGTCCGTTATCCTGAAACCCGAATCGGGCCGTACTTCCTGGTCCGCTGCATGCAACCGGCCCGCCAGAGCGAGCAGGATCCAGAGCAGGATAATTCTCGGAAAGGGTTTCACGGCAGTGTTGGAATACCGGCTCATGTCGTTTCCGTTGGATGGGTTCATGGCATATCTTCTTTTTCAGGTCTGGTCCCGCATACGCCTCCTTTCTCGAACCTGAACGGGATCTTCAATCCCGCGTCTATGCTCCAGCCGCTCCCCCGGTAAGTGATATTGCTCACCACCGGGATCTCCGGGAGTGTGGTGGAAACCCCGATGTTGTCAATGGATATGAATCCGTGGCAGTAACCGGCATAGAGTGTGGCAATGAGCGGAAATTCCATGGGCAGCCTGTATTCAAATCCCGTACCCACCCGCAGCAGGGGCCTGATGCGGGCCGTCCTGGATGCGGTATAGGTGGTTACTGCCGGGGTGGGCAGACCGGACTCGGGTGAAAGGTAGGTGAAATCACCCCCGCCCGCATGATAGTCCGTCCCCGAAAAATGGGTCAGCACCGACACTCCTCCGTAGACCACGTAATAGAGTCTCTTCTTGTGGAGGTTATAGAAATAGCGCAGCCGGAGGGGTACCTCCAGGAACATGGGGGCGGGGTCACGGGTAACAAAATTCACGCCGTGGTCGTACATGAGCGCGTAGAAACTGGCGGATTGCTGGTAAGTGAGACCCAGGTCGATCCCCAGGTCGTCCTGCAGCATGTAGCCCGCATAGAACCCCGCATGCAGCTCGGCATACCTGAACAAACCCCTGCCTTCCATGGGACGGGGTCCCACAGCCGGGTTGCTGGCGGCAAACATGCGCCAGAGCGCTCCGGCCTCCGTTCCCGCATAGAATTCCCCGCTCCGGTCTGTGGGTTTTCCTTTTCCGGTGGACTGCTCGATCCTGGAACGGATGCGGTAATCCCTGTTCTGCCAGATATTGCTCACGGGTACATTGAAAGCCAGGGTGGTCAGCAAGGCATTTCCCTTGGACCGGTAAGCAGCCTCCCGGGTAAGGAAGTCCTGGTCGGTGTATTCCAGGGGAGAGGAATTGGATGTTCCGAGCCCGGACAGGTAGGAAAGGTTGAGGGAGGCCTGCCAGAGGCCGTAAAGCCTGAGGCCCACGCTGAACCCGCTTTCGATCAGATGCCTGCCGGGGGGGTCGGTCGACTGCCGGAAGTTGTAGCTGAAGGCGGTACCGTCGGGTGCCGAAAGCACGCCCGTGGCACTGTGGGCACCTGCAGGCATCCGGGTGAGATGATGCACATAACCGATCCTGGGGGTGAAACTGACCGGCCATTCGGAGAACCGGATCCTGTATTCCACCCGCAGGGGGATCAGCAAAGAGGTGTGGCTGTTCCAGGAGGACTGGAACCGGCGGTCATCGTCCATGCGGATCCCCGCTTTGGACGGGATGTACAGGATCCCGGCGGTGAGCGACAAATCCTCCAGGATCTCTTGGGAAAGGGTTACCCCGGCCACGGTGCTCGCCACTGCGGTCCCTGTGAAATAATCCCCCGGGTCGGACACTTTGATCAGGCTCCACTGGGGACCGGTCTCCACGTTCAGGTAAGTTTTCATCTGTCCCCCGGCGGTTGTGGCAAGCGCAAGGAGCAGGGCGACCGGAAGCAGTTCTTTCATTCGTTTCATGATCGAGAGATTCATATGTACCCGTGCACAGAAAACGCCGGCGCATGCGCTACATTGTGCCGTTCATGACTCAAGATAGGGATTTTCTTTTAAAAGGTCATGGTGAAGATGGTTTCTTCACCGGGCCTGGACTGTGCGGTGATGGTCCCCCCGTGCAGCCTGAGGATCTGTCTGGACAGGCTCAGTCCGATCCCCGAACCGCTCCGTTTGGTTGTAAAGAACGGGATAAAGATCTTATCGATCACATCCGGAAGGATCCCCTGTCCGTTATCGATCACCTGGATGGTGGGACGGCCCCTTTTGTTGTAGAAACCCCGGATATGGAGCGTCCCCTGTTCCTTTCCTTCCAGCGCCTGCAGGGAGTTCTTGACCAGGTTGATGAGCACCTGTTCGATCATCTGCTCGTCCACCGTCAGCTCAATGGTGTCGGGTTCCACCGTGGTGATCAGATGGATGTTCTTGTCCTGGACCTCTTTTTTCATGAGGGTGTGCACATTAGAGATCAGTTCCTTCATCCTGACCTGGGTGAAGTTGGGTTCCGGGATCTTGGTCAGGCTCCTGTATGTTTCCACAAAATTCATCAGACCGGTGCTCCGCTTGTTGATGGTCTGCAGGGCGCCCTGGATCTCTTTCACCGTGTTCAGGTCGATGTCCTGCGCGCCTTTTTTACCCGATGTAAATTGCCGGAGCATGGATTCCACCGTGAAGGAGAGGGAGGAGATGGGGGCGATGGAATTCATGATCTCATGGGTGAGCACCCGGATCAGCTTCTGCCAGGCGGCCGTTTCCTGCTCCTCCAGTACGTTCTGGATGTTCTTGACCGTGCTCAGCAAAATCACCTTGTCCTTCACCTTGAACTCGGTGGCATAGATGGCCAGCTGGAGGATGTCCTCCTCGTCCTGGACCTTCACCAGTTTGTTTTCACCCGGACTGATGGTCAGCAGCGTATCCGCCAGGTCGTTGCTCAGGGGCCTCAGCTTGTTGATGTCGCGCAGGGTATTGATCTGGAAAAGCTTCTTGGCAGCCGGGTTGATCATTTCCACGGTGCCGTCCCGCTGGTAAGCCAGGATGCTGATATCGATATTCTGCACGATGCTCTGCAGGTAATGGAAATGTTCCTCCCGTTCGCTTCTCACCTGCTGGAAATCATTCATTACATCATTGAAGGCCGCGCTGAGCTCATCGAAGGAGGATCCGATGTTCCCGATCTGGAAGGAGCGGGTGAACTCGGAATACCGGATGGATTCCAGGAAACTGGCCAGTTCCCGGTTGGTCCGGTCCACATACCGGATCAATGACCACACCTGGTAGATGATCAGTCCCGCCACCAGGATGGGCGTAAAGGTGAAGGTGCTGTTCAGGGTGATGAACAGGGCAAGGCACGTGGCGGTGATCAGCAGTACCCTGAGGATAATATTAAACCGGAATTGCTTAAAGACCATGTTTTTCCATCCTCCTGTAAAGCGATGTGCGCGTCAGCCCCAACTGTGTGGCCGCCTGCGTCACATTGCCCTGGTTGGTTTTCAGCACTTTTTCAATGACCGTCTTTTCAATGTCCTCCAGGTTGTACGAATCCAGCTCCAGTCCCCCGCTGCCCTTCATCGGCGAGGACAGCATGAAATCATCCGGACCCAGGCTGGTCCCTTCGCACATGATCACCGCCCGCTCGATGGCATGCTGCAGCTCCCTCACGTTGCCGGGCCAGCTGTACTGGTTCAGTTTCTTGATGGCCGATGACTGGATGTTCCGGATCGGTTTCCGGTATTTACGGCTGTAGATCTTCAGAAAGTGATCCGCCAGCAGCGGGATATCCCCGGAGCGGTCCCGCAGTGCGGGCAGGTGGATCTCCACGGTGTTGATCCGGTAGAGCAGGTCCTGCCGGAAGATCCCCTCGGCCACGTGCTGGTGGATGTTGTTGTTGGTGGCACAGATCATCCGCACGTCGATGGGAATGGGTTTGGTGGATCCCACCCGGGTGATCTCCCTCCGTTCCAGGACGGTGAGCAGCTTGGACTGGAGGGGGTAGGTGAGGTTCCCGATCTCATCCAGGAAAAGGGTTCCCGATGAGGCGATCTCGAACCTGCCCTGTTTCATCTTGTGCGCATCCGTGAATGCACCTTTCTCGTGACCGAAAAGTTCGCTTTCGAACAGGGTGTCGGGGATGGAGCCCAGATCCACGCTGATGAACACCTCGTCCTTCCGGAGCGAGTTCCGGTAAAGGGCTCTGGCCACCAGTTCCTTGCCTGTCCCGTTCTCCCCGAGGATCAGCACATTGGCATCGGTGGCTGCCACCTTCTTGATGGTAGTGAACACTTCGTACATTTCGGGCGACTGCCCGACGAAATCGGTATAGGGCTGGTCCAGTACCGCGCTGATCTCCTGTTGCCTGAGTTTCAGCTTTTCTGCCTGAATCTTGGTGCGGTGCAGACTGATGGCCGAATTGATGGTGGCCAGGATCTTTTCATTCTGCCAGGGTTTCAGGATGAAGTCGGTGGCTCCCATCTTGATGGCCCTGACCGCTTTTTCGGCATCTCCGTATGCGGTAATGAAAACCACAACCGCGTTGGGATCAATTTCGAGGATCTGCGACAGCGCATCAAATCCTTCCTGTCCGCTGATGGCATCCTTGGTGAAATTCATGTCCAGCAAAATCACGTCCCAGTCCTGTTTCTCCATCATCTCAGGGATGCGTTCCGGGCCGGACAGGGTTTCCACAAGTTCCACATGGGGACGAAGCAGCAATTTGAGGGCAAAAAGAATATCCTCATTGTCGTCCACCGCCAGGATTTTTCCGATTTTCTGTTCCATATGCAATCAAACATTTTTAGATAGGTCCATATTTCCCTAATTGAAACAAAAAGAATGCCTTACAGGTCAACATATTCATATTCAACACATTTATTTTTTAAATATAACAAAAAAAGCATACAAAGTGTTCGAAAACGTACACTCGGGTCTCAAAATCGTACACTTTTTCCGGTAGGAGATGCGGGTAATATTTTATAAAATAATGATTATCAATTTTTTGTTTTGTTTGGCATAATAGGTGTACGATATTGGGATAAACCATCAGAAAAACGCAGCAAATGGACGGAATGGACCGCAAAATTGAAAGAAAGGGAAAGCTTTCCCGCAAAGCCATATGGTACATCGCATTCGGAGTGCTGATCATTGCGGTGCTGGCGATCATCATCTTCGGGGATAAAAGCTCCAGGTACAATGTGGATGTGTCGCGCATCACCATCGAGGAGGTGAAACAGGATGTATTCCAGGACTACATCACCGTGCAGGGAACCGTGGAGCCCATCTCCACCGTTTACCTGGATGCCGTGGAGGGAGGCCGGGTGGAAGAGATCCTCATCGATGAAGGGAACATGGTCAGAACGGGCGATGTGATCCTCCGGCTCAGCAACGACAACCTGCTGCTGGAGATCACCAACAACGAGGCACAGGTGGTGAGGGCCATCAACGAGGGGCGGTCCGCCAGGATACAGATGGACCAGCGGATGCTCAATTACAGGCAGCAGATCATTGACCTGGAGACCAGTGTCGCCCGGAATAAAAGGCAGTACGAAAACAACGAGATCCTGTTCGCGCAGAACCACATCTCCAGGGAAGAGTTTGAACAGTCCAGGGAGACCTACGAAACCTCCAGCGAACTGCTGGAGCTGCTCAACGAGAATTATAAGAACGACTCCATTTACCGGTCCATTCAGATCAGTTCCCTGGATGCATCCGTGAGAAGCATGGAGGAGAGCATGCGGATCATCCGCAGGCGCCTGGGGAACCTGAATATCAAGGCAACGGTGGATGGCGAACTGGCCTCACTCAATCCTGAGATCGGCGAGGTGGTCACCTACGGGACCCGGGTGGGGACCATCAATGTTCTGGATTCCTATAAGCTGCGTGTGGATATCGACGAACATTATATTGCCAGGATCCAGATCGGGCTCACGGGAGCATGTGACTTTGCCGGCAGGTCTTATAACGGCGTCATTAAGAAGGTCTACCCCGAGGTCCGCAACGGCCGGTTCGCGGTGGACATGGAATTCACCGAAGAGGTCCCCGAACAGATCCGGATCGGGCAGACCTCCAGGATCCGGCTGCAGCTGGGTGAGTCCAGGGAGGGCATCCTGCTCACGAAAGGCGGGTTTTATCAGACCACGGGGGGTCAATGGGTCTTCGTGGTGGATCCCTCGGGGGAATTCGCAGTAAAACGGGATATCAGCATCGGCCGCCAGAATCCCAGGTACTACGAGGTGCTCAGCGGACTCGAACCCGGAGAGAAGGTGATCGTCTCCTCCTACCAGAATTATGCCGACCATGACAAACTGATCCTGAAGTATAACCGATAATTGTATGCCCATGCGACGAATTTTCATTACATCCCTGCTGTCTTTATCCGTACTATGGAATTTGAACGGCCAGGGTGACACACGCTGGACCCTGAAGGAGTGCATCCGGTATGCCATCCAGTATAACCTGGACGTGAAGCGGCAGGAGCTGATCCTGCAGTCCACGGACCGGGACCTCCTGCAGAGCAAGATGGACCTGCTGCCCAACCTGAACGGGGCCATCGAGCACCAGCTGGGATCGGGACGGGTGCTCGACCGGGGAACCTATGAGTGGAAGAACGCCAGTGTGAGCCAGGGCGACATGGGACTGCAGAGTGACCTGACCATCTTCAACGGGCTGCAGGGCCTGAACAACATGAAAATGAACCGGGCCAGCCATATGATGAGCAGGGAGGACCTGGAGGCCATGGAGGATCAGATCACCCTGGGGGTGATGACCGGGTACCTGGACCTGCTGCGGAACAATGAGCTGGTGGAGGTGGCGGAGCACAAGGTGGAAGTGACCCGGAGCCAGGTGGAGCGGATGGAACAGCTGGTGGAGGTGGGGAACGAAGCCAGGGGAAAGTTGCTGGAAGTGAACGCGCAGCTTTCCAGTGCAAAGCTCTCGCTGACCCGGGCCATCAATGCCAGGGAAATTGCCCGGCTGAACCTGATGCACATGATGAACCTCACCGGGGAGACCACCTTTGAGATCGATGAACCCGGGCTGCCCGATCCTGCCCTGGTGGAAATCCCGTCGCTGGATACGGTGTTCCGGAAGGCCATGGCAATCCTTCCGCAGATCAAAAGCGCCGAATATGGGATCGAGACAATGGAGCGGCAGCTTGCGCTGCAGCAGGGAAAACGTTCGCCCCGGGTCTTCGCGCGCGGACTCTACTACACCAATTACAGCGACGGACTGATCAACCCGCGGGACCCTGACCCCGTGAATCCCACCCTGGATTATGCACTTCCGACCCAGCTCCAGGACAACCAGTACAGGCAGGTGTCCATGGGGATTCAGTTCCCCATCTTCAACCGGTGGCAGGTGCAGACCGGTATCAACAAAGCCAGGATCGAACTGCAGGATGCTGAGTACCGGTATCAGAGCGCGGTGCTGGATCTGCAGAAATCGATCCAGCAATACCACACGGAGGCAGTCGCTGCCATGGACAATTACAGGTCGGCATTGGAATCGGTGGCCAGCAACGAGGAAGTTTTCCGGTTTGCAGAGGAACGTTTCAGGGTGGGCACGGGTACCGCACTTGAGATGCAGGAGGCACGGAACCAGCTGTACGAAGCCACTTCCGAGATGGTCTCTTCCAAGTACGTGCTGATCTTCTACGTGAAGATCCTGGACTTTTACATGGGTAAAGAGATCGCTTTTTAGGGCAAATATTCAGCAGAAATCTTATTTTTGTTCACTGCCGGTCCTCACGCACCGGTATTGCTGGATGATACTGAACTGAACCGGCCGTGAAAAAACTTCATCACCTGCTATTGCTTTTTCCCCTGCTGTCCCTGTTCTGCTGGCCGGCGGATTCCTGCGGACAGGTGGTCAACTTTGCGAAAACCCTTCCGGTGCGCTCATTCAGCGTGGGACTTGCCCCGTCTTACCACATGGACCGCAACGTGATCCTGTTCGATGCCGGGGGGATGGCTTTTTTTGCCCATGCAGGATACGGGTTGCAGTACGCGGTGGACCTGAACCTCAAGTACGGTTATTTCGTGAACGGGACCGATTATGCAAGTGTGGACCTGCAATACCTCCTGCACGAGACCCGTCAGAGTTACTTTTCCGTGATTGCGGGTCTCCACCGGTGGGATGCATACGGGTTCGACCTGACCGGGATCTACACCTATGCCCCGCGTTACTGGGTCAATTTCACGTTGGGTGTGGACATGGACCTCAGTTTTGCGAAGCAGGTGAACCCGCGGTTCTGGGTGCCGCTGAACGTGGGATTCAATGCCAATGAGGTGATGTTCGTCTACCTGGAATACAACCTGCCCGTCTCCGAACGGGCGTGGGACATCGTGGCGCTGGGGGTCAATTTCATCATCCGCTGAGTGCACTATTCCCCGGCCTCATACACCAGTTCCCCGCCCGAATAGGTGGCTTTTACCGGGATACGGAAAAGCTCTTCATCCGGAGCGGTCATCAGGTCCTTATCGGTGATGACCAGGTCGGCCAGTTTCCCTTTCTCGATGCTCCCCTTCAGGTGCTCTTCAAAGGCAGCCCTGGCAGCCCAGATGGTCATGGCCCGGAGTGCCTCCTCGCGGGTAAGGGCCTGTTCCGGCATGAACCCCCCGCCGGGAACCCCGGCATGGTCTTTTCTCACCGTGGCGGCGTAGAAGCCGTAGAGGGGATTGATGTCCTCCACCGGGAAGTCGCTGCCGTCAGCCAGCCATCCGTTCTCATCCAGCAGGCGCCGGTAGGCATAGGCCCCTTCCATCCGTTCAGGTCCCAGCCGCTGTTCCGCCCAGTACATATCGGAGGTGGCATGGGTGGGTTGCACGGACGGAGTGATCCGGTAGCGTCCGAACAACTCAAAATCATCCGGATGGATCACCTGGGCATGTTCGATGCGCCAGCGGCGGTCGTTGTCCCCTCCCAGTATCCGCCCGTATATCTGAAGCATGCGCCGGTTGGCGGCATCCCCGATGCAGTGGGTGGCCACGATGAAGCCGTGTTCGTAAGCCTTTCTGCACTGATTTTCCAGCACCTCCCCGGGGGTCACAAAGAGACCACTGTTGCCGGGATCGTCCGTATAGGGTTCGATCATCCTGGCACCCCTGGATCCCAGGGCCCCGTCAGCAAACAGCTTGAGGGTGTTCACCGTCAGGTAGTCGTTCTGCCGGGGACCCTTCTCCACATATTCCGTGAAATTTTCCGCTGTGGCCGAAAGCCATGCGTTGATCCGGATCTTCAGATCCCCTGCCCGGTAGAGGGAGTCGATCAGCCGGATTGTGGAAGCGGGAAGGCCCGCATCGTTCACGGAGGTGAGCCCCACCCTGAAACAATTCGTTTCTGCCTGGTGAAGGGCCTGCACGATCTCCTCCCTGGAGGGAGGGGGAACCTGCCTGTCCACCAGATCGATGGCATTATCGATCAGGATCCCGGAAGGTAGCCCGTCCTTCAGCAGTACGGATCCTCCGTCCACTTTTGTTTCCGGGGTTACACCGGCCAGTTCGAGAGCTTTCGTATTGACCCAGGCGGCATGTCCGTCGATCCTCCTGAGCAACACCGGGATATCGGGGAAATGTTCATCCAGCATGGTCCGGTCCGGGAACTCCATGACCTCCCAGTCGTTCTGGTCCCATCCCCGCCCCGTGATCCAGGCGCCCCCCTGTTTCCCGTGATGTGTTTGGAGGATGGTGATGATCTCCTCCACCGACCGTGTGCCCACCAGGTCGGCGCTGTTCAGGTTCATCCCGTATCCGAAAAAATGACAGTGGGCATCGATCCATCCCGGGTATACAAAAGCACCCTGCAGGTCCACCACACGGGGCGCGCTGTATCTTTTTGTGATCTCTTCCGTGGTACCTGTGTCAATGATCCTCCGGTCCTTCACCGCAATGGCTTCAGCCGTGGTGAATTGCGGATCCACTGTATAGACAACGCCATCGGTCAGGATCAGATCCGCTTCCTTCCGGCCCGTGGTACAACTGGTCGAATATGTGATCATGCAAGCTGTGATTAAAAATACAGGGATCATGGATTGAATCCGCTTCATGTGCAAAGGTTTGGAACAAAAATAGCATTCTCATAATTATTTTCCCCATTTTTGCGTTCATATCACAAAATCAGGGGGATGTTCATCAAAAGGGTCTTGTTTGCTTTCCTGTTTCCGGCGCTGCTGTTTTTCGCATGTCACCCGCAACGGCAGTTCATCGAGGAGCCGGATGCAACACTGGTGTTCACCCTGGACACGGTTTATTTCGATACGGTCTTTACCACCATCGGGACGGTGACCAGGAATTTCCGGGTAAAAAATCCCCACAGTATGCACATCCGCATAGACGACATCACATTGGCCGGAGGTGCGTCCTCGGTTTTCCGGATCAATGTGGACGGGGAGCCCGGGATCTCATTTTCCGGACTGGAGATCGCGCCAAGGGACAGTCTCTACGTATTCGTCGAAGCCACACTGGATCCGAACAATTCCGGCGAAATCCTGCGCATCCAGGATTCCATCGTGTTTTTCACCAACGGGAACATCCAGGATATCGACCTGGTGGCATGGGGACAGGATGTGCATATTTTGCGGGACAGCACCCTGGAGGGATCCAATAGCTGGATCCCGGACAAGCCCTATTTGATCCTCAATTATGTGTATGTGGATTCCCTGGCCACCCTGGTCATCGACCCCGGGGTGCGGGTACACCTGCACAGGGATGCACTGCTGTTCGTGGACGGTACCCTGGAGGTGAACGGCACCCGGGATGAACCGGTCATTTTTGAGGGGGACCGCCTGGAGGAGTTCTACGAGGACGTTCCCGGGCAATGGGGACTCATCTACCTGTCGGAGTACAGTCATGACAACCGCATGGATCATGCGGAGATCCGGAACGGGACCATCGGGATCCTGATCAGCGCCCCGCCTGAATCGGGGAGGACCCCGGACCTGGAGATCAGCAACACCCTGATCAACCATATGAGCTCTAACGGGATCTATGCGCTCAATGCGCGGGTGACCGGGTCCAACCTGGTGATCGGGAATTGTGGCGGAAGCTGTACCGGACTGATTTTCGGGGGGGACTACCAGTTCACCCACTGCACTTTTGCCAACTACTGGCCCTCCTGGTATTCCAACCGCCGGCTTCCCGCGGTCTACCTGTCGGATTATTTCGGGAACTATGATGAAGAGGGGAACCTGGTGATCTATACGGGGGGTGATTTTGAGCAGGCTTCATTCAAAAATTCGATCATCAGCGGAAATGAGCTCATGGAGCTGGTCATTGACAGCTATGACGGGCGGCGACTCAATTACCTGTTTGACCACTGCCTGACCAGGATCGCGGAGGACAGCCTGGATTTCCTGAATGATCCTGCGTTTGTTTCCATTATCAATAATGAGGATCCCCTGCTGGATTCCATTCCTTACAGCTACGAACCGGATTCCCTGTCCCCCGTGATCGATGAGGGACTTCCCGCACATGCGGTGCGCTTTCCCTTCGACCTGAACGGGAACAGCCGCCTGGATGATGCGGCGCCTGACCTGGGAGCGTATGAGTGGCAGCCTTCCCCTCCCCCGGAGGAGAACAGGTAACCGGTCCCGGTCCGCCCTGTGAAACCAGCATTCCGCAGCATACTGGCTGATCAAACCGGTTCAGTCACATGAACCCCATATGGGACATATACCGATCCACAGGTACAAAATTCCCTTCTCCTTCTTTTTATTGGCCGCAATACTCCGCTGTGTTGAGGCCGGTCCGGCGGTCCGCCAGGATGCTGCGGTTCCTGAGGAAGAGGTAAGACTTGCAAAGCGGGCAAAAGGAGGAGGATTGTCCGGAAGGGAGATCCGGATCCTTTGGTACAATGTGGAAAATTTGTTTCATCCCTCGGACGATTCCATTCCGGGTGATGATGAATTCACCCCGGGCGGGGTGCGGCACTGGACCTGGAAGCGATACCGGGACAAGCTTACCGCCCTGGCCAAGGTGATCATCGCGGCGGGGGAGGGGGAGCCGCCTGAACTGGTGGGACTGGGGGAGGTGGAGAATGATTCGGTACTGGCGGACCTGGCGGACCATCCCATCCTCCGGCCTTACGGGTACAGTTTCCTGCACCGGGACAGTCCCGACCACAGGGGAATGGATGTGGGCCTGCTGTACAGGAAAGAAAGGTTCAGGGTGCTGGAATGGAAGGTTCACGGTCCGCCTCCTGGCGGCCGTTTTCCGGACACAAGGTTCCGGGCCACCCGGGACATGGTGCACATATGCGGAATCGCGGAGAGGAGCAGCGGGAACGGCGATTCCCTGGACCTGTTCCTGGTACACCTGATCTCCAGGTACAGCGGCACCGGCGCCACGGCATCCTACCGGATGGAGCAGGCGCGGCTGCTGGTCCGGCTTGTGGATTCGGTCCGGTTGCATAGGCGGCATCCGCTGGTGGTGATGGCGGGTGACTACAATGAGGAGGCGGATGGCTATTCCATGCAGCCCCTGCGGCAGCCGCTCTCGTGCGGTGATTCGATCCGGGCAATTTTGCCGGAAGAAAGCAGCGGCAGTTACAAGTACCGGGGTGTATGGGAGCGGATCGACCGGTTCATGGTGGCGGGAGAAACGAAGGGGTACCATATCGAAGGACGCATACTGCGACTGCCCGCGCTGCTCACTTCGGATGAGGCCTACGGAGGCGTGAAACCACGGCGGACCTACGTGGGATACAGTTATACGGGAGGGGTGAGCGACCACCTTCCGGTTCTCCTGGTCATTCGCCGCCGTCCTTTTTTACTTCGTTCCGGACGGTGAGCCCCAGTGCGGTTCCCGTCTCCACCATCTTCTGGTAGGCGGCCCGGAATTCATTGGGGATCTCTCCGTCCAGAATGGCTTCCTTGATGGCATTTTTGATGATCCCCACATTCCTGGAGGGGGGGATCCCGAATACACGCTGGATGTCATCGCCGGTGATGGGGGGCTGAAAATTGCGGACGGAATCCTTCTCTTCGATCTCCACGATTTTTTCCCGGACAATCCGGAAATTCCTCAGGTGGCGCTCCACCGTCCTGGGATTCTTCGAGGTAATGTCCGCTTCACAGAGCATCATCAGATCTTCCAGGTCGTCCCCAGCTTCGAAGATCAGTCGCCTGATGGCCGAGTCGGTGACCGTCTCGTCCGCCAGCCCGATGGGCCGCAGATGAAGCTTTACCAGCTTCTGAACGTATTTCATCTTTTCATTCAGGGGCAGTCTCAGGCTCCTGAAAATCCCCGGGATCATCCTGGAACCGATGAACTCATGTCCGTGGAAGGTCCACCCGGTACCCGGCTCGAACTTCCTGGTCCGCGGCTTGGCGATGTCATGCAGCAGGGCGGCCCACCGCAGCCAGAGATCGTCCGTTTGCTTCGAGATATTGTCCAGCACCTCCAGGGTATGGAGGAAATTGTCTTTGTGCAACTGGCCCTCCTCCTCTTCCACACCCTTCATCTGGTGCAGTTCCGGGAGAATGATCTCCAGCAGTCCGGTCTCATCCAGCAGCAGCCAGCCCCTGCCGGGGTGACCGGACATCATGATTTTATTGAGCTCTTCTGTGATGCGTTCCTGGGATACGATCCGGATCCTTTCCCGGTTGTCACCGATGGCCTTCAGGGTGGATGGTTCGATGCCGAAACCGAGGCGTGTGGCAAACCGGATGCCCCTGAGCATGCGCAGCGGATCATCCGAAAAGGTCAGCCCGGGGTCCTGCGGGGTGGTGATCAACTGCTGTTCCAGGTGGAGGATTCCGTTGAAGGGATCCAGCAATTCGCCGAAGGATGTGCGGTTCAGGGAGACGGCCAGGGCATTGATGGTGAAGTCGCGCCGCTGCAGGTCATCCTCCAGGGTTCCGTTTTCCACCACCGGTTTCCGGGAGTCTTTCCGGTAAGATTCCTTCCTGGCACCCACAAATTCGATCTCCGTGTCCTTCCATTTCAGCATGGCCGTACCGAAATTTTTAAACACGGTCAGCGGGATATCCTCCCCGATGGTCTCCCGAACTTTCCGAGCCAGTTCGATCCCGCTTCCCACCACCACGATATCGATGTCTTTCGGGGTGACATCCGAACCTTTGATCAGCAGGTCCCGGACCAACCCGCCGATCACATACACCTGCAGGCCCTCGCGGTCGGCCACCGATGCGATGATCTGAAATATTTGGTGTTGAAGATGATTCCCCAGGTTCATGATGCTGTTTGCTGCCACAAAAATACAATTAATTTGCAGCTGTCTGAAATTCCTTATCTTTGTAACTGAACTTCCCTAAGGGGGTGCCTTAAATGACAGGCTGAGATTATACCCTTAGCACCTGATCCGGGTAATGCCGGTGTAGGGATAAAGAAGATCAAATGAAAGACTGATTCAAAATTTATTGCCATGAAACGAGCAGCCATGTGGCTTGCATGGTCATTGATGACCTTGCCGGCCTACAGCCAGTACTCCATTTCGGGAGCAATTGCCGATGAAGCAGACAGGCCCCTTCCCGGGGCGAACCTGGTCCTTCTGGAAAGCGGGAGGGGGACGGTCTCTTCAGACGGGGGGACGTTCATTTTCAGGGATGTACCCCCTGATTCCTACACCCTGAAGATATCCTTCGTGGGGTATGAAACCCGCAGGGAAAAGATCACGGTAACGGGGGATACGGACCTGGGCCGGATCGGACTGAAAAGGAGTCCGATGCTGGGTGAGGAAGCCATCGTGACGGCCACCCGTGCAGGGGAAAGGACACCGGTGGCCTATACGGGGATCGATAGGGAGGAGATCGCGTCACGGAATTTCGGACAGGACATTCCTTTCCTGCTTTCCACCACGCCATCCGTGGTCACCACTTCCGATGCGGGACACGGGATCGGGTATACTTCCATGCGGATCAGGGGCACGGATGCCAACCGGATCAACGTGACCATCAACGGGATCCCCCTGAACGATGCCGAATCCCATTCGGTTTTCTGGGTGGACCTGCCCGACATTGCCACGTCGGTGGACAACATCCAGATCCAGCGGGGGGTGGGGACCTCCACAAACGGGGCGGCTGCCTTCGGCGCCAGCGTCAATTTCCAGACCCGGACCCTGGAGAAGGAACCGTATGCGATCTATGACGGGACCCTGGGTTCCTTCCGCACTATCAGGAATGCCGTGTCGGCCGGAACCGGATTGATGGGTGACCATTTCGCGGTGGACCTGCGGCTATCCGGCATGACCTCCGACGGGTACATCGACCGGTCCTGGACCGACCTGCGCTCCTATTATGCCTCGGCAGGTTATTATGATACCAGGACCCTGGTCAAATTCATCACTTTTTCAGGCCTGGAGGAGCTCTACCAGGCCTGGAACGGGGTGCCCTCCCACCTCCTGGAATCACACCGGACTTACAATGAGCTGGGCGCCTATACCGATAAGGACGGCAACCCGGCTTATTACGACAACCAGATCGACCATTACCGCCAGAGCCACTACCAGTTGCATTTCTCCAGGATGCTGACCGGGAATTTGTACCTGAACACGGCCCTGCATTACACAAAGGGAGCGGGGTATTACGAGCAGTACAGAGAAGACCAGCCGCTTTCGGATTACCTGCTGGATGAAGTCATTGCCGGGGGAGACACCATTACCGAAACGGACCTGATCCGCAGGAAGTGGCTGGACAATGACTTTTACGGACTTGTGGGAGGGCTCCAGTACAGGGAAGGCGGATTCAGTGCCATCCTGGGGGGAGGATGGAACCGTTACCTGGGCGATCATTTCGGGACGGTGATCTGGGCCAGGCACCCGGGCGGGAGCGAGATCCGCCACCGTTGGTACGAGAATACAGGGGTGAAATCCGACTGGAACAGTTACCTGAAGGTGAGCCTGCTCACAGGATCGGGGATCTCGTTCTTTGCCGACATGCAGGTAAGGGGCATCGCATACGGGATCGAGGGAAATGATGATGATCTCAGGGATCTTACCCAGGAGCATGATTTTTTCTTCTTCAATCCCAAAGCGGGGATCCATTATGAGCCGGATGGGAACCAGCGGGTGTATCTGTTTATGGCAAGGGCGAACCGTGAGCCCAACCGGACCAATTTCGTGGATGCAGACCCGGCCGGTCCGAAGCCGGTGAAAGAATCCATGCTGGATTACGAAGCCGGTTACACATACCTTGGAGAGAACCTGCAACTCAATGCCAACCTGTATTTCATGGATTATACCGACCAGCTGGTCCTCACCGGGGAGATCAATGATGTGGGCGGTGCCATCATGACCAATGTGAAGGACAGTTACCGGGCGGGGATCGAACTTTCCGGCACCTGCAGGGTCAGCTCCTGGCTCCGGTGGGATGCCAGCGTGACTCTGAGCCGGAACCGGATCTTGGATTACGAGGGCTATGTGGACAACTGGGATTACTGGTCCGATCCGGAGCATGAGCCCTACCAGGTGAAAGAAGCGTTGGGAACCACCGACCTGTCCTTTTCTCCCCCGGTCATCCTGAACAGCAACCTGGACTTCAATCCCCTGGTGAACGTGCACCTGCACCTGGTGTCGCGATACGTGGGAAAGCAGTACATCGACAATACCTCATCGGAGGATCGTACCCTGGATCCCTATTTTGTGAACGACCTGAGGCTCTCCTGGGCATTTTATCCACAGCACATAAAGGAAATATCCGTGCAGTTGATGGTGGCAAACCTGTTCAATGAAAAATATGAGACAAATGCCTGGGTATACAGGTATTACCTGGAAGGATCGGAGGACCGGATGGACGGTTTTTACCCCCAGGCGGGGAGGCATCTGATGGCCGGGGTGCGTTTGCGATTCTGATAAAATCCATTATGTCTATTCATATTTTTTAGTTACTTTTCAGACCGGAACCCTGGCTCCCATATACAACCCCGATGGCCGGTCTGAAAATTGACATTTGTTTCTGGTACCTGGACCAGGCAGTGGTTGACGAAATCATTGAGACCCTGAAGGAAGGCAGTTTTGATCCTGAAGTCACCCATTGCAAGGACCGCAAATCCCTCCATGCCCTGCTCACCAACCGGCCGCCCGGTCTGGTGATCGCGGATTATGACCTGCCCGACCACCTGCGCCAGATCGTGGAGGAGGAGATGGAGCCCCATTATTCCGCCATCCCCATGATCTATATTGTGGGACATAACAATGAAATGAAAGCGGCTGAAGCGCTGCAACATGGAGTATGGGACTACGTGCTGAAGGAGCATATCCATAAGCTGGTCCCCTCGATCAATTCATCCCAGAAATATTCCAAGGTGATCAGGCAGCGGCAGGAAGCCGAGCATGCCCTGAGCGAGTCCAGGGACCGTTATGCTTCCATTTTCAGGGCAGTCAGTGACGGAATCCTGCTTTTTGATCCGGAAACCTTTGCCATTATGGATTACAATCCGCGCATCCTGGAGCTTTTCGAGGTGACGGAGGAGGATATGAAAGACCTCAGGATGAAAGACTATTCCTGTGAGGATGAGGGATATACAATAGAGCTGGCCAAGGAATATATCACCAGGGTAGAGAAGGACAAACCGTTTACATTCGAATGGCGCAACAAAACCGCCACGGGAAAGCGGTTCTGGACCCTCAATTCCTTCTCCATGATCCATATCAATTCAAAGTCCCAGCTGCTGCTGGTAACACGTGACATCACTGTTTCCAGGCAGTCTGAACTGGCCCTCAAGGAGAGTGAGGAACGACTGAACCTGGCACTGCACGCCACCAGCCTGGGGCTGTGGGACTGGAACCTGGTTACCAGCGAGGTGTATTATTCTCCCGTCTGGTTTTCCATGCTGGGGTATGGCCCCGATGAACTGGCCCAGGAGTTTGAGACATGGACTTCCCTGCTGCACCCCGACGACCATGAAAAAGCGGTGAAACACGTGCAAGATAGCATCCAGAAACGGGATTCCTCCTTTGAAATTGATTTCCGGCTCAGGCACAGGCAGGGCCAGTATATCTGGATCAAGGCCAAGGGAAGGGCGGTGGAATGGGATGAGAAGGGAAATACCACCCGGCTCACCGGCATCCATGAGAACATCCAGGAAAGGAAAAAGGATGAGATCGTCAAACAGGTTCTGTTTGACATTTCCAATGCAGTGATTGCCACCAGGAACCTGGAAGAGCTGTACGATAAGATCAGGGAGTACCTGGGCAGGGTGCTGGATACCACCAACTGTTTCCTGGCCCTGTACAACCAGGATTCCGATACCCTGACCCTGCCCTTCATGAAGGATGAGAAAGATTCCTTCACGGAATTCCCGGCAAGGAAGACCCTGACCAGTTATGTGGTCCGGACCGGGGAGGCCCAGCTGATCGATGTGCAGCGGGAGAAAGAGCTGACCGAACAGGGGGAGATCGAACCGGTGGGGACGCCCTGTGTGAGCTGGCTGGGAGTGCCGCTGAAGCGGGACGGGATCACCATCGGGGTATTTGTGGTGCAATCCTACACCGGGGATGTGGTCTATACTTCTTCGGATGCAGCCCTGCTGGAATTTGCCAGCGATCAGATCGCGCTGGCCATCGAAAGGAAAAGGCACCAGGACAACATCAGGGCCACCCAGGAGCGCCAGAGGCGGGTCTTTGAATCATCGCCCGATCCCATGCTCGTGGCGGATACCCATGCCACCATCCTTGATTTCAACAGCGCCTTTCTCGAAACATTCAACGTGAAACGGGACGCGGTCTACGGTCAGCGGATATTCGGTTTCCTTAAACGGGCGGACTGGAAAAGGGCGATGGGCGATTTTCAGAAGACCTGGGAGAAAGGGTACCTGAAAAACCTGGAGTATGGGATCGTGCGGCCCGACGGGGTGGCTTTTGAAGGGGAGGTTTCCTGCGGTGCCATCTATGACAGCGACGGAAAGCCGGAAACGATGGTATTGATCGTGAAGAACATCACCGAAAGGAAGGAGGCCGAGAAAAGGTTGCTGGAAGCCAAATACAAGGCGGAAGAGTCGGACAAGCTGAAAACGGCCTTCCTCTCCAACATGTCCCACGAGATCCGCACACCCATGAATGCCATCGTGGGATTTTCCGACCTGCTGACGGATGAGAACCTGACCCCGGAAGAGCGGAGGGATTTCATCGCACAGATCAACCAGGGGGCGGATGACCTCATGCGGCTCATTGATGACATCATTGACATTGCCAAGATCGAGGCCGGTCAGGTGAATGTGTACATTTCCGAATGTTTTGTGGGTGAACTTTTCAGGGAACTGCAGCTGATGTTCCTGCAGAATATCAAGCGGACGGGAAAAGACCAGGTGGAGCTCGTTGTGAAATGGGACTGGCCTTTCGAGGAGCTGGTGATCTATACGGATCCTTTCCGGCTCAAGCAGATCCTGATCAACCTGCTCAGCAATGCCGTGAAATTCACCGATGAGGGAGAGATCGTGCTGGGGATCGAGGAACATCCCAATGGTGTCAGATTCTATGTGAAGGATTCGGGGATCGGGATCCGGGAAGAGAAACAGAAGGTGATCTTTGACCGGTTCATGCAGGGTCATGACACGAAGACAAAACTTTACGGGGGTACCGGGCTGGGTCTGACCATCTCCAAGAACCTGACCGAACTCCTGGGGGGAGAGATCGGTGTGGAATCTGTATCAGGCCAGGGGGCAACCTTCTGGTTGGTACTTCCCAGGAATGAAGTGCCGATCAAGCATGAGGCAGCCCTGCGGACCCCCAGGTCCGATACGCGTTCCTGGAAGGGCAGGAAGATGCTGATCGCAGAGGACGATCATTCCAATTATTACTTTCTTTATGAGGCCCTGAAGGCTACGGGGGTGGAGGTCCTCTGGGCCAAGAACGGGGAAGAGACCTTGGAGATCTTCCGCAAGCACGGGGACCTGGACCTGGTGCTGATGGACATTCAGATGCCCGTGATGAACGGTTACGAATGCACACGGATCATCAAGGAAGAGCGTCCCGAAGTAGTGGTCATTGCCCAGACCGCATACGCCATGTCGGGTGAACGGGAGATCAGCCGGCAGGCCGGGTGCGACGATTACCTGAGCAAGCCCATCAAGGTAAGCGAATTGCTGGATGTCATTGCAAAGCATATCTGACCATGAAGGTAAGGCCGGCAGCCCTTCTCCTTTTTTTCTCCGTTTTCCTTTCTGCTTGCGCTGACCGGGATCAGGATCTGTCCCATGTGTTCCGGTACAATGAGTCCAAGGGGATCGCCTCCCTGGATCCGGCCTATGCAAGGAACCAGACGATCATATGGCCCGTTACCCAGCTTTTCAACGGACTGGTCCAGCTGGACGACAGTCTGAGGGTGGAGCCTGCCATCGCGTCCTCCTGGGATATCAGCGATGACGGACGGGTCTATACCTTTCACCTCAGGGATGATGTCTTTTTTCATCCTTCCCCTTTCTTTCCGGACAGCACGAGAAGGGTGAGAGCAGGGGATTTCGTGTACAGCTTCCGGCGGATCACGGATCCCGGGATTGCCTCACCCGGGGCGTGGATCTTCAGCTTTGTGGACATGGAAAGGGGATTCGGGGCGCCGGACGATTCCACGCTGAGCATCCGGCTGAAGGAGCCTTTCTCCCCGTTCCTTTCCATATTGACCATGCCCTACTGCGCCGTGGTGCCGCGGGAGGTGACGGAAGCGCTGGGGGATGATTTCGGTTCGGCGCCGGTGGGGACCGGTCCCTTTTTGTTCAAATACTGGAGCAGGGACGAGATGCTGGTGCTGGTGAAAAACCGGGACTATTTTGAGACGGACGGGCAGGGGAGGAGGCTCCCTTACCTGGATGCGGTGAACATCAGCTTTATCAAGGACAAGCAGAGCGAATTCCTGGAGTTCATGAAGGGGAACCTGGATTTTCTTTCGGGGGTGCACCCGGCCTACAAGGATGAACTGCTTACCCGGAGCGGGACCCTGAACCCGGAGTACAGGGAGCGGTTCCGGCTGGTGACCCAACCCTACCTGAATACCGAATACCTGGGGATCCTGATGGACCCGGAGCGGGTGGGGGAGGACCATCCCCTGGCGGATATCCGGGTAAGAAAAGCCATTAATTACGGATTCGACAGGGCCAGGATGATGAAATACCTGCGGAACAACCTGGGGTACCCGGCCACGGCAGGATTCGTGCCGCTGGGACTGGAAGGGGGATTGTCGCCCGGGGAAGGATACGGCTACCGTCCCGATCATGCCAGGCAACTGCTTGAAGAGGCGGGATACGGGAATGAAAAGTCGCTGCCTGGGATCACCCTGACCACCACCTCCGATTACCTGGACCTCTGTGAATATATCCAGTATGAGCTGCGGGCCATCGGCATCGATCTGGCCATCGAGGTGGCCACGGGTGCATCCTTCCGGAACATGGTGGCCAATTCCAACCTTCCTTTTTTCAGGGGCTCGTGGATCGCGGACTATGCCGATGCGGAAAATTATCTGAGTCTTTTCTGGTCGGGGAATTTTTCACCTGCCGGTCCCAACTACACCCATTTCCGGTCGGCCGAATATGATCGGCTCTACCTCAGGTCCAGGAGTGAGCCGGATGCGGATCAGCGGCTGGAGTTGTACCGCAGGATGGACAGCATCATCGTGGCAGAAGCGCCGGTGGTACCCCTGTATTACGACATGGTGGTGCGGTTCTCGCCGCTGGAGATCCGGGGACTGGGCTCCAATCCCATGAACCTGCTGGTGCTGAAGACCGTGTACCGGGAGGAAGAGTAGCCGTTCGATTCCCGTTCCGGTTTGGCCGGAAGGCAGGTGCAGGTGTTCACAGGCGCCCCATTTCCGAAGCGATGGTTTCACTGCTCCCCGGACCCGGCGTCATCCAGGATCCTGTCAATGGTCTCCTCGGTTTTGTAGAGCCTGTCCCGGCATATTTTCAACAGCTCGGTGACCCGGCCCACCTTCCTGGCAAGCTCATCCACACCCAGTTCACCCTCCTCGATCTTTTCCAGGATATCTTCGATCTCCGTTACAGCTTCGTCATAGC
>Ga0209205_1000070_pt1 | contig 22676 bp, 17 predicted proteins | sample ZodSprso05mmetaG_FD_184133 | JGI IMG/M metagenome (GOLD analysis project Ga0209205, IMG submission 184133) | Hot spring sediment microbial communities from Zodletone spring, Oklahoma to study Microbial Dark Matter (Phase II) - Zodletone Spring... ... | reverse complement strand
TGCTGCAGCAGTCCGATGATCTCTTCACCGGCCCCGGACTGCTTGAACCAGGCCACCATTTCCAGGGCAAATATCAGGACGGACAGGTTCTTTGATTAAACCACTCCCTGAAAGCGGGCACTTTCAGGTTATGCTGTATCAGAAGTTCATGCAGCGTGATCTGTTCCCATTTTGACAGGGGCCTTTCCATGTAATGAAGAAAATGGTAAGGATTGTCATCCGACAGCCTTACCAGGGCGATCTGGGCCTCCATCCTCAGGATCTCATTGTTTGAATTCAGGCTCTCCAGGATCTTTTTGTTCGCCTCCCTGATATTCATGAACGCCAGTTCTCTGAACCCTTTCACATTTTCGTGCCATTTGCGGCTGTAAGCCTTGTCCAGCGAATCTTTTTTCAGGCCCAGTATCAGGTACAGGTCCTTGATCAGCTCCTTGATCTGTCCTTTTAAATTGATGCTCAGATCGATCATCTGGTTGATCAGGATCTGGCGGTCGAACCGGCTGGATGCAATCTCTTTCAGATCTGTCACGGTTTTATCCCTGCTGCTTTCATCAAAAAGGTAATCCATGATCCGTTGTTGATACACCTCTTTCAGATATTCCTTCAGTTCCGCTTCCCGCTTGATCTTTTTCCGGTTCATCAGGATGATGATCAGGAGGGTGATCAGGGTTACGATGGAATAGAAGATCACCACGTACAGGATGGTTACAAAAAGAGGTGATTTATCAAACCTTTCCACCATCCGGACCGCATAACGTTTTACGAAGCTTTCCTCTGCTGATTGCTCCGGCATACCCGGGTCCATGTTGGTTTCAGATCCTGCAGGGATAACCGATACCTCCGGTTTTGGATCCCCTGCTGAGGGCCATTCCTGAACAAGTGCCACGGTACTGGCCACAAATAACCAGTAACAGAGAATGATCAGGATGGTTCTGCCGGATTTTTTCATTTCACTAGCCTGATATGGAGTCCCGCGTTCATCTGTATCCGGTGGCGGTATTCCCGGTCGACATATTCTTCATAGGCATAACCCGCCGAAGCCATCAGCCGCAGATTGAACCTAATCTGTCTGGAAATTTCCAATCTGAAGGACATGGCATTCAGCCGGTCGAGATCGGATTCCACCAGCAGGGGCTCATCGGGAGCAGTACCGTATCCCAGGGTGGCCGAGAGATAATTGTACCGGTCCGCCAGATACCTTCTGGCTGTCAGATAATAGGAACCTGACACCCCGTAATCCTTAAAGAACAGATAGTTGCGCAATGAAAGCCACCAGTTCCCCGCATATTTTTCCCCGGAAAATGTGAGAAACGTAAAGCCGCGGTCCCAGTAAAAATGCCGGGCCCCGGCCGACAGGCCAAAACCGGCGGGCAGTACCTGCCAGATTTCCAGTGCCATTCTGTGTTTGGGCAGGTACATGGCCCTGTCCCCGGGTGAAATCCCATAACCTGCAAGCAGGTAATTCAACCTGCCCAGGTGGAGATAGGAATCCAGGTTCAGCTGATAATCCGTGGAAGGGGCTTCGGCCCCGGCCAGGTAACCCCCCTTGACATAGGGCATGAGGGTCCCCGCCCGGAACGGGATCTTTCCCCCGGCAGTGAGCATGTGCCAGTTGCGGGTGTAAGGAACACCGAAATGGTCGTACAGATAAGATACAAAAACCTCCGGCCGGTCCTGTCCGGTCGACAGCTTGTACCTCGCCAGCACAAGTTTCTCATGGATCTCCTGGGAATCCGGAATGTAATCCAGGGCCGCTTCTGCATACCTGGCAAGGTTGATCCAGTCATTTGCCCAGTAAGCAAGATCGATGCGCGTCTGATGGGCTTCCGGGTGACCGGCATCTTTCTCCAGGATCGGATCAAGCAACACATGGGCCGAATCGTACTGTCCCTGCCATCCATGGATCCTGGCCATATAAAGCGACACATCATGGTAATCGGGATGGGCTTCAAGCAGGAGATATCCGATCTTCTTTGCTGCTTCATAATTCCCAGCGGTTGCGTGTTCCCGCATCAGGTCGAAGCCCTGTTCGGGATTCTGATAGGGAGGCGTTTTTTCCTGGGCCGAAAGGAAACTGAAGCTGCAGATGAAGCAGGCCAGGCAGCAGGTCGTTCTTCTGATGGTCACTTTCATCGATTTGCAGCAACGGATTGGACAAGCCGAAGCAATGATTTCGGATCGAAAGGCTTGGTCAGATAGCCAAATGCCCCCAGCTCCATGGCATGCTGCTTTGTCTCCTCCAGGTTAATAATGGAAATTACGATGACCGGAATCCTGGCATCCAGGTTCTTATTCACATACCTGACCAGTTCAAGCCCTTTGGTATAAGGCATGTTAATATCCGTGATCAGCAGATCGATCCCTTCTTCATGCAACATACGGATCGCCTGACCACCGTCCTCCGCCTCCATAACCTCGTGTCCCTCTCTGGTCAGCGTGTACTCGATGGTCCTCAGCGTCATTGGATTATCCTCACATACCAGTATTTTCATCAGTTTTCTGAACGTTCATGAACCCAGTTTAATAAATAATGATCCGGTGCGTTTCACTGGTTTGATCCGCATAGATACGGAAAATATAGATACCCGGTGTTACATCCGCAAGCCTGATGAGTGTTTCGGTCTCATACAGATACCGGCATGCAATTTCCCTGCCTGTCAGATCAGAAATAATGACCATCGCCTCATCCGGCGGGACCGGTGTTTTGATATGAAAAACGTCTTTCCCCGGATTGGGGAAGATTTCAAAGCGTTTTGCCGCATCCGGGAATGCAGTCTCCTCAACAGCCAGCGGAAAGCCGACACGGACCGTCACCGGCACCAGTGTGGAATAGGAAAACCCGTCATCCAGGTAATACATGAAAAAGTCTTCTCCCCGGAACCCGGGATCGGGCGTGTAACTGAAACCTCCATCGGGATGCAGGTAGAGTGACCCGTTCACCGCGCCGCTACCATGCGCGAGAAACACCTCCATGAAGTTCCCGTCAATGTCGAAATCGTTGGCCATCAATCCGTCCCCCGCCTCCATGATCAGATAACCCTCAGGCCACACATGGAAGGTATCCGCCAAGCCGATGGGATCCGAATTGAAAAGCGGCAATTGCTGTTTAAGGTAATGAAAGGATTGTTTCTTTCGTTCAATGGGAGCATCGTTCAGGATCTTTTCATAATCCCAGAAATCCCATGCATACCTGTCTCCCTGATAGCGGTCATTCTCCAGGGAAAGCGTCAGTGCGATCCCGTCGGAGAGCGTATCTTTTTGAAGTACAAGCACTTCATTCCCGTCGTGGTAAGCGAGGTAATGCATCACACGCCTTACATTGGGCGCCGTGAAATTGATCAGGGTCCACGGGATCCTGATTTCCAGGCTGTCCTTGAACACGGTCACCGCATTCAGGAACTGATACGGGTCATCGATCCCGGAAATGCGCAGTTCCCCGATATACTGGGTAAGATGATAATAATAGTTGGTCTTCCATCGTACGCGGTTCCATGAGCCTGCATCACTCCTGGCAGACACCACCGTATCCGGGCGGACCAGCGTCCTGATCCCGTATACATCATAGGAAGGGATCACATACAGATCGGCCCTGTCACCCGCCAGCGGGATGCCGAGTGCAAATTCAGCCCTGAGGGTGTCTGCTTCCCCCCCGATGGACGTACCGTCGGGGAGGACCGACTCTCCCAGATCGCTGCCATAGGTGTCAAGTGCGATCCAGAGCGTGTCGCCGGCATGCCGCTCCGTATCCATATACACGCGGATCCGGAAGAATGTGTAATCTGAAGCCACCCTAAAACCCGAGATGGCTTTTCCGGTAAAGGAAGCCGACTGGGTATACGGGGAAGGCGGCGGGGCAAAGGAGAGGATCCCGAAATTCTCCTCCGGGGAGGTGATATTGTGCCACAAATGCCTGTACTGCCGGTCAGAATAAGGATTGGTGATCCAGGTCTGCTTGAACCATTCATCCAGGAGTGAAAACTGGATCCCCCCGGCACAACCTGCCTCACGGATATTGTCAAGCATCCGGATGGCAAACCTGCCCTGCGCTTCCTCAGTGAGTCCCCCGTGATGCATACCCGAAGGGGAAAGGTGACCGCTGCCCCAGCTTGAAGGAACTCCGAATTCGGCGATCAGCAAAGGGATACCCTCGTAATGCTTTTTCAGATCATGCAAATATCCCAGATAACAATTGGGCCCGGTTGAATCCGATTCCAGAGCGTAATGGGGGTCCTGCACGATGAAATCGGGATAATAGGGATAGGCATGGTAGCTGACAAAAAAACCTCCCGATGCGCCGGACGCCACCAGGGTTGAAAGATCGATCTGTTCGTCGTCTTCCTGGCTGCCCAGCAGCAACTGTTCTGTGGGATGGTTCAGCGGATCCAGGGTGGGCCAGGAAGAAAAACCCACCGGACGGACGGTCGCGTATTCATCACTTTCGAAAATCACCAGGCTGTCCAGCCGCTGTGCCACCCATACCTCCACCGGATCCCTGTCGCCGGGAAAAGAGAAATACCTGCCGTTGTATACGGTTTCCCCGGGATGCCCCTGGTTGGTGAGGACAACCTCTGCCGGAAAGACTTCCCTCCCGATCAGATACCCGGCCACCCAGGGAGAGATGTCCGCGGTAAAAGCGCCGAAAGCCTTGCCGAAACGTTCCGGAATGGTCATGTCCCCGTGTACCGCCCTGACCACCTCCCGGATCTCACGGCTGAATGCCGGGGTCAAATGGAAGAGATCGGCTGCCGTCTCCTGCTCCTCGAGCCAGATACCCTGGATAACAAGCAGCGGATCGGCAGGATGTGTCAGGTTAAAATGGGATAACTCTTCGTAAAATCTGGGGTAGTGAAGGGTATAGATCCGGATGGTATTGTATCCGGCCTCCCGGATCAGATGAAACCACCGCCTGTAATCCTCCCGGGTGGCCGCAAGCTGTCCGGGCTGTGTGCCGGGCACCGATATTCCCATGTTGATCCCCTTGATAAACAAAGGGATGTATTCCCTCCCGTTCCAGATAGCAAACTGTTCTTCTGCGATGGTGAACCGGCCGGTATACCCATCCTGGCCCCTGCCTTCAAGGGAAATAAACAGCATAACGAGCGTCAGCAGCAGCAAACAGGCGGATTTATATTTCATATCAATTCCATCACATTGAACCGTTACGCATGGTGATTCCCTGCCGCAGGCACACTTCAAAATTAGCGAAAGGATGACGGGGTCACAACATAAGTTATTAACCCAGATCCCTGACGAGCAACTGAATGTTCTGAACACCCCGCTGTTCCAGGATCAGCTCCTTGTTGATCATCACCCTGTCGATGGTGGACTGGTCAAAATACCGGATGGTAACCAGCTCCAGGCCCGTCTGGTAGGCCACGCGGTAATTCTCCTCCAGGGCATCCACCACCAGACGGAGTTTCCTCCGGTCATTGTTCACGATCATCAGAAAACTCACCGCTGAATTCTGCATCAGGTTAATACGCATGCCGTGGGCATGGAGGATCCCGAAGATCTCTTCCAGGTTGTCCTCCGAGATGAACGAGAAGTCCCGGGGAGAAGTACGGATGAGCACCTGGTCCATTTTGAATATGAATGAGGGGGTCAGTTTTTCATAACCGATATTCCCGATCAGCGTTCCCGGCGCATCAGGATCCACAAAAGACTTTACATACAGGTTGATGTTCTTGTTCTGCAGGGGTTTGATGGTTTTGGGATGGATCACACTGGTACCGAAATAGGCCAGTTCGATGGCATCCAGGTAAGAGAGCTTCTCAAGCAGGACCGTATCGTCGAAATATTTGGGATCGGCATTGAGCACTCCCGGCACGTCTTTCCAGATGGTCACACTTTCTGCATTCAGCATAAAGGCCAGCAACGCAGCGGTGTAGTCCGAGCCTTCCCTTCCCAGGGAAGTGGACTGGTCATTGATGGTGGAGGCAATGAATCCCTGGGTGATCAGGATCCGCTCGCCGTCACTGAAAGTGAAATGTTCCCTGACCAGCCGGGTGGAAAGCTCCCAGTCCACCCTGGCCTCGCGCCAGCTATTATCCGTTTTAAGCGACCGGCGGATATCCATCCACCTGGTCATCACCCCGGATTGGTTCAGGTAGTGACCGATCAAACGGGTCGAGATCAGTTCCCCGTAACAAATGATCTGGTCGTAATCGTAATCGTAATTGAGGGTGGGCTCCCTGGAAAGCCGGCCGGAAAGCTCCCCGAAAAGTCCTTCCACCTCCCGGAAAGCAGGATGATCCTTATCACTGAACAATCCGTCCAGGATCTTGAAATGGTATGCTTTCAGCTGATCCATTTCCTTCTCCACGCCGTCCCTGTTCCCCGCACTGTAATGATCCACGACCCGTTCCAGGGCATTGGTGGTTTTCCCCATGGCCGATACCACCACCACGATCCGGTCATCCGGGTACCTGCCGAGTATCTCCACGATATTCCTGACCGCCCCGGCACTTTTTACCGATGCCCCTCCGAATTTGAATACGAACATGCTGTATTAAGTATTATTTCGTAAATTCAGGGATAAAATTAGCAATCAACCGGATTTTATTGTACGAAGATGAAAATTATTATCCGTTTCGCAACCTATGAAGTTGCAGCTGAACTGTATGATACCCCCACCGGCAGATCGATCTACCAGATGCTGCCCATCCAGCAGAATGTGAATACCTGGGGAGAAGAGATCTATTTCCCCGTATCCGTCTGTCCGCCGCTTGAATCCGATGCTTCGGCAGCGGTCACGGTGGGCGACCTGGCTTTCTGGCCGAAGCTTCCGGCCTTCTGTATCTTTTTCGGACCCACACCCGCCAGCAGTGATGAAAATCCGGTAGCTGCAAGCCCCGTGAATATTTTCGGCAGATTAACAACCATTGAACCGGAGAAACTGAAGAAGATCCCCATCGGGGAGAATGTGAAGGTACTGAGAGCCGGTCAGTCCTGAATATCGGGTCAGGGTTGAATATGGATCGTCCTGGAAATCCTTTCGCCGGTCCGTTCCACCATTTCGCGCGCATGCCGGATGGCTTCCTCCAGTGTCATGGGTCGTTCGATGATGGGGAAAATGGCTGTGACACCCTCCTTGTAAAGCACTTCGGAACCGGATTCCATGCTTCCAGTCACCGCAATTACCGGCTTGTGAATCCCGGCAGCGAGCCTGGCCACTCCCCAGGGGGTCTTTCCGAACCGGGTCTGGTGGTCAATTTTCCCCTCCCCGGTGATCACCAGATCGGCCTTTCTGATCTTCTCTTCCAGCTGTACCATGCCGGCCACCAGGTCGAAGCCTTTGTCCAGTTTTGCATCCAGGAAAGCGATCATCCCTGCGCCAAGTCCCCCGGCAGCTCCTGCTCCCGGCACCTGTTCGATCTCCTTTCCCAGCTCCTCCCGGACCTTTCCCGCAAAATGCCGCAGGTTTGCATCGAGTTGCTGCACCATCTGCTTATCCGCACCTTTCTGGGGACCATAGACAGCAGACGCTCCTTCCGGTCCCGTCAGCCTGTTGGTCACATCGCAGGCGACCAGGAATTCCGTTTCGCCCACCCTTGGATCCAGGCCGGTCACATCGATCCGGTCCACCCCGCCCAGCGCTCCGCCTCCCTTCCCCACCGGACGGCCACGGCCATCCAGGAATTTCACCCCGAGCGCCTCTGCCATGCCCGCACCGCAATCGTTGGTGGCGCTTCCGCCGATCCCCACCAGGATCCTCCTGCACCCGAGGTTCATGGCCGCTGCAATGAGCTGTCCCGTTCCGTACGTAGAAGTAACCCAGGGATTCCTTTCGGAAAAAGCAAGTTTCTCCAGTCCCGAAGCTGCAGCCATCTCGATCACGGCCGTGCGACCGTCCCCCGTGACCCCGAAAAAGGCTTCGGTCCCCCTCATCAGCGGATCCATCACCTGCAGGGATATCCGCTTACCCCGCGTAATGTCCACGATGGCATCCACCGTTCCTTCCCCCCCGTCGGCCAGGGGCAGAATCTCAATGGTATGACCCGGGGATCCCTTCAGGAATCCCATTTTCAGTGCCAGGCCCACCTCCCGGGCGCTCAGGCTGTCCTTGAATGAATCGGTGGCGATCAGGATCTTCATGCGATACCCGCTCTTAGAGACAGTTAAAAATAGGGTAAAACCCCTTATCCGGCAAGCCCATTGAAAATAATTCGGGGATCAGTGATGCGGGTGTCTCAAAAGGTTCGTCTCTGGTTGGTCAGGAATCGGCATATTCGGGCATCCCTACCTTCCCGATGAAGAGGATCGCCCCCGTGGAGTTTTCCTTGATCAGGTAAAGAAAGGGTCTGTCCGCCCTGAAAACGGCAGGCTGCGGCATGGAGGTTTCCCTCATTTCCACAATGGTGGCGGCCGCAGCTTCGGTGCCCTCCTCCTGCACGTCAATGAAGGTCTGATGGATCACCCGGGATATGTAGATCCCGCCGCCGGGTGTGATTCCCGAGAAATCCGCACCGCCTGAAAAAGCCACTCCCAGTCCCAGGTTGACCAGGGGTTCGTTCAGCAGCTTTTTGAAGCCATATTTGAATTTGGGCAGTTCCACCTGGATGTTTTGCACGAAGGATGTTTCAAACCGGCTGTCCCACTGTTTCAGGTCCATCCCGGCAACCAGATCACCCGCATCCTTCCCGGGTGCCGGGAGCACCACCACCATGCTGAAGGCGCTGTCACCATAAGGCAGTTCCACCGCCGAAAAATCATCATTCTCCGTATAACTGAATGCCCCGTCCACTTTCATGAAAGCAGCCCGGCCGGTTGTCCCGTCCTCCCTGTAGAAAGTGCCTTCCTGCGTACTTTCGGGATCGAATTCATACTTCCATTTCGCATTGAAATAAATGGCATTCACCAGGTACATGACGGCATCTCCCGGAATGTAATCGAGCATGTCCCGGATCTTGCCGTTGGTTTTTTCCTCGATCCAGTCGTTGATGGTTTCCACGGCCTGCGGGTCGGAGAAATCCAGCTCACTCACCATGGCATCAAAATAGGTTTGGTTGGCGGTGATAAACGCATCGAGCACCTGAAACCCCAGTCTGTACCAGATGCTGTTGGCAATGGAGAACTTCACCTGCTTATCCAGGCGGACCAGCTGGTCCATCAAATCCTGGTAACTTTCATTCACCTCCTGGTTGCTGAGCTCGCCGAAGTGGAGCACGTCGCAGAAAGCATCCCGGGTGGCCCCCGCCGCCCCGTTGAAGGTCATTCCCAGGGCATAGGACACACTGAGCGGGGAAACCATGATGTTTTCCTCGTCGCTCAGCGCCAAGACCTCCCTGAAAAGCTCGAAAGTGAATTCCCGGTCAGCCTGGATGAGCTCGGCCGATTTCTTGCGGAGGACCACCTGGTTGGGCTCCTTTTCCGGAGGATCGGATTCCTCGCAGGCGGGAAAGAAGACCAGTGCGGAAAGCAATATAATGACAGTAACCCGTATGTTTTTCATCGTTTGCATCTTTTAGTCTCCCATAAGACGCAGAAGTGGCGTCAGGGGTTGCGGAATATTGAGCAAATTTCCATATTTTCAGCCATTCTTTTAATCATATTCCGGGGAAATATGTCCGTCGGAGTGCTCGCTTTGATTGCCGCGATCCCCATCCTGGCAATTTTCGTACTGATGGTGGGATTCAGATGGCCCGCTGCCAGGGCAATGCCGCTTGCCTACGTGCTGACACTCGTGCTGGCACTGGTTGTCTGGCAAACACCTGTTCCATGGATCCTGGCCGCCACCCTCAACGGCGTGGTCATCGCATTCAGGATCCTGTTCATTGTGTTCGGGGCACTGCTGGTGCTTTTCACCATGCGGGAAAGCGGTGCCATTGAGGCCATTAACCGGGGATTTACCGGGATCTCCCCCGATAAGAGGATTCAGGCCATCATCATCGCCTGGCTGTTCGGGGGGTTCATCGAAGGTGCCGCCGGTTTCGGGACCCCCGCCGCCCTGGCCGCCCCCCTTTTGCTTTCACTGGGATTTCCGGCACTGGCAGCGGTAATGGTGGCACTGATCGCCAATGTAACCCCCGTTTCTTTTGGTGCCGTGGGAACACCTACCCTGATCGGGATCCAGAGCTCCCTGAATATTCCCTCCGTACGGCAGACCATCTCGGATGCGGGAATGACATTCGACGGATACATCCACCAGGTAGGGGTATGGACCGCCGTACAGCATGCCATTCCCGGGTTGATCCTCCCGCTGATCATGTTGGCCATGATGACACGCTTTTTCGGAGAGAAAAGGTCATTCCGGGAGGGACTGGCCATCTGGCCATACGCCCTGTTTGCGGGATGCTGTTTCGTGGCTCCCTATCTGCTGGTGGCCAGATTCCTGGGGCCCGAATTCCCCACCCTGCTGGGGGGACTCATCGGAATGGCCATTCTCATACCCGCCACAAAAGCCGGATTCCTGGTCCCCTCCACCACGTGGGATTTTCCCGACAGGCAGCAGTGGGAAAAGGACTGGTCCGGCTCCATCCGGATGCAGGGCAATCCTTCCGGCAACCGTGTATCCGTGTTCAAAGCCTGGATTCCCTATGTGGTCATCGGACTCCTGCTGGTGCTGACCCGGGTGCGGTCACTTCCTTTCGGGAAATGGATCGGCGCGGTTCGCATGGATTATTCCAACCTGTTCGGGACCACAGTCAGCGGAAGCATCGAACCGCTCCTGAATCCCGGGATCATTCCCTTCATGCTCGTCGCCCTGCTTTGCATCCCCCTGTTCGGTCTGAAAGCCGGACAGGCCGGAGCTGCCTGGAAAGAAGCCGCCGGGAGGATCAAAAGTCCGCTCATCGCGCTGGTATTTGCCGTCCCCATGGTGCGGATCATGATGCAGTCGGGCAACAATCCGGATGGGATCACGGGAATGCCGGTCGCCATGGCGGCGGCAGTGACGGCAGTGTTTCAGGGTGCCTGGCCGCTGGTGGACGCATTTATCGGTGCGCTGGGTTCTTTCATGGCCGGATCCAACACGGTTTCCAACATGCTGTTCTCCCTGTTCCAGTATTCCATTGCCGAACAGCTGGGCATTTCCACCATCCTGGTCGTCAGTCTCCAGAACATCGGCGGGGCCATGGGCAACATGATCTGCGTGCACAATGTGATCGCTGCCTGCGCGACCGTGGGCCTTGTGGGGGTGGAGGGACTGCTTATAAAACGGAACCTGCTTCCCATGTCCCTGGTGGGACTGATCGTGGGGGTGACCGGCCTCATCCTGGTTTACACGGTGGGACGGGGAATCCTTTAAAAAGAATTCGATGAATGCCCTTATATTTGCATGATGTACTGTCAGGACACAGGCAAATATGATCAGTAATCCTTATAAAGGCCATCCGCATGTCTCCGGGATCATCGCAGCGCTGGGGAATGAAAACGACCGGATCCATTATCTGAGGGGACTCTCAGGCTCTTCCAGGGCGGCCGTGATCCATGCATGCCTGAACGAGATGAAAGGTCCGCACCTGGTCATTCTCAACGACCGGGAGGAAGCCGCTTATTTCTACACCGACCTGGTGACCCTGGACGGGACTCCCGACCGGACCCTTTTCTTTCCTTCCTCCTACAAAAGGTCCATTCAGTACGGGCAGACCGACGAGGCCAACATCATCACCCGGACACAGACCCTGAAACGCCTGGCGGAACGGCGCACGGCCAGTTTCATCATCACCCATGCGGAGGCACTGGTCGAGACGGTGATTACCAGGAAACATTTGGGGGAAAGCACCCTGGAGTTGAAGGAGGGCGAGAAGATCGACAGGAAATTCATGGAGGAGGTCCTGCAAACCTATGATTTCCGGCTGGTGGATTTCGTGTACGAACCGGGACAATATTCCATCAGGGGCGGGATCGTGGATGTCTTTTCCTATGCTTCCAGTCACCCCTGCCGCATTGATTTCTACGGCGATGAAGTAGATTCGATCCGCCTGTTCGATACCGATTCCCAGCGTTCTCTGGAAAATTTGAAGAAGGTGAGTATCATCCCCAACATCCAGTGGGAAAAAGAGATGGGGCAGCAACGGATCTCCTTTCTGGAATACATTCCCGGGAACACCCTCCTCTGGATGGATCATCCGGCACTGATCACCGAACTGGTCCAGACCCTCTATGAAAAAACGGAACCGGGATCCGGTGCCCCGGAACAAATCGACAAATCCAAATTCCTGCGTTCGGGAACAGAGATCTCGGACCGGATGGCGGACTTCAGGAAGGTCATATTCGGGGATCCTGCAAAGGAATCCGGGGGAAGGACCTGGAGTTTTCGGACCTCACCCCAGCCTGCCTTCCAGAAGAATTTCGAACTTCTGTCAGGCCATCTGAAAAAGCAGAGTGCAGACGGGTATACCAACTACCTGCTTTCTGACAACGAAAAACAGCTTGAGCGGCTCCGGACCATTTTTGATGAAATCGATCCGGAACTGCAGTACCTGACCATCCCAGCAACCCTGCACGAGGGATTCAGCGACCACGAACTGAAAGTCGCTTACTTCACCGATCACCAGATCTTCGAGCGGTATCACAAATTCAGGCTTCACGACCGGTTCAGCAGGAAGGAATCCCTGTCTGTGAAGGAACTGATCGGGCTGAATCCCGGTGACTACGTGGTCCATGTGGATCATGGTATCGGGATTTTCGGGGGACTGGAAAAGATCGAGGTGAACGGGAGAATCCAGGAGGCTATCAAGCTGGTTTACAGGGACAGGGATGTGCTTTATGTGAACATCCATTCCATGCACCGCATCTCCAAATACAAAGGGAAGGACGGAGAGCCTCCCAGGATCTACAAGCTGGGGAGCGGTGCATGGCAGAAGCTGAAAAGCAATACCAAAAAGAAAGTCCAGGACATCGCCCGGGAACTGATCATGCTTTATGCCGGTCGAAGGGAGCAGCAGGGATTTTCCTTTTCACCCGATACGTACCTGCAGCACGAGCTGGAATCATCCTTCATCTATGAAGATACCCCCGACCAGCTGAAAGCCACTTCAGACGTGAAAGCAGGCATGGAGGCGGGCTTTCCCATGGACAGGCTGGTATGCGGAGACGTGGGGTTCGGTAAGACGGAGGTGGCCATCAGGGCGGCTTTCAAGGCAGTGACCGACAGCAAGCAGGTGGCTGTGCTGGTTCCCACCACCGTTCTGGCATTTCAGCATTTTAATACATTCAGGGACAGGTTGAAGGATTTTCCCTGCAGCGTGGATTATCTCAGCAGGTTCCGCAGTTATGCGGACCAGAAAAAGATCATTTCCATGCTGAAGGAGGGGAAAATCGATATTATCATCGGGACGCACAAGCTGGTGGGCAGGGAGATCGACTTCAAAGACCTGGGATTGCTGATCATCGATGAGGAACAGAAATTCGGGGTGAGCGTGAAAGAGAAGCTGAAACAATTGAAATTGAACGTGGATACCCTGACCCTTACTGCCACTCCCATTCCCAGGACCCTTCAATTTTCGCTCATGGGCGCCAGGGACCTGTCGGTCATCCATACCCCTCCTCCCAACCGGCACCCCATCATCACCGAACTTCATACATTCAATGAGGAGATTATCAGGGAAGCCATCGCGTATGAGGTGAGCCGCGGGGGACAGGTCTTCTTCATCCACAATCGTGTACAGAACATCATGAAGATCAAGGAGATCGTGGACAGACTGCTGCCCGGGATCAGGGCTGTGGTGGCACACGGACAGATGGAAGGCAGGAAACTGGAATCGGTGATGCTGGACTTCATGCAGGGCGATTACGATGTGCTGATTGCCACCACCATCATTGAATCGGGACTGGATATTCCCAATGCGAATACAATAATTATCAACAATGCGCAGCATTTCGGATTAAGCGATCTTCACCAGCTGCGGGGAAGGGTCGGACGCTCCAACAAGAAGGCTTTCTGCTACCTCTTTGCGCCCCCGGTCACCCATCTTTCCACAGAAGCAAGGAGAAGGTTGAAAGCAGTTGAGGAATTCTCAGCCCTGGGAAGCGGTTTTCAGATCGCCCTTCAGGACCTGGACATCCGCGGTGCAGGGAACCTGCTGGGAGCCGAACAGAGTGGTTTTATAGCCGATATCGGCTTTGAAACCTACACGCAGATCCTCAACGAGGCAATCATGGAATTGAAAGCGGGGGAATTCAAAGACCTCTACCCTGATACCGGCGCAACCACCCCTGAAAAATCTGCATTCTTTACTGATTGTCACATCGATACAGACCTGGAACTGCTCTTCCCCGACAGTTATGTTTCCCATATCAGCGAAAGGGTCGATCTTTACAGGAAACTGGATGCGATCCGGACGGAGAACGAGCTGGACGATTTCCGCCAGATGCTCACCGACCGCTTCGGTCCGCCGCCGCCTTCCGCGGAGGAATTGCTGAATGTGGTGAAGCTCCGCTGGATTGCCCAGCGGAGCGGTGTTGAAAAAATTGTGTTGAAAAAGAGTACGCTGATCACGTATTTTGTAAGCAATCCTGAATCTCCCTTTTACAAATCTTCAAGATTTGAAGAGGTGATCAGGAACATTCAGGCCAGTCCAGGTATTTTCCAAATGCGGGAAGACCAGGATAAGCTGAGCCTGCGGGTTGACCATGTGGCAAACATTGCTGAAGCCACAGGGATACTGGAGAAACTGAGTAACAGATCTGATTCATGAACCTAGTCCTGGACCTGGGGAACAGTTTTGGAAAGATTGCGGTTTGCGAAGGATCCAAAGTGATTGAAAGCGCGGGTTATGAGAGGATAACCAGCAGGGAGATCGCCTATTTTCTTGCCAGGTATCCATCCCTGAAGGGGGTGATCGTTTCTTCCGTTGTGAATCATTCCAGGGAGATCATCGATTACCTCGTTAACCTCTTCACCACCTGCATTGAACTGAACCATACCACGCCCATCCCGCTTGAGAACCGGTACCAGACTCCCGATACCCTGGGGTATGACCGGATTGCGGCGGCTGTCGGGGCAAACACACTGTACCCCGGGGAAAACGTACTTGTGATAGACGCGGGCACGGCCATCACCTATGACATCGTCACCTCCGGGGGGGCATTTTTGGGGGGCAATATTTCTCCGGGGCTTGAGATCCGTTTCCGTTCCCTGCATAAACTTACCAGCCGGCTGCCTATGCTGGAGCGCCCGGAAGATGATCCACCCCTGGTGGGAAGCAGCACCAAAGAGGCCATTCAATCCGGGGTAGTCCACGGGATCTTGTACGAAATGCACGGGTTTATTGAGGCCATCAGTGAGAAATACCCTAAATTACAAGTGGTTTTAACCGGAGGAGATGCAAAATACTTTGAAGGAAAATTAAAAAATAGCATATTTGTGGACCTTAATCTGAACCTGATAGGGCTAAACAGAATACTGGACTACAATGCAGATAAGAAAATTTAGGGTATTGACCATTCTCCTTCTTGCTTCATTCCCGCTTTACGGACAGTTCAATACCTACTCTCCCTACACCCGTTTCGGACTGGGTGACCTGGTGCGGGGAGGATTTCCGCAGAATCTGGCCATGGGGGGTACCGGGATTGCCATCCATGAGAACAACAGGATCAATTATCTCAATCCCGCTTCCTTTGCCGCACTGGACAGCACCTCCGTTTACTTCGACTTCGGCGCCAACACTTTCCATAACCAGTACATGACTGAAAATTACTCCAATACCTGGTGGAACATGAACCTCCATCATGTGGCATTTGCCACCTCCGTGGGGAAATACCTGGGTTTGTCCGCGGGGATTGTCCCTTTCAGCAGCATCGGCTACAATATCAAGCAGGAATATAACGATTATGTGACCGGCGATGCCATGGATGTGTTTTATAAAGGTGACGGCGGGATCATGAACTTCTATCTGGGGGCCGCTTTGAAGTTGTTTGACCGGGTGTCTGTCGGAGCCTCAATGAATTATCTCCTGGGGAGGCTGACCCGCGAGCGGATGATTGACTTTCCCATTCAATCCACCTATTCCGTTGCCTCGTCGCTTGAGAATCTGGACCTGAAAAAGCCTTTATTTACCCTCGGGATGCAGTACAAAGAGGTGGTCGGGGACAAATTCTTCTTCACCCTGGGGGGGACTCACACACTGAAAGCCAATGTGGGTTCCTCCATGCAGTACAGCGTTACCAATACGATTTACGGTACCAGTGCGGCTTACGTGAATGATACGGTGACTGTAAATCCGTTGTATCAGGTCATACAGGATACCCTCGGCAATGATTTCACAATGCCCTCCCGGACCGGGGTGGGCTTGGCACTGGGAATCCCAGGTAAACTGATCATTACCGGGGATTATGTCCTGCAGGACTGGACGGGGGTGCTTTCGGGCGAAAATTACTCCCTGACCAATGCCTCCTCACTTCACCTGGGTGTGGAGTTCACTCCCGATGTGGAAGCCCTGAGGGGATATCATAAATTAATGACCTACAGGGTGGGAGGGTATCATTCAAACTACTACCTGATGGTCAACGGACACCAGCTTGAAGACAATGGCATAACTTTTGGAGTAGGATTACCGGTGAGGTCGCTGAAATCAAGTTTTAATGTGGCTTTCACACTGGGAACCAGAGGTACTACAGATGACAATTTAATAAAAGAAAATTATGGAATTATCACATTTAATGTAACTTTACACGACCTGTGGTTCCGGAAACGGAGATATGATTAAACATGGAAAATAAGATATCAGAATGAAAACGAAAGCACTCAGACCCCTCTTGACGAAAGCTTTGATCCTTTTGTTTGTTCTGCCTGGAATTTCACAAAAAGGCATGGAGGACGGCTCAAAATACGGACAAGGTCAGGATTCTATCAATTGTATTAAAAACCTTTCGCTATACAGGGAATTTTACAAGCATAACAACTACAAGGATGCCATCAAACCCTGGCGAAAAGTCTTTTCCGAATGTCCTGCTTCCAGTGAAAGGATGTACGTGGAAGGAGTCAATATGTACCGCAATTTCATTGAATCGGCCCCGAATGACGTGCAGGTGAAGGGATTGATCGACACCCTGATGCTGATCTATGACAGGCGGGCAGAATATTTCGACGGAAAAGGAAACATTCTGGGACGAAAAGCCATCGATCTGCTGCGCTACCGCAGGGACGATATCAATGCAGTGGAAGAAGCCTACGGGTACCTGAAAGAAAGCATCGAGATGGAGCAGAAAGAATCCAGGGATGCGGTGATGATCACTTTTATCTCGGCCAGTATTACCCTGAATATGGCGGGAAAGATCGATGACAACCGTTCCATTGAGGATTATTTCATGGTGACGGAGATCGTGGACCAGCTCGTGGGAGGAAGCTCGCGATGGGATAAAGCCAAAACCGTCATCGACGAGAATATGCTGAAAAGCGGACTGCTCACCTGTGAGGCGCTGAATAAATACTTCGAACCCAAGTACGAAGTCAACAAAGAGAATAAGGAATTCCTGCAAAAGGTAATCGACTTTTATTCGGCTTCTTCCTGTGACCGGGCGGACCTGTATGTGGCAGCATCCGAAAAAATGTATGCACTCGATCCCGGACCGGAATCCGCCCACAACCTGGCCATCCTTTTCATTGCCAAAAATGATTTCCGGAAAGCCGTCAGGTATCTGAAAGAAGCCTGTATGGGCAGCAGTATCGATAATGAGACCAAATCGGAGTGGTTCTATGAACTTGCGGTCGTCTCCAGTGCCAATGGCGATTACTGCGATGCAATCCATTATGCCAGGGAGGCCATTAATCTGAAGAGTAATTACGGGAAAGCATATATGCTGCTTGGAGATGCCTATATCGCATCCCGGGATAACCTGGGTGAAGAATTCGAAAAGCGTACCGCCTTCTGGGCCGCAGCCGATAAATATACCAAAGCTGCCTCGGTGGATCCCGACGTGGCTGACGAAGCTTACAAAAAGCTGAATGATTATAAGGCCCAGTATCCCCATCACGAGGATATATTTTTCCGTGACATGAAGGATGGCGATTCTTATCTTGTGGGAGGATGCATCAATGAATACACCACGGTAAGGTCAAGAGAATAAGGATTTTTCCGGCATACGTCAACAAAAGAGGATTTCTCAAAATGTTCATCTGTGATTGATCAGGCATATCCCCTCGTCGCTGAAAACCCTTGTAAAACAAGTATTTGTAGGCTTCCTCAGGGGTATACCTGATCTTAAAGACTACCTTGTGCGCATGATTTCCTTCCGGAAACATATCATGCCGGTATTTTTACCGGTGCTGATCCTGTCTGCAGGCTGCGAGAATGATATTGAGCGGATCCAGATGCTGACGGATGAAACACTGATGCCCAGGATTGAGGGTTTGAATGTGGAAGTCATTTACAGCGATTCGGCCAGTGTGCGGGTGCAGATCCTGGCTCCTTCTTTCAGGCAATTCTCAAACATCGAAAGGCCTTACATGGAATTTCCCGACGGGATTGAAGTATTCTTTTACGACGATTCCCTGGAAATCGAATCAGAGATGAGAGCCAATTATACCATTTATTATCCGGATGAAGGCCTGTGGCATGCTACAGGGGATGTGGTGGCCAGAAGGCTGGATAACGGAGATGCGCTCAATACAGAGGAGTTGTTCTGGGACGAGGAAAAACACCTGATCTATTCAAACGCCTTCACACGGATCCAGAATGAGGATGGTACATTCTACGGGAAACGGGGTTTTGAATCGGACCAGGACCTATCAAACTGGCAGCTTAAGGGGTCCAGTGGAACTGTCACGGTGCAGGATGAAGAATAATATTTCCGCCATATTTGAGGTGATCTGGTTCGTGTTGGGCGGACTGATGTGCTTTATCGCAGTGGATATGACCATCAGCGATGGCATCGGGGAAAGCTGGTACTACTATATCTTTGCAATCCTGGCGTTTGTGATGTACTTTTTCAGAAGAAGAATGCGGATCTCACGACGATAACCCATGTCCTATATTCTTATCATCCTGATTTCCATATTATTCTCTGCTTTTTTTTCAGGTTCCGAAATCGCTTTTGTCACCGCCAACAAACTGCGGATCGAAATTGACAAAAAGCAGAAGAAGTTCTTTTCCGGTATCGTCGGCCATTTTACAAAGCATCCTTCCAGGTTCATCGCCACCATGCTGGTGGGGAACAACATTGCCCTGGTGATTTACGGGATCGCATTTGCGAAGCTGCTGGAAACCCCCATTGAAAATATCCTGGGCACAGACTCCCTGGTGATCCTGCTGCTGGTACAGACCCTGATCTCCACACTGATCATCCTCCTCACCGCGGAATTTCTTCCCAAAACACTCTTCAGGCTGAATCCCAATAACCTGCTTCGGTTGCTCAGTTTGCCCATTCTGGTCTTTTACATGTTGCTGTACCCCGTCACCATGCTGTCCATCGGAATTTCAAATTTCACCATGCGGTACCTGTTCCGTGTACCCCCTGACAACAAAGACCTGGAACCGGTTTTCAGCAAGGTGGACCTGAACCATTTCCTGACCACCCTCCAGCCTGAGGAAAAAAGCAACAGGGAAATGCTGGAAGATCTGAAGCTCTTTAAGAATGCGCTTGAATTCTCTCACCTCAAGGTGCGGGATTGCATGATCCCGCGCCCCGACATGATCGCACTGGAGATTGATACGCCGGTAAATGAACTGAGGGAAAAATTCATTGAAACAGGACTCAGCAGAATCCCCATATACTCGGATCATATCGACAACGTGATCGGGTATGTGAATTCCAAAGACCTGTTCAAAAGGCCCGACAAGATCAGGACACAGTTGATCCCCGTCCAGTATGTGCCGGAAACCCTTCCGGTAAACAAATTACTGACTTCCTTTATCAAGGAGGGAAAGAGCATCGCCGTGGTGGTGGATGAATTCGGGGGAACTTCGGGAGTGATCACCACGGAGGACATCATCGAGGAAATTTTCGGCGAGATCGAAGACGAACATGATTCCAGCGATCTTATTGAAAAACAGCTGGATGAAACACGATATCTCTTCTCGGGAAGGCTCGAGGTGGATTACCTCAACGAAAAGTATCTCCTGGGTATTCCCGATTCGGAAGAGTACGACACATTGGCCGGATACATTATCTACCACTATGAAAGCATCCCTGAAAAAGGGGTCACCGTGGATATAAATAATTTCCTGATCACTGTCACCGAAGTGAGTTCAAACCGCATTGAACAGGCGGAGCTGAAGGTGGTCCGCCCTTAGAAATAGGAATTTCTGTGGAGTCTGTTTTCAATAAACCTCTAAATATTCCTATATTCGTACGCTCAAATTTATGGAACGGACAATAAATAATTGGTTTTGAAAGATGGCGACATTACAGAATATAAGGAACAGGGCGGGACTGCTGGTTGCGGTTGTGATCGGACTGGCACTTTTTGCCTTTATACTGGGGGACATGATGGGATCGGGTACATCGGCCTTCAGCAAGAGAACCGTGGGGGAGATCAACGGGAAGGCCATCGGGGTCTCGGAATACCTGGATCGCGAGAAGGCATTGCGCGAGTTTTACGAGCTTAATGCCGGCGGACAGTCCCTCGACGCAGAAATGGAACGGCAGATCCAGCAGGAAACCTGGAGAAGAATGGTCCGGCAGACCATTATGGATCATGCATACAGGGAACTGGGCATCCATGTGAGTGCCGATGAGCTCAAGACCATGGTCACCGGTGATCAGACCATGAGCATGAGCGGGAGTCCATCACTCGGTGAACCACACCCCATTGTTCGCCAGATGTTTTCCAATCCGGAAACGGGTATGCTGAATCGCGAGATCATGACCAACTATTTCAATGCGCTGGATAACCCGCAGTTTGCACAGGAAAAAAAGAGGTGGCTTTTCATTGAGGAGGAGATCGTCAATGAAAAGATGAGCCAGAAATATTTCAACCTTGTGCGTCAGGGATTTCAACCTTCTTCACTGGACCTGGAAGACCATCTCCGGGAGAATGGAAAGCGTGCTGATTTTATCTTCATTTCAAAACCTTATGCTTCGGTACCCGACGCGGAGATCTCAGTGACCGAATCGGACCTGAAAAAATATTACCGCGAGCACAAGGAGCGATACATGCAGGAAGCTTCAAGGACATTCCAGTATGTGGTGTTCGAGGTGGAAGCCAGTGAAAAGGATATTGAAACAGCCAGGTACTGGACTGCGCAAACCAAGATTGAATTCTCAAGGATAACGGATGCCGAAGTCCCCCGTTATGTGAATGGAGTTTCGGATGAGCCTTTTAACAGGCAATATTTCAGTTATGAAGAGTTGCCGGAGATCATCCGGGATTCGGTGTTCCAGGCCTCCACGGATGAGGTGTTCGGACCTTACCGTGAAGGAGATGCTTTCAAAATTACCAGGCTTCACGATGTGCAGATGCGGCCTGATTCAGTGCGCGCCAGGCATATCCTTCTCTCTCCCCAGGAATTCAGGGGGAGCAGGGAGCTGGCCCGTCAGACGGCGGACAGCCTGAAGGGTGTCCTGGAACGCGGCGGGAATTTCAACCAGATCGCCCTCGAATATTCAGCGGATGAAAGCAACCGTGCCATCGGAGGTGATCTGGGATGGTTCACGGAAGGTATGATGGTCACTGAATTCAATAATGCCTGTTTCGAAAATAAGCAGGGGGATGTCGTGATCGCTGAAACCAATTTCGGCACACACATCATCAGGATCGAGGAGCAGAGCAGCCCCGTGCGCAAGATTCAAATGGCCACCGTTGTCAGGAATATTTATGCAAGCGACGAGACCAACCAGGATTATTATAACCGTGCGGTCAAATTCAGGAGCAAGGCCACAAACATTGAAAAATTTACCGAGCAGGCACGCGAGTTCGGGCTGGATCCCCGTTTTGCACCCAATATTACAAAGGATCAGCAATCCATTCCCGGGATCGAGGACCCGATCTCCATCATCAAATGGGCTTTCTCGGCCGATGTGAACAATGTCAGCAATATCTTCAGCCAGACCGATGAAAAATACATCATCGCAGTGCTGACCGAAGCCAGGGAGGATGGATATGCCAAGCTGGATGATGTCAGGGCAGAGATCGTGCAGGAGGTCAAAAAACAAAAGAAGGCCGGGAAACTGGCCGATCAGTTAAACAAAGCGCTGGAAGGCGTTACTGACCTGACGCAGTACGGCATCGAAAACCAGGAGGAAGTGGGTGAAGCCACCCAGGTTACATTCTCCAATACGTATGTTTCGGGGATCGGACTGGAGCCGGTTGTGGTGGGTGCTGCCATGCATCTGCCTCCGGAAGAGATTTCCAAGCCCCTTGCCGGTGAAAGCGGAGTTTTTGTAATCTCCGTCACCGACCGTACCGAGCCCGGTGTTCCCGAAACCATTGATCCTGCAGTGGTTTCAAGGCTGACCTATGCCCTTGAATCCAGGAGCAATTATGATGCCTACAACGCATTGCTTGACGCCGCCAATGTGAAGGACAACCGCCTGGAAATGTTCTACTAGGAACCGCCGGCTGCCGAACCCTGGTGGCAGTGCCTTCCGCAGCATACGGTATCGCTGCTGAACCTGCTGCTGCGCACCAGCTTAGGCAGCGATGACCGCATCTGCTTCAGGGTATTGTTCCCGGGCGGTATCTCCGGTAAGCTGCCTAAATGATTTTCGCAGAAAAGAATTTCAGCAGCGGGCGGAGATGCCGCCGGCTGCCGAACCCCGGTGGCAGTGCCTTCCTCAGTATACGGTATCATTGC
>Ga0209205_1000069_pt1 | contig 23219 bp, 28 predicted proteins | sample ZodSprso05mmetaG_FD_184133 | JGI IMG/M metagenome (GOLD analysis project Ga0209205, IMG submission 184133) | Hot spring sediment microbial communities from Zodletone spring, Oklahoma to study Microbial Dark Matter (Phase II) - Zodletone Spring... ... | reverse complement strand
AGATAAAAAATAATGTTATTTTTAGATCACGAATCAATCACCAAAGGAGGTGTACACTTTACTCCGAATCCACTGTACACTTTGTCCGGAATACTCACTTGAATGTGCTGATTGTTAGAGTGATTTATTCCGATTTACTTACAGGTGAGAGAATTAGTAAGCTTAAATTTTTTCAAACTTACATTTTCAATAATAAAATTGGTTTTAATATTGGTATCTCCTTGTCTCAAGAGCGTCTTCTAAAGAAGAAAATTTTTAACTTGCATCGGGCTGAATATAATTTGTTATTTAAGGAAGAGGCATTTGAAGTTATCCTACAAGAAGACAACTATTATCGGGTTAGATTTGTGGACGGATATGCAATTATCTTACCACCTGATTAGTTAGGATACACATCGGTGATTCTACTACAAATGCTATTTAGAAAATTTTTGCAATCCTCCTTCAATCCATAAAAAAAAGGAGTCAGATTCCTAAGACCTAACTCCTTGATTATCAAATGTCGGGGTAGCAAGATTCGAACTTGCGACCCCCTGCTCCCAAAGCAGGTGCGCTAACCGGACTGCGCTATACCCCGTTTCCGGACCTGCCTGACGGGCAGGTGTTTTTCGTGGAGCAAATGTATGCATTTTATCTCTCCGGTCAAAGCATTCGCGGTGCAGGGGAGCGCTATTCCAGGTTGATCACCTGCAGGTATTCCTCACCCCACATTCTTTTGATGATCTCCCTGGCGTATTTCCTGTAATAATTGGCCCTGTCAGTGTTCCCAACGGCCTTGTAGGACTCCACAAGACCGGCCAGGATGGGGATGTTATCGGGATATTGCTTGATTCCAAGGGTATAGAGCTCTATTGCCTTTTCAAAGTCTTTCTGTTCAAGCATGGACTTGGCAAAACTGATGATCGATTCGATCTCCCTGAGATTGTCTGCAAAGAAATCCTCTGTAAGATCCCTGGCTTTGGTAGTAATGAAACTGCAGGGCAGCTCCCGGGTCACTTTCTCGGTGACACTCCCCATCAGGATTCTGCTCAAACCCGTCTTTCCGGTTGTACCCATTAGCAGGAGATCGGTTCCCTTTTCCCTGATGATGCGGAGTATCTGCACATGGGGATCCCCCACCACAAATAGTATTTTGTGCTTCACACTCCCCAGATCAAACTGACCCAGAAAATCGTGGTATTGTTTCTCCTGCATCCTTCGTAAACGCTGATTCTCCGCTTCCTGATCGGCCTTGAACCTGGGAGAGGATATCATGAAAGGTGTGAATACATTGAAGATGGTCAGCTCGGCATCAAAATGCTTTGTCAGGGTAATGGCATTGGTGAGGGCACGGCTCGACGCCTCGGAGAAATCGACCGGGCAAAGCATCTTATCAATGGGTCTTATCACTTCATTCTTCACCACCCAGAGGGGGACCTGGTTCTTCCGCATCAGTTTCTCCACCGTGGTACCCAGCCTGAACACATCCCCTTCCTTTTTGTTTCCCGAGCCCACCACGATGACATTGGGATTACTGGTCCGGGCTTTTTGAATGATCTTCTCAAAGGGGGCTCCCCGCTCTAAGGTGGTATCTCCAACGGTAATGTTTTCTTTCTCGATCCGGGCTCGCAATTCTTTGAACTTTTCGTTGATCGATTTCTCCAGGAATGCTTCGAGTTCCCGTGAGATATTGTTATCCGGGGTTACATGCAGTATGGAGATCAATGAGTTAAATACCTTTGCCAGCATGATGGCAGATTCGACAGCTCTGTTGGACGATTCACTGAAATCAACAGGTACCAGGATATTCTGAAGCAGCTTCATATTCTTCTTTTATATGACCTTATAATTTGCTTAAATTTAACCAATAATCAGATATATTGTTTACATTCCATAGACCCCAATGGCAACAAAAAATCCAGACAACATGTTGAAAATAGTCAAGTACATTGAGAAGTTCCTGGTATGGAGCATTCTGCTGGTCATATCCATCCTGCTGGTTCTGGCATTCGTAGATATTGTATACGAGATCACACAAAAGATCATCGCCCCGCCGAGACTGATCATCGATGCAAACGGTCTCATGGACCTGTTCAGTCTTTTCCTGGTCCTGCTGATCGGTCTTGAGCTGCTAGAAACTGTGAAGGCATATTTGAAAGAGGATTTGTTGCATGTGGAGTTCATTATCCTGGTGGCCATTATCGCCATCTCCCGGAAAGTGATCGTTTGGGATTTTCAAAGATACAGCACATCGGAATTATTCAGCCTCGCGGTGATGATCGTTGCCCTCGGTGTCACCTATTTCCTGATCAGGAAATCGGGCTTCGCTATCAGACTTCCGTGGAAAAAGAAGAAAAAGGAAGGAAATGATTAGTCCCTGCTTTCCTGGTCTTCATTCCTGAACGAACGGGCGATGGAATGAGCGGCCAGCGGAGCGGTCAGGTAAATGAACAGTACGATCAAAATAGCTTTCAACAATACAATGCCCGTGAAAAAAAAGAGCGCCACCCCGACAACCAGTAGCAGCAACCCGAAGGAGGTAGCCTTAGTGGTGGCATGCATCCTGCTGTAGAGATCCTTAAAACGGATCAGTCCCAATGCAGCGATCAGGATGAAGAGGGTCCCGGAAAGCATCAATATGGAAATGAGCATCTCTTTCATCGTTTCTGCCTCAGGTAAGTGGATATGGCCACAGTTCCCATGAAAGAGATCAGGGAAATGACAATGGCAATGTCGAAATAGAATGCTTTTCGGATCAGCACACTGTAGAGAAGAATGAATCCCATGATGATGGATGCGGTCAGGTCCATGGCAACGATTCGGTCATGGATAGTGGGACCGCGCATCAGCCTGAAAAATGCGAGAACCAGGGCAATAAGTAGAAAGGCAAATGCTGTATAATGAACAGTTTCCGGTATGATTGCTTCCATGATCTATCTGGTTATTTTTATGATTTTTTCCTGGATCTTGTCTATTTCACCTAAAAGCCTTTTTTCATTCTCGCTGTAAAGCACATGGATCAGCATGGTCTTTCTGTCCCCGCTGATCTCGACGACCAGGGTACCGGGGGTCATGGACAACAGGTTGCTGAAAAGCAACAGTCCGGTGCGGGATTGTATGTTCAGGGGAATGCGGTGGAATCCCGGCCGGGTATGCATCTTCGGTGTAACGATGTCATATGCAATGTAGACATTGGCAATGACCAGTTTCACCAGGTAGTAAATAAGGAAGCCAATGATGGCATATATTTTCCGAAGCACCTTCATGGTTGTATTCCATTGAGAACGGATTCAATATAGATGAATGGATCCAGAAGTCCGTTAGCTGCCTCCATGGTATACCTGAAGACCGGTGCTGCAAAGACACCCATCAGGATGGTCACCAGACCCAGGATGAGGGAGGGAAGCACATCCAGGAATCGAATACGAACCACGGGGCTGTCTTTCTCCTGATTCTCCGGAAGCTTTTTCAGGAATGCCTCGTTCCAGATCTTGATCATGGAATAAAGGGTCAGAAGTCCCGTAATCAATGCCACCGCGGTGATACCAAAGCGGGAAGCCTCTATTCCCGCCTTGATCAGGATGAATTTGGCAAAAAATCCCGACAGGGGCGGTACCCCGGCCAGGGCAAAGGCAGGGATGATGAACAGAAGGGCCAGCAGCGGACTCTGCCGGTACAAACCTCCCACTTCCTTAAGCCGGTAACTGCCCATGAACCGGTTAATCAATCCCGATACAAGGAATGCATTGGTCTTGGCCACCATATTGTGCATGATGAAATAAATGGCCCCTGCCAGGGCCAGGGGAGTATAGATCCCCAGTCCCATCACCATATAACCGATCTGGCTGATGATATGATAGGACAAAATGCGCCTGGTTTCATAATAAGTGGAAGCAGCTATCCCACCGATGACCATGGTCAGGCCTGCCACCACAAGCAGCAGGTTGTGCCAGAATACCTGGTCCTGAACAAAGAAAAGCGTAAAAAAACGGATCAGGGCATAGACCCCTACCTTGGTGAGCAATCCGGCAAAAAGTGATGTGATGGTGATATTGGGCGTGTGATAGGAGGCAGGCAGCCAAAAATAGAGGGGAAAGATCGCGGCCTTGATCCCGAAGGCGATAAAAAAGAGCATGGCGGAGGAATTCATCAGGATGGATTGTTCGTCATACTGAAGGATCTTCGCCAGGTGGGCCATGTTCAGGGTTCCTGTTTTTCCATAAAGCAGTCCGATCCCGGCCAGGAAGAACAGGGACCCGATCAAATTCAGGCCCACGTATTTAATTCCGCCTTTCAACTGTTCCCTGGTTGATCCCATGGAAATCAGAACAAAGGAAGAAAGCAGCATCACCTCGAACCAGACATAGAGGTTAAACACATCACCCGTGATAAATGCTCCATTGATCCCCATGGCCAGCGAAAAGAAAAAAATGTAAAAAACCGGGGCCTCTTTCTTATCCCCGATAAATCGAATGGCATAGATTGAAATGGAAAGCAGGAGCAGCGCAGTTACCAGCAGCATCAGGCTGCTCAGCCGGTCAATTACCAGCGTGATACCGAAGGGAGCCGCCCATTCTCCCACCTGAAGGATCAGGATCCCGTATTCATTCACATGGGAAAACAGGTATATGGCAATGACCAGCATCAACATGCTTCCCAACACTCCGGTCCACCTGGACAACAGGGCGGATCTGATGACGATCAGCAGGACCATCAAAGCCAGGGGGATCAGTATGGGTAGTGCGACTGCGTTCATGTCTTATTCTTCGGTTGATTTAAGCTGGTCCAGGTCATCGGTCCCGGTCACACTGAAAAACTTGAATTTCAAAGCCAGGATGAAAACCAGTATACCCAGGCCTATGACCACGGCGGTCAACACCAGCGCCTGGGGCAGGGGATCTGCCAGCTCATCGGTCCTTTCCGCTGACTCGCCGAGAAAAGCGGGACTGCCGGAGGTGATGCCGGCTGACAGGAAAACCAGCAGGTTGGTGGCATTGCTCATAAAAATGATCCCGATGATAAATTTCAGGATACTGCGCCGCAGCAGCATGTATACCCCGGCAGTATATTGCACTCCCACAAGTATGGCAAGGATTATTTCCATTGTTTATCCTGTTTAAGTGAGAAGAAAAAGAGCAGGGTAACCCCGGTCACTGCAAAGAAGATCCCCGTATCGAAAAGCAACGGGGTTCCCAGTTTTACTTCCCAATCAAATAGAAAGGGCAGAGAAACCCAGGTCCCGGTCATCAGTTTACCACCGGTCAGTACACCCGGAAGGAAGCTTGCCATGATCAGGATCAGGCCGGTGGCTATGAAACCCGCAGGCGAGAACTTCAGTTTATCCAGGGCATATCGGGGTGAATAGGCAAATCCTTCAAAGACAATGGATAGTCCGGCCAGCAACCCGCCTATGAAACCGCCCCCGGGATAATTGTGTCCCCGCAACAGGGCGATGACTGCAAAGATCAGCAGCAGCCACCTCACATACCTGGACGCTATTTGCAGGATGATCGAATTCATTTTTCGGAATTATTTTTGCGAAGCAGCATGGAAACCCCGAATGCTGACACAGTCAAAACCACCACCTCACCCAGGGTATCCAGCGCCCTGAAATCAACCAGGATCACATTGACCACATTTCTCCCAAAGGCTCCGGAATAGCTGTTGGTGAGAAAGAAGTCTGAAATCGGGGCACTGAATTCAAGCCGGATGGCCTTGAGGGCCAATAACGTCATCACACTTCCAAAAATAAGTGCCACCGCCAGGTCCCGGATCTTTGTAAGCCTGGATGATAGCCGGGCAAAACGGGGCAGCCGCTGCAAAACCAGGACAAACATGACCACGATGAGTGTTTCCACAAGGATCTGGGTGATGGCCAGATCAATGGCACTGTAATAAAGATAGATCAGCGAGATCCCGTACCCCGAAACGCCCAGGGCAATGATGGAGGTCAGGCGTGAATTAGAGACCGCACTGAAAATGGTGGAGAGGATAATCAATAGTACAAGGCCTGAAATATAGAAAGGCTGTAACGAAAAACCTGTTTCAATGACCCATCCGCGGGTCACAAAGATCTGAAGCCAGATGAGCAAGGCTGCAAAAAGTATAATGGTGAGGATATAGTAACGATGGTACCCATGCTGAAGAACCCTGGTCTTCCTTTCGGAGAATCTTACAAACTGATCCAGTGCCGCGGTAAACACCCGGGTGAGCTGGATATAGAAAATCCTTTGATTCAGGTTGTTCCATCTCTCCTGTATCACTTTTTTTCTGAGCATGAGCAAGAACAAACCCACCCCCAGCACCACGGTCATCACACTCAGCATGAATACCTCATTGAATCCGTGCCAGAGCTTGAGCTTAACCTCAACCCCTTCTGCATGGACCACTGCAAGGGCGGATTGAACCAGGGTACTGCCCAGCAGTCCCGGGAAAAGTCCCAGGAACAGGCTCAGCAATGCCAGGATCCCGGGCCCCAGCAATAACAAAAAACCTTTTTCATCCGGTATCCTCGGCATGGAGTCCCCTTTGCCAAGGAAAATCCTGTAAATAAAAAGCAGAGAAACGGCCACCATCAGTACATTGGATACCACACCGAGTACCAGGATCAGTGCACCTATTCCCGGGAGTTGCACCTTGGCCTCATAGATCAGTTCCTTGCCCAGGAATCCCAGCATGGGAGGAAGACCGGCCATGGAGAAGGCCACCAGCACGGTTATGAGAAAAGTGAAGGGCATGTAGCGTACCAGTCCACCGAGAAGACCGATCTCCCTGGTGCCAGTCTTTTTTTCGATCATCCCCGCAATCATGAAAAGGGAAGCTTTGTAGAAAGCATGAACAAATAGAAAGAGCAGCGCGGCCTTAACGGATAGTTTCGTGTCGATTCCCATCAGCAAAATCAAAATACCCAGGGCATTGATGGTAGTATACGCCAGTATTGATTTCAGATCGGTCCGGGTGATGGCAAAATAAGACCCGGTAAGCATGGTCACTACCCCCACCAGCGGAATGATAAAGGTCCACTCCGTGGTTCCTCCCAGGACCGGATTCAGCCTTGCCAGCAGAAAAAATCCAGCTTTAACCATGGTGGCAGAGTGCAGGTATGAACTGACCGGTGCCGGTGCTTCCATGGCTCCCGGCAGCCAGAAATGAAAAGGGAACTGGGCCGATTTGGTCATGACCCCGATCAGGATCAGGATCAGACCTGGCAGGTAGGCCGGACTCTCCCTGATCTCAGAGGCCCGCAGGATCCATTCACTGACGGAATAGCTATCGACGACTTTTCCGAGCAATATAATGCCGGTCAGCAGGCTGAGTCCGCCAAAGCCTGTGATGAACAGGGACTGAAAGGCCGCATTGCGCGATGCCTCTTTTTCATGAAAAAAATTGATGAGCATGAATGAAAGGAACGTGGTCAGTTCCCAGAAAATGAAAAGCTGAATCAGGTTTCCTGAAAGGACCAGTCCCAGCATGGCACCTGAGAAAAGAAAGAGGAAGAAGTAGAAACGGCCCGTATTCCTGTAATTCTTCATGTATGCACGGGCATACAGGAAAACAAGCGCGCCGATCCCGCTGATAAGCAGGGAAAATATCATGCTCAGTCCGTCCAGCGTGAATTCCAGATCAAGACCGATCCCGGGGATCCATTGCGTCACTTCCCGGATAAGCGGGACTTCTGACAACAAAGGGATCCGGGTGATGAAATATGCAAATACGCCAAGCTGTACCAAGGCAAACAGGAGAGCCCGCTGCTTCTTGATCCTTTCAGGCAGCCAGAGCAAAGCCGGTGCGAATAAAAGATATATCAACAGGACCCGCTGCATAAAACGGTCATCATTGAGCTTTCAGCCGTTGATTAGTCTTTAAACCAGCCAACCGGATCCACCAGAAACTTGATCAGTTTGTTCAACCCGGATCCGGTGGCCGAAGATGTCAGGCTGATCACAGGAACCCTGGAACGGTTAATGATATGATGTGCAAAAGCTCCGATGTAATTGTCGTGGGTGTATCCCTCCTGGTGTGTCATCACCAGGATCATGTCAGCGCCGATCTCATCCGCATAGTCAAGCACCCGGTTGAAAGGCGGTACAGTTGAATGCTCAAAAAGTTTCATCTGGCAATCGACCCCGTTTTCTTCCAGGACCTTCTTTGCCTGGGTGAGCTTCTGATAGATCAGGCTCTCCTTCATGTCCATTCCGGCAATCATGGCCGAGACCAGGACGATGGAAGCACCGTAATTCTGACCGTAGACCACTGCGCTGCAAAGTTGTTTGCGGGTCTCCCTGGTGAGATCCAGGGGCACCAGGATCTTCTTCCCCATTTCGGTGGCATCCCCCTTCAGGGTCAATACCGGCACAGGAGATTTTAACGTGACATGGTAGATGGTGGATCCCAGGGCCTTTTTCAGCCTGTCTCCATGCTGATTTTCTGCCAGAATGATAAAACGGGCATCAATCTCTTCGGCAACTTTCAGGATCTTTTCATGGGGTTTTCCCCGCTCAACTCTGTTACTAACAAGGATACCCGGGCTGCTTTTCTTCATTCTTTCTGACAGGCCCAGGAGCTTTTCTTTGGACTGGTCGGTAATCTTCACCAGGAGGTCGCCCGAGGCAAATAGATCGGCCATCAGTCCGGGGGTTTCAATCACATGCAACAGGAAGATCTCTCCTTCCACCTGACCGGCCAGGTGATGTGCAAAATCTACCGCCTTCATGGAGGATTCATGAAAGTCAACAGGAACCAGGATATTCTTTAATTCTCTTTTCATGTGGGGTACTTTTTTATCAATAACATTTGGAATAAATAAAGGTTTATGTCACATCAGCATTCTGCCGATATTTGCAAACACGTACTAAATATTTCAAGAATTGATTTTGATTTTTGTTTTGAGAATATTCTCATTATATTTGTCCAGGTTTTGCAGATCATGCCCAGAAGGAAAAGACGAAGAAGAATCGTGGCGCCTCCCGGATTCAAAGGGTACAGGCCATACGGGCATATGCAAGGGAGAATGGATCATGTGGAGTTACTGTTTGAGGAATACGAGGCCATTAAACTTGCAGATTACGACGGGATGAACCACCAGGAAGCATCGGCGTTGATGGGAGTGTCACGCCCCACTTTTGCCAGGATTTATGAAAGTGCAAGAAGGAAAATTGCCAGGGCCCTGGTGGAAACCAGAGAGATCCGCTCGGCCTCCGGGAATGCATGGATGGATAGTTCCTGGTTCTTGTGTCAGGACTGTCATTCCAGGTTTACCATGCCCTCCACCCTGCTGGACAAGTATTGTCCCCTGTGTAAATCAGAAAATATTCAAACAATCAATACATCATTATGAAAACCATTATTACTTCTCAGGGTAAAGAAACCCATTCACTTTTTGACACAAGATTCGGAAGGGCCGAATGGTTCTGCCTGTATGATGAAAATACGGGGGAAACACGTTTTGTGGAGAATAAAAACCGTGATTCGAATCACGGTGCCGGAACCAGGGCAGCGGAACAGATTGTTGAATTGAAAGCCGAAAAGGTGATTTCAGGGGATTTCGGACCCAGGGCCAAGGAACTGCTGGATCAGTTCAATATCCAGATGGTCATTCTCCAGGGTGAAGGAAAATCCATTTCAGAGATCATTCAAATGATCAAATAGCATATCCGGAAACAGATGTTTAACCTTAAAAAGAAAGAAACTATGCCAGGATTTGACAGAACCGGACCCCGCGGGGAAGGTCCCCGGACCGGATGGGCTGCGGGAAGGTGTAAACCTTTATCTGAAAAAGCTGAGAAAAGCAAGGACCGGGACACTTCCGGGAATGAAGCAACACCTGAAGAGAATTTACCGGGAGGATACGGCAGAGGCAGAGGCTGGGGTCCCGGGAAAGGTATGGGGAGAGGCCCTGGAAGAGGCGCCGGAAGAGGCGGATTTCGTTGGCGGGGTGGCAGTCGCTGAATGTAAGGCCACTGCTTTGACATTTTTTTGCTAAAACACGAATTATTAATCAATCTTTGAATTCAATGATGAAGAAGAAAATTGCTGTACCTACCAGCAATGGCTTGCTGGACCCTCATTTTGGCCATTGTAAGGAGTTCACCCTGATCGATGTGGAAGATGACAACATCCTCGGGGAAACTTCCCTGGATGCCCCACCCCACCAACCCGGATTGCTGCCACCGTGGCTGGCCGAAAGAGGTGTGACCGATGTGATTGCTGGAGGGATGGGACAGCGTGCCATTCAGATTTTCAACCAGTTCGGTATCAATGTTTTCGTGGGGGCTCCCGTGTTGAGTCCGCAGGAGCTGGTCAATGGATTCCTTCAGCATACGATCACATTCGCAGCCAACTATTGCGACCACTAATCCTTCCGGCATGTCCCATCGAATTGCCGTTGCGAGTGGTAAAGGCGGTACAGGGAAGACCACCGTTGCCCTGAACCTGTATCATCATATCAGCAACCGGCTGACCGGCAATGTTTTGCTGGTCGATTGTGATGTAGAGGAACCCAATGCGGTTTTGTTTTACCCGGAAGCAGAGGCCGGGGAAGAATCCCCGGTGGAGCAGCTTATCCCGGTCATTGATCAGAACCGCTGCACATATTGCCGGAAATGTGCGGAATACTGCGAATTCAATGCGATCGTGGTAATCCCGCCTGTGAAATTTGCAGAAGTCAATGCCAGTCTCTGCCATTCATGCGGTGCCTGCACTGTAGCCTGTGCGTTCAACGCCATCTCTGAAAGGGCGGAAACCATCGGTTCCCTGAAAAGGTACCATCTCGAAGAGGGGGAGGGCATTCTTGAGGGCAGACTGAAGATCGGATCGGCCATGCAGACCATGGTGATCCGCTCGCTGAAAGATGCCATCCCGGGTGATCTGGACTACATCATTTTGGATGCTCCTCCCGGAACAAGCTGCCCGGTGGTGGAAACAGTCTCAGATGCGGATTACGTGCTTCTGGTGACTGAACCCACTCCTTTCGGCCTCCATGACCTGAAGCTGATGGTCCGGATGCTCAGGGAGATGGGAAAGGTATTCGGAGTTGTGGTAAATAAGTCAGGCCTGGGGAACAGGGAACTGTATACTTACCTGGAGAAGGAAGGCATTGAGATCGTGGGTGAAATACCCTACAGCATGGCCTATGCCACGCGATATGCCACGGGGCATCTTTTTGATACGATACCGGATGAGATCCGGGGGGCATATGCCGGTATCATGGAAAACCTGTTCCAAAAGTTAGCTGTCACATGAAGGAGATCACCGTGCTGAGCGGCAAAGGAGGAACGGGAAAGACCTCGGTCACGGCGGCCCTGGCTTCACTGGCAAAAGATGCCGTGCTGTGCGACAGTGATGTGGATGCCGCAGACCTGCACCTGATCCTGCATCCCAATGTACTGGAAACGCACTCCTTCCCTGGGGCCTGGGTGGCCCATATCGATGCTTCTGTGTGCACGAACTGCGGAATCTGCATGGATCACTGTCGTTTTGGGGCCATTCATCTCAATGGCTCGGGTGTGCATGAAATTGATCCTTTCAAATGTGAAGGATGCCGGCTCTGTGAAAGGGTCTGTCCCGTACAGGCCATTTCATCGGAAAGATCAATGCACAATGCATGGTACGTGTCAGAAACCCGGTTCGGAATGATGGTGCATGCCGCCATGGGCCCCGGAGAGGAAAATTCCGGGAAACTGGTGACCACCTGCCGAAAGAGAGCGAAGGAAATTGCACTGGCACAGCATGCGGTTTATATTCTCAACGATGGTCCCCCGGGTATCGGGTGCCCGGCCATCGCTTCCATTACCGGCTCTGATGCGGTCCTGCTGGTGGTCGAACCCACCAATAGCAGTCTCCATGACGCGAAAAGACTGATCCAGCTCATTGACAGCTTCCGTATACCCGTCTTTGCCGTTATCAACAAGGCCGGCATTCATCCGGAGATGAGCGGCAGGCTGCAAGCATTCTTCCGGGAGCGTTCCATCCCTTTGCTTGGGATCCTTCCCTTTGATGAGGTAGTTGTCAGGGCCATGATTGAAGGCCAGTCCGTTACAGAGTACTCCCCTGAATCAGCGATCTCCTCCATCCTGCAAGATGTTTGGGATCAATTAACCCGTCAACTTCACCCTGCACGCTGAACCGGATCGACCCATCTGTTAAAAATGCAGGGGTCTCATTGCGGTTAAAACATTTTGACTATTTTTGCAGGCTTAATAACAAATAATTTCGAAAATGATGAAGAAACTTGCATTGCTTGCAACAGCTGCCTTGATGGTCACCCTGGTATCATGCGATAAGGAGAAGGAAACCGTCTATAAGGACGGGACGTATCGAGCCGAGACTGACGGATTCAGTCACGGATGGAAAACCTTCATGGAAGTTACCATCGCTGATGATGTACTGACATCTGTGAACTTTGATGCAGTGAGTGAAGCAGATAATACGCTATTCAAGTCAGAAACCACTGCCGAAACCTACCCCATGGATCCGCATCCCACAGTATGGATCCCTCAGATTGAAGCCCAGTTTATGGCTGTGGACATATTGAATTATGCGGGAATTGACGGCGTCTCCGGCGCCACACATTCATCTGATGATGCCGATGCGCTGTTTGAGTTGATCCTTGCAGCAGCAAAAACAGGGGATACATCAACGCAACTGCTTCCACTCGAGTAGCAGTACCCGGATAACGAAAATAATATGCAAATGAAGAGGGTGTCTGATAAGGACATCCTCTTTTTGTTTTTATCTGAATCTCGAGAAAAAGTCAGAAAATTTTTCTTTCAATGAGTCTGCAGTAGAGGAAAAAGACTCCTTCACCTCATCCCATTTTTCATCTGTTGCTTCCAGCAGCTTCTCATACTTTTCCTGAAGGTCATCTCTTTTTGACTTCAGCCAGGAAAGCTTCTCATCGTATTCGGCTTTGGTATTTGCCTCCGCCTTTTCCCTTTTTACTTCCAACTCATCAATTTTGGCCTTCACCTCATTCAGACTCTGCTTTGCCTCCTTCTTAAAACTTTCTTTGTTCATATCACATCAGTATTTAATCGTTAAAATTCTTTTTGAAAGTCTTATTGGCTGCCTGATATCCCTTTTCCATCAGTTCATCCATCTGACCCATATCGGATCTGTTGAAAGAAGACAAATCCGGCGTAATCAACACATCGGCTTCTTCCGTCTGGATCCTGTCAGCAGCCTGCATCATATAATGAAAACTGTTCAGGATAACATCGAGAATGTTATCCGGTTTGTCATAGGTATGCGAGGCATTTAAGTCCACTCCGATCACACGTCTGGCTCCCAGGGTTTTTACTGTATGAATGGGTACATTTTCTAAGACTCCGCCATCCACCAGCAGCCTCCCGTCAATCTCCACCGGTTGGAAGATTCCGGGGATAGCAGTACTGGCCATCACTGCATCAGCCAGGGAGCCCTTTTTCAGGACAACTTTTTCCCCTGTGGTGATATCAGTGGCCACCAGTGCCAGGGGGATGTCCGCATCCTCAATTTGCTTTTCCCCGATATGTTTTCTAATGAGTTCACCAAGCCTTTCATTGGAGATCAGGCCAAAACGCGACAGCGAGATCTCGGTGATATCAAGCCACTGGAGCCCAGAAGCTATTTCCTTTATTTCCTTCCAGCTGTTACCGAATGCACTGAATGATCCCACAAAAGCACCAATGCTGGTGCCTGAAAGATAGCTGATTGGAATATCGAACTCTTCAATTGCCCGTAACACTCCAATATGGGCGGCTCCCAGTACGGCGCCCCCACCGAGAGCCAGCCCCAGTTTCTTCTTCTTCAATTTATCCTTCAACCTTTCTCAGTATTCTTTCTCAAACGTCTCGATACTTTTCTTAATAGCATCCTGCAGGTCCTTGACCTCTTTTTGCAGATCATCTTTTTTATCACCGGTTGCGTTTTTGAGCTCTTCCATTTTGCTGTCGAGTGCTTCGCGTTGTTTTTCAAGCTCCGACAGTGCCTTATCATACTTATCCTTCACATCCCCTGCCAGATCCTCAGATTTCTTTTTCAAGTCGTCCACCTTACCCTGGGTTTCTTCCTTGAAAGCGTTCAAACTCTCCTCAAAATCCGCAAATTCTTCTGACACATAATCTTTGGTCTCATCGACCAGTTCTTCTGCTTCGCTTTTTACATCTTCCGCAGAAGTGTCATTCTTTTTGTCTGACTGCCCGCAGGCAACCAGTGCAATCATGAAAATTGCCAGTACAAGTTTGGTTAATGTTTTCATTGTGTTTTCATTTAAGATTAATTAATATCGCTCCATCGAGCTATTCCGATAACAAAAATAAAACGAAAGAGTTGATTATTCTATATTATCATAAGTGACCCTGGATATTTCCATGCCAACAGGATAGGAAATATCTCCCCTCTCCTCCGCAGTGATAAATATCGCGTTAACCTCAAAAGGAGTTAAAGTCTCCAGCTCGGCCTTCCTGGCATTTTTATTGGTCAGCTGCCCGACGTTCTTTATTCCTTCATCGGACTCCACCCAGACCACATAAAAACTTTTTGAGGGATTCAGCCTTTCCGGACTTGCCAGATTTTTCGCTTTCACAGTGATCTTGGAATTGTTGTGCTTATCCTGTTTCGTTTTCACCGTGATATCGGCAGCAGGCAACACTTCTGACACAGGAAATTTTTCAGTGGTGGCACATGACGCCAGTAACAGGACCATGATCCCGACCATTCCATTTTTTAAGGTATGCATCATCCAGGGGTTAATGTTTAGTTTTAAAACCAATAACTAAAAAATCTATTAAATGTAATGATTATAACTGAATTAACCACCTGATTTTTTATTTTTCATGAGGACCAGCATGGAACCAGGGGCATTGTTCAGACCTGAACAGAGATCTCGCTCGTTGTTTATTTTAACGAACGGACTCAGTGAAAAAAGCTGCCGCCCCTGTTGGATCGCTCTCGTAGCTTCATGAAAAATAACTATCTTGCAGGAATGCAGCGGATGATCATCTCATGGGCATGGAAACTGGTCCCGGTTTTTTTGATCCTTGCTGGTTGCAACAGGGAGCCAGGACCCTACGATCCGGTAGCCATCCCCGATTCCAGGTTCCTTTATGCCCTGATTGCCGAAGGCTACGACAGGAATTTCGATAAAGAAATCAACTACACAGAGGCAGAGGCCATTACCTATCTGGATGTGAGCGAAAGGATGATCGAAAGCCTGGAAGGTCTGGAGGCCATGACCAACCTGGAAGAACTGATCTGCTACAACAACGAAATCGAATCTCTGGACCTGTCGGGGAATCCACTCCTCCGAACCCTGGATTGCTCGGAAAACTACCTGGATTCGCTGGACCTGTCAGCCAATCCCGATATGACTTTTGTCGATTGCAGCCGGAACGGGCTCACCTACCTGAATGTGTCCGGGAATCTCTACCTCACTTTTCTCTGGTGCAGTTCCAATAAACTGACCTACCTGGATCTTTCTGCGAACGAGGCGCTGGGTTCGGACTGGGACTATACGGCCAATGAAGGCTACTGCTATACCGAAATCGACCTGAGGTACAATCCCCTTCTGCAGGTGGTTTGCGTCTGGGAGCTTCCGTTTCCCCCCGAGTACCGGGAGATCTGCGTCAATACGATGGGAAGTCCCCTTGTTGTATTTACCACCAGCTGTCTGGAGACCCAACCGGATAATTGATGATCAGCATTTCGCTTGCTCCGCACAGGCATAGATGCTGTCCACCACGACCATGTCCCTCAACCCTTCCTCACCCGGAACCCTCACGGGCTTCCCGGACAGGATACATTCAGCCACTTCATCCATCTGGGTTGCCTGCTGATTGATCTGGGGAAATTCCAGGGGACCTTTGCTGGTCGTTCCCTGGATGCCCCGGTAACTGGAAAACGGCTCCAGTTCGAACCAGCCTTTTTCCGCGAACACCTTGAGAAAGTTGAATCCCGCATGGAACCCAGTGGAAAGGCTGGCGGTGCAACCCGATGGGAATTGGAGATCGAAAAGCATCACTTCTTCCGCATCTGTATAGATCTCCGGACGCGTGATGCAGAACCGGGCGTTCACACTTACAGGCTCTTCCCCCGTCACATAGCGGGCAGCCTGCAAGGGGTAAACCCCCATATCCATCATGGCCCCGCCTCCCATGGCTCTTCTCAGTTTCCAGTGATCTGTGTTGCCGTTCCTGAATCCTGCCCCGCAGCTGATATGGAGGACCTGTCCGAATACTTTTTCCTGGCCCAGCCTCATCACCTCCCGGGTGTGGGGCTCGAACTGCATGCGGTACCCGATGGAGAGGGTCACCCCCTCCTGCTCACATGCCTGGATCATCTCCCGGCACTCCTGCGCATTCAGGGCCATGGGCTTCTCGCATATCACATGCTTCCCTGCCTTTGCAGCACGGATCGTATACGCTTTGTGCATCGCATTGGGCAGCACCACATAGACGATCCCGATATCGGGATTGGATGATATCTCGTCGAAGTTTTCATAGTTATAGACATTTTCCTGCGGGATCCCGTATTTTTCCATCCAGATCTTTTCCTTGGCCGGGGTGCCCGTGACTATTCCAGCCAGGTAAGCAGTCTTTGTTTCCTGGAGGGCGGGAGCCAGCACATCGGTACTGTAGTACCCCAATCCAACCAGTGCCACCCCTACTTTTTTCTGCTTCCCCGTCAGGATGCCTGGTATGGCGAATGTCCCGGTACTCATACCTGTGGCGGCTGCAGCCAGTGTGGTGTTCCTGATAAACTTCCTGCGTGAAATATCCTTGATGTTCATGGTGATAGGTTTTCTTACCAAGTTAATGCTTTTGTTTCATCTCATTGAAATAATACTAATTTTGTTTCTCTTCCAATAACATGGTTATGCAGATTCTGATTATCGAGGATGAAGTTTCTCTCATGGAAAGCATGGTTCTGTACCTGGAAATGGAAGGTTTTAAGTGTATCCAGGCCAGCGATTATCATACTGCCATGAGTTTGATGGATACATATGATTATGTCTGTCTGCTGATAGATCTCAACCTGCCGGATGGGGATGGAATAGGGCTGGTAAAGATGGCGCGTCAGAACATGAATGACACGGGAATAATCATCATTTCGGCAAGAGATGCAATAGACCACAGGATTTCAGGGCTACAGGCCGGGGCTGATGATTACCTCGTTAAACCTTTCCACCTTTCAGAACTGGTAGCCAGGGTGTACTCTGTCCTCAGAAGAACGAGGTTCCAGGGGAATGAAGTGCTTGAATTCGGTGTAATTACAGTGAAACCGGAGGAACGGAATTGTTACGTGGATGATAAACTGGTTGATCTGACCAATAAGGAATATGAATTGTTGCTGTACCTTCTCTCAAACAGGAACAGGGTGGTCACCAAAGAAAGCATTGCAGAATATCTCTGGAGAGAATTTTCGGGAGGGGGTGGCTCCTACGAATTCGTATATACGCATCTTAAAAACCTCAGAAGGAAACTGGATGAACGTGGATGCCCGGATTATATCAGGAATGTATATGGTGTTGGTTATAAATTATCTGATCAATGAAACTACTGACCAAGACCATTCTTTATATCGCCACTTTATCACTCTTCCTGTTCTTCCTGATGGGAATTCTCTTTTACCAGGTATTAAAAACTATGAGCATAAATGAACTGAACCGGGAAATGAAAAATATGAGGGGGCGCGTGGAAAAGAACTTACCCGTCATACTGGAATATGGAATGACCGATCTGCCCGGAATTGACACCACCATTATACATGAGGTTTCTCACTACCAGGAAAATAACCCTGAATTCAGGGATACTTTATTGCTTGATAATCGTTCAAACCAATTTCGAAATTTTCGTGTTCATTCGTTTGTTCTGCCAATGAGAGACAGTTTTTACCAGGTTGATCTGTATAAATCTACAACGCCGACAGATAAACTGGTTGAGCGGGTTACACTGATGATGACGCTCATGGTAATCCTGTTTCTCACAGGTATTTTCTTCCTGAATCGTTTCATATTTTCCAATCTGTGGAAAGACTTTTTTATTGCGCTGGGCAAGCTTAAAAAATTCAATGCTGAAGCAGGACCAATCTCACTCAGTGAATCAGACATTCAGGAGTTTCATGAACTTAACCAGGTATTGGAAAATTTAACTGAACGGTTATCGAAAGACTACAGGGCACTGAAAGAGTATACGGACCATACCACGCATGAATTGCAAACACCCCTCGCAATTATCAAATCCAGGGTTGAACTCTTACTGCAGTCAGAAAATCTGAGCAGATCCGAAGTCGAATTGATCAGGGACATTTACAGAAATGCTGACCATTTATCCCGTTTAAATTCAACCCTGGCCCTCATCACAAGAATTGAAAACCAGCAGTATACCGAAACTTCTGAAGTTAATATCAATCAATTATTGTTCCATCAGTTAGAAACAATGCAAGAACTCATTGCATTGAGAAACATAACCATCACTAAGAAATTAACGGGCCGGGAAATCATTGTGCATATGGACAGGGGACTGGCTGATATACTCATTATCAACTTGTTGAAAAATGCGATCATCCATAATGTGGAGAAAGGGATCATTGACATTGAAATTGCCAGTCCCGGATTGATTCTCCGGAACAGCGGTGTCGATATACAAACAAATTCCGGAAAACTGTTCGAACGATTTTACCGGGGATCCGGGAATTCCAATAGTCTCGGGCTGGGGCTCCCGCTGGTAAAAAAGATCTGTGAGCTCTACGGAATAACTATTGAACATGAATTCCGTGATGGCTTGCATGCGATGACACTGAATTTCAGCCAGCATTGCTTAATCAGTGATTGAATGCAATTGTCATTATGCATTACAGTGAACATCAATCAACCTGAATAAAATGTTGTACAAGATCATTTTCAACCTGCATATCCTTGTCAGTATCATTACACTTCTTGCAGGTCTCGGTACGGTAGCAAATTCCATCATTGGATGGTCCTCCGGTAAAGATTACAGCAGAACTGATTTCATATTATCCCTTTGCTTTTCAATTGCATTGTATCTACAGCTGTTGCTTGGATTTATGATCTACTTTCTGCTTCGTGCTTCGATTGAAAATCCGGCATTTGAGATTCCCGATTCAAGCAATGACGCTTCTTTAAGATTCTGGGCCATTGAACATATAGCGCTGATGATTTTTGCACTTTTCCTGGCACAACTTGGCAGGATCTATATCAGAGAATCAGCGAACTCATTCAAGCGTTTCAGGGCTTCCGTATTCTATTACGGATCATCCCTCCTCCTGATACTTTTCTCACTCACTGTCGCGCTTTTTTTCAAATAGATTTCTAATTCGTATTTAATCTAATTAAAAGTGTAATACACTGATTATCTGCAATCAAGATAATGGTTTACGTTGCAACTCCTATCCGGGGGTTTTTTCTTCAAAAGTTCTTCAGAATTGGTTTTTACTTTCCGCATTCTCCAAAAAAACCAATGATGAAAAGATTTGTCCTTATGTGCCTGCTTTTTCCTTTGTTTTCCTTACACATGCCCGGTCAGTCTGATTCCATTTTAATCGATCAGTATGAGCTGGAAGGAGTTGTAATTTCTGCGGAGAAAAGGGAAGACCGAATCGTGGATGTACCTGTTTCCGTCAGTTTACTCTCAAGCTTCTCCGTTGAGAATAACAGGATCATTTCATCCACTGATCTTACAGGCCCCATACCCAATCTGTATATGCCGGATTATGGTTCAAAACTCACTTCACCCATCTACATTCGCGGGATAGGGTCGCGGATCAATTCCCCCTCCATAGGATTTTATATTGATGAAATAGCGCTTTTTGAAAAAGCAGCTTTCCATATCGACTTCTATGATGTGGAGCGTATTGAGGTTTTGCGCGGGCCGCAGGGAACCCTTTACGGAAGGAATACCATGGGCGGAATTGTTCACGTAATCACCAGGGATCCTGGCAACAAACTGGGGCTAAAAATAATGGGTGAGATGGGAAACTACGGACACCAGCAATACCGGATCATGGCTGAGAATCCCATTATCAGGGATAAAATGTTCATTCAGATAAACGGAAATTACCGGACCCGCAACGGGTATCATGTGAATCAGTTTGACGGTTTGCCTGTGGATTGGCTCAACAGCGGAGGAGGAAGGATCAAACTGTTCTACAAACCCAATGTGCATTCAAAGCTGATTCTCAATATATACACAGACCTGAGTAGCGAGGGGGGATATCCCTATGCGGTGGTCCCCACGGAAAATGAAAAGCTGGTGATCGACTATGACCATGCCAGCTCTTACCGCCGGGGAATGACCGGCAGTTCCCTGCTGTATGAGCGCAACGGCAGACATGTCAGAGTGACCAGCATTACCTCTTTCCAGGATCTGAAGGGCCTGCAGGAAATCGATCAGGACTTCACTCCCGATGACCTGTTTACGGTGACCCAGGACCAGAACCAGCAGCTACTGACGCAGGAAGTGCGTATCGGCAACACAGAAGCTGATTCAAGGATCAACTGGATCACAGGGATTTATGGTTTTTATCAGCTGGATTTCCAGCAGGTGGGGGTCGTGTATGGGGACGAAGGACTCAGCCGTTACAGGCTGCCCTATAACACTTACACCTACGAAAAGCAAAATGACATGGTCAACTATGGAGCGGCCCTTTTTGGACAGGGCTCGTTCAATGATATATTATTCAATGGATTCGACCTTACCATGGGATTACGGATCGACTACGAAAAAGATGCCCTGGATTACAATTATGTTCGATATACCAACGGGGAAACCGTCCCCACTGAAAATTTCGTTTCCGGTTTTTCCTTTTTTGAGTTACTGCCCAAGGTATCCCTCAATTACAGGTGGTCCGGGAACCAGATGAGCTATCTGAGTGCTACCAGGGGCTACAAAAGCGGAGGATTCAACACCACCTTTGAAAGGGAGGAGGACCGTTCTTTCAACCCGGAATACAGCTGGAACTATGAGTTTGGATGGAAATCGGTCTTTCTTGACAAAAAGGCCCATGTAAGATTGGCCCTGTTTTATATCGACTGGAAGGACCTTCAGGTGTATCAGCCGATTCCCAGCGGAAGGGGTTCCATGTTAAAAAACGCGGCCAGCGCATACAGCCAGGGAGCTGAACTGGAAGTAAATCTGTTGCCCCTAAAAAACCTGAGAATGTCGGGAAACCTGGGATACGCGGATGTAAGATTCAGTGATTATGCTCCCAATCCGGACGAGGAGGTGAATTATGCAGGTAACAGCGTCCCTTATGTACCTGACTTCACTGGTTATCTATCCTTATCCTACCGGGTACCCCTCAACGGTGAATTGTTCCGGGACCTGGTATTCTCTTCCAGCTGGAGAGAGACCGGGAAGATTTACTGGAACGACGCCAATGAATATTCCCAGCATGCATACGGACTGCTCGGGGGTAACGTGTCCATGGGCATTTATGATTTTACCCTTCGGATATGGGCAGAAAACATCCTGGGAACCGATTACCGGGCATTCCAGTTTACGGCCCTGGGCAATGTCTATGCACAGCCCGGAACTCCCCGCAGGATAGGCCTGACACTTAGTTACAGCCTTTGAAAATGCCTGTTCGATCCACCGGAGGAAAGAATGATATTCAATGATGAAGCCGTTTCAGAAACATACCACGCTTTTCAGTCTGTATGTGGCGCAATCCATACCCATGAGCTTTTTTGCCACCGTCCTCCCGGTGATTATGCGCATGGAGAACTATTCCCTGGAGAGCATCGGATTGATCCAGCTGATCAAGATCCCCTGGATCCTGAAGTTTTTCTGGGCACCGTGGGTTGACCGTAACGCTGGTAAAAAGCACGGATACAAGAAATGGATCATCGCCTCCGAACTTTTCTACGCCATGGTGATCCTCTCCATCGGTTTCTTCAACCTGACCACCGACTTCAAGACCATTGTGGTGCTGATGGTCGTCGCCTTTTTTCTTTCGGCTACGCAGGACATCGCATCGGATGCACTGGCCATCAAAATTTTGAATACAGGTCAGCGATCGATCGGGAACAGCATGCAATCCTCGGGGAGTTTCCTGGGAACACTGTTTGGCAGCGGTGTACTGCTGGTCCTTTATCCCTCGGTCGGCTGGCAGGGGATCATGTTCCTTCTCGGGGGGATTGTCCTGGTGGCCCTGCTTCCCATGATGTTCAATGTCCGTAATGATGCAACCCTGGCACCGGCTGATGTATCACCTCCCAGCTGGAGAGACGTCATCTCCTTCTTCCGTTCCTCCATCGTACTGCGCAGGATCGCATTATTAATGATCTATTATTCAGGCATCCTTGGCATCCTGGTGATGTTAAAACCGTACCTGGTGGATCTGGGATACAATATCCGGACCATAGGTTTCATTGCAGGTATCTACGGTACGGCATTCGGAGCAGCATTCGCTTTTGTGGCAGGAGTGATCATCAGACGCATCGGCAATCACAGGTCGGTTATCCTGATGGCTTTTTACAGTTTTTTAACTGCGTTGTACTTTTCAACGTTCATGACGAATACAGCGAATCCTGTGGTGGTCTATACAGGTGTTGCCCTTTTATGGACAGCATACTCCATGAGTACCGTTGTGGTATACACTGTTTCCATGAACCTGGTCAGGCCGGGCAGGGAAGGTACCGATTATTCCATTCAGATCGTGATCACCCACCTGAGTGGTTTGCTGATGGCCGTGGTGAGTGGATTTGTAGCCGAACGAATCGACTATTCCGGATTTTTCAGCCTGGAAGCGGTCTGGGCATTGATCATTGTGGTCCTCTCCCCGCTCTTGTACAGGGAAAAAGGAGACCCGGCATTCAGGGAATTGAGGGTAGTCAGAAAGAAAAGCGTGTCATGGAAGTGGATCCAAAGATAATCGAGAAATACGACAGGCCGGGACCGAGGTATACAAGCTATCCGCCGGCCACACAGTTCAGGGAAGGGTTTACCGAAAAAGAGTACATCGAAGCGGTGGAACAATCCAACCACATGACCCCCAAAGGGATATCCCTCTATGTCCATGTCCCGTTCTGCCCGAAACTCTGCCATTTCTGCGGGTGCAATACACAGGCCGGCAGGGATCCTGTGCTTATCAGGCAATATTTCGATGCGCTGGTCATAGAGATTGACCGTCTGGCCGCACATATGGACCGCGACCGGCCCGTCACCCAGATCCACTGGGGAGGGGGCACCCCCAATTCGGTAGAACCTGCCCTGGTGGAAAAGATCATGGACCGGTTCAACCAC
>Ga0209205_1000068_pt1 | contig 23386 bp, 20 predicted proteins | sample ZodSprso05mmetaG_FD_184133 | JGI IMG/M metagenome (GOLD analysis project Ga0209205, IMG submission 184133) | Hot spring sediment microbial communities from Zodletone spring, Oklahoma to study Microbial Dark Matter (Phase II) - Zodletone Spring... ... | reverse complement strand
GGACATTGACCGGTTATCTCGGATCACGCCCGTTCTGTGCAAGGTGGCTCCCAGCGCTGCATATCATGTGGAGGATGTGAACAGGGCGGGAGGGATCCTGGGTATCATGGCCGAACTGGACCGGGGCGGATTGATCCGGAGGGACCTGATCCGGGTGGACGGAAAAACAGTGGGCGAGGCGATGGATTGCTACGACCTGGTGAATCCGGAACGGTGCCCGGAAGCCGCGACGATCTATTCAGCGGCTCCCGGAGGTGGTGTCAACCTGGTGATGGGATCCCAGGACCGGCGGTACAGTGAACCTGACCTTGACCGGTCAACCGGATGCATCAGGGATATGGCACATGCTTACAGCAGGGACGGGGGACTGGCGGTACTGACCGGTAACATCGCGGAGGACGGGTGTATTGTGAAGACCGCCGGGGTCGCGGAGGAACTGCTGGTCTTTGAAGGTGATGCAAAAGTCTACGATTCACAGGATGCCGCCTGTGATGCCATCCTGCGGGGGGAGGTGGCAGCCGGTGATGTGGTGGTGATCCGGTATGAGGGGCCCCGGGGGGGACCGGGCATGCAGGAAATGCTCTATCCCACTTCCTACATCAAATCCAGGAAACTGGGGGACCAGTGCGCACTGATCACCGACGGGCGCTTTTCCGGGGGAACCTCCGGTTTGTCGGTGGGACATATTTCACCGGAGGCTGCAGACGGGGGGGCCATCGGACTGATCCGCAACGGGGATCGGATCAGGATCGATATCCCGGCGCGGTCCATCCGGGTCTTGCTGGATGATCATGCGCTCAGTAGGCGCAGGGAGGAAGAAGAGAAAAAACTTCATGGATGGAAGCCGGTCCGGGAAAGGACCGTGTCGGAAGCCCTGAAGGTCTATGCAAGCATGGTTTCCTCGGCGCACCGGGGTGCCATCAGAATATTGAACGAAAGACAATAAAAATTCACTTAATACCTGAATCCCATGGAAACTCAGACAAAAAAAATGGAAGCAGCAAAAGATGTCTCCGGAAAAAAAATGACGGGAGCCGAGGCCCTTATCCTGTCATTGCTGGAAGAGGGTGTCGATACCATCTTTGGATTCATCGGAGGTGCTATTATGCCGGTATATGATGCCATGTACAATTATGAGGACCGGGTGAGACACATCATGGTCCGCCATGAGCAGGGTGCCATCCATGCGGCCGAGGGCTATGCAAGGATATCCCGGAAACCGGGAGTCTGTTTCACCACATCGGGACCGGGGGCCACCAATCTCGTAACCGGACTGGCGGATGCCATGCTTGACTCCACCCCGGTGATATGTATCACGGGACAGGTGGTGGCGCCGCTGCTGGGTTCGGATGCATTCCAGGAAACCGATATGGTGAGTGTTTCCATGCCCATTACCAAGTGGAATTACCAGATCACCAGTGCAGATGAGATCTGTGATGTGATCGCCAGGGCTTTTTTCTATGCCAACTCGGGCCGGCCGGGACCGGTGCTGATCGATATCACAAAGAATGCCCAGATGGAGGAGGTGGAATTCGTGTACAGCAAAATCCAGCAGACCAGGAGTTACATGCCCAATCCCAAACCGGATCCGGCGACCATCGAGAAAGCGGCAGCACTGATCAACCATGCACAGCGGCCCCTGGCCCTGTGCGGTCAGGGCGTGACCATCTCCAGGGCGGAGCAGGAGTTCAGGGAGCTGGTGGAAAAAGCCGGGATCCCGGTGGGCTGCACGCTGAACGGATTGTCCGCCTTCCCCGCTGACCATCCGCTGGCGGTGGGGATGCTCGGCATGCATGGTAACTATGCTCCCAATGTGAACACCAACAATTGTGATTTGTTGATCGCCATAGGGATGCGATTTGATGACAGGGTGACAGGGAACACCGCCACCTATGCCAAACAGGCCAAGGTGATCCATATCGAGATCGATCCGGCAGAGATCGACAAGATCGTAAAAACGGACGTGGCGATCAATTCAGATGCCAGGCTGGCACTGCAGTTGCTGCTTCCCATGGTCAAACCGGCAGAACATGCAGCGTGGCTTTCCTCGTTCAGCGAACTGGAGGAGGTGGAACGGAAAAAAGTGATTGAGAAGGATTGTTTCCCCACCGGATCCAAGATGCACATGGGGGAGGTGATCCATCAACTGTCGCGCAAGACAGACGGCAGGGCCATCATCGTGACCGATGTGGGTCAGCATCAGATGGCCGCCGCCCGGTACTACCAGCACAAACTGCCCAATTCCTGGGTTTCCAGCGGGGGACTGGGGACCATGGGGTTCGGATTGCCCGCTGCCATGGGAGCTACATTTACGGGGACCGCGCGACCTGTGATCGCCATTGTGGGGGACGGCGGGTTCCAGATGACCATCCAGGAACTGGGGACCATTGCCCAGTATAAGCTTCCGGTGAAAGTGATCCTGATGAACAACCACTACCTGGGAATGGTCAGACAATGGCAGGAACTCTTCTTTGAGAGCAGGTATGCCAGTACGGGCCTGAGCAATCCTGATTTCAAAAAGATCTCCGAAGGGTTCGGAGTACCGGCCAGAAGTATCCTGGAGCGGAATGAACTGGACCGGGCCCTGGATGAACTGCTTGCCCACGAGGGACCCTTCGTGCTGGAAGTGGAGGTCGAACAGGAAGGAAATATTTTCCCGATGATCCCTGCGGGGGGGACCGTCTCAGAAATGCGTCTGGAATAGATAAAAAATCAGCGAAACCATGAAAAACGAATATACCATATCCGTATTCAGCGAACACAAGGTGGGGCTGCTCCACAGGATCACCGTCATCTTTTCGCGGAGAAAGATCAACATTGAGAGCCTGAATACCTCAGAATCCGAGGTCAGGGGGATCTATCGCTTCACCATTGTCATCCACGCCACCGAGGACATGGTAAAATCGGTGACCAAACAGATCGAGAAACAGATCGGGATCCTGAAGGCTTTTTATCATACCCTGGATGAGATTGTATACCAGGAGATCGCGCTCTATAAAGTACCCACAGCAGCTTTTGCACACGGCGATGCGGTGGAGAACCTGATCAGGCAGTATAATGCGCGGATACTGACCATTGAACCGGAATATACCATTGTGGAGAAGACCGGTCACAAGGAAGAGACCACCCGGCTGTTCCGGGAACTTGAGCCCTACGGTATCCTGCAGTTTGCCAGGTCCGGCCGCATCGCGCTCACCAAACAGATCAAGGAGATCACGGCCTACCTGAAAGATATTGACAGGCATCACGAAGAAACCGCAGATGAAATATTAACCTACTCATTGACAGATAATAAAGTTTAAAAAATGGCAAAACTGAATTTTGGAGGCGTTGAAGAAAACGTCGTTACCCGGGAAGAATTCCCGCTTTCCAGGGCACGGGAAGTGCTCAGGGACGAAATCATTGCGATCATCGGATATGGCGTGCAGGGACCCGCACAGGCTATGAACCTCAGGGATAATGGCATGCATGTGATCGTGGGCCAGGCACAGGAGTTTAAAGAGGACTGGGAGCGGGCTGTCAGGGATGGTTTTGTGCCCGGAGAAACCCTCTTTCCCATCGAGGAAGCAGCTGAAAAGGCCACCGTGGTGCAGTACCTGGTGTCGGATGCGGCGCAGCGGACGGTGTGGCCCAGGCTGAAACCCTGCCTGAAGAAGGGAGATGCACTTTATTTTTCCCACGGATTCTCCGTGACCTACAAGGAACAGACCGGTGTCATTCCTCCGGATTATGTGGACGTGATCCTGGTGGCACCCAAAGGCTCGGGGACCAGTGTGAGGCGCAATTTTCTGGCAGGGACGGGGATCAATTCCAGTTACGCCGTTTTTCAGGATTTCACTGGCAGGGCCGAGCAGCGCACGCTTGCCCTGGGGATCGGTATAGGTTCCGGTTATCTGTTCCCCACCACTTTTGAAAAAGAAGTATTCAGTGACCTCACCGGTGAAAGGGGGGTGCTCATGGGGGCCCTGGCAGGGATCATGGAAGCCCAGTACCAGGTATTGCGGGAAAACGGCCACAGCCCTTCCGAAGCCTTCAATGAAACGGTGGAAGAGCTGACCCAGAGCCTGATCCGTCTTGTGGATGAGAACGGGATGGACTGGATGTACATGAACTGCAGCGCCACCGCACAGCGGGGAGCACTGGACTGGAAACCCAAATTCAGGGACGCGACCCTGCCCGTTTTCAAGCAACTGTATGAACGGGTTAAAAGCGGGGAGGAGACAAAGGTGGTTCTGGAAAAAACAGGCCGTGCCGATTATAAGTCCCACCTTGCAGCCGAACTGAAGGAAATGAGGGAGTCGGAGATGTGGGAGGCAGGTGAAACCGTACGGAAGCTTCGCCCGGCAGCCGCATCCTGAACGTGACCTCTGTGGCAGGGCCGGCCGGCATAGTTGCCGATAACGGAATTTCTTCATAACTTTGCAACCGGGCAAGTCTTATACGACCAGCTCCTGCTGAACTCCCCCAGGACCGGAAGGTAGCAAGGGTAGGCGGTTGAAGCGGTGCGATATAAGTCGCTTGCCCTTTTTTTATTGGCGGATACAGTTCTTTTATGTATTTTCATCTCCGCGAAAATCCTTTCATCATCACTAAGACAACAAACACATCATGGAAGAGAAAATTAAAAGGCCGTTCCTGAAACCCGCACTGATCTACGGAACCATTCTCGGAGTTGTAGGGATCCTGCTGTCGCTCATCTTCTATTTCCTGGATCTCACCTTCAAAAGCTGGACACAGTGGCTCAGTCTGGCCGTTGGGATCGTTGTACTGACCTACTGCCTGATCGCTTACCGGAAAGAGTACATGGGCGGATTTGCATCCTATGGCAGGCTGTTCCTGATGGCCCTGGCGATCGGTTTCACTGCCAGTGTCATAGGCGCTGTTTTTACCTATATTTTGTATGCGTTCATTGATCCGGAACTGCTTGAAAAATCCAGGATCGTGGCCCAGGAAGCCATCCTGAATAATACCAGGATTCCGGAAAGCATGCACGATGATGTGCTCGAGCGGATTGACAAAAGGATGACTTTGCCAAGAATGATCCGCAGTTCTCTTGTCATGGGGACCATTCTTTACATGGTCATCGGTCTGATCGCAGCCGCATTCGTGAAAAAGGAAGAAACCCCGGTCGACGCTGTATAACTGCCACAATTACGAATGGATATTTCAATCGTAGTTCCCCTGTATAATGAGGTGGAATCCCTTCCCGAACTCTGCGAATGGATCCGGCAGGTGATGGATTCCCACAACCTCACCCATGAACTGATCCTGGTGGATGACGGGAGCAACGATGGCTCATGGGAGGAAATTGAAAGATTAAAAACCATATATCCCCATATCCGGGGAATCAAGTTCCGCCGGAATTATGGCAAATCCGCAGCCCTTCATACCGGTTTCGCTCTGGCCGGAGGGGAAGTGGTATTCACCATGGATGCGGATCTGCAGGACAGTCCCGAGGAGATCCCGGAAATGCGGCGCATGGTGGTTGAGGAAGGATATGACGTTGTGAGCGGATGGAAGAAAAAGCGGTACGATCCCTTTCTCTCCAAGAATGTCCCCAGCAAGCTGTTCAACTGGGCGGCCAGGAAAGTGAGCGGAATCCGCCTGCATGATTTTAACTGCGGTCTGAAAGCCTACCGCAATGATGTGGCCAGGAGCGTGGAGGTTTACGGGGACATGCACAGGTACATACCCGTGCTTGCCAAAAGCAATGGTTTTACCAGGATCGGGGAAAAGACCGTCCAGCACCAGGAGCGGAAATACGGTGCCACAAAGTACGGGATGGACCGGTTCATCAAAGGGTTTCTGGACCTGATGACCGTGATGTTCCTGACCCGTTTTGCCAAAAAGCCCATGCACCTTTTCGGCACGCTGGGCACCCTGGTTTTCCTCATCGGTCTGACCATTGCACTTTATATGGGGGTGGACAAGCTGATTGCGCTCATCAACCATATTCCGCGGAAACTGATTGCCGACAGCGCATTTTTTTATATCGGCCTTACCAGCATGATCATCGGGACACTGCTTTTCATTGGTGGTTTCCTGGGGGAACTGATCTCCAGAAGTGCTTCGGAAAGGAATAATTACGAGATAGAAAAGACAATCTGAATCATGAAGGTCCATTTAATTTCGGGGGCATGTGGATTCGTGGGCAGGAACATGGTCCGGAGACTGATCGACACCACCGGTGATCTGCTGTTCATGGTGGATGATCTTTCCATTGGCACCCATCCCTCTGCCTGGATGGAATACAATACCTCCAGGAAACTTGAAGATGTGGAGATCATCGGGGAGCAGGAAAGGATCTATTTCTGGAAGGGTGATTTCAGGGACCTGCTTTTCCGGTTGCGGGAGAATCCGTATTACATCCAGGAGAAATACGGGCTGGCATTTGACCACTTCTCAGACGTCTTTCATTTTGCGGCCATCGTGGGAGGAAGGGCGAAGATCGAGGGAGATCCCATGGCAGTGGCGCTGGACCTCTCCATTGATGCAGAATTCTTTTACTGGATCTGTCAGCACCGGCCGGAGAGGGTGCTTTACCCCAGTTCCAGCGCCGCCTATCCCATCAACCTGCAATCTCCCTCCGGGGCCATAGCCCTGAAGGAATCGGACATTGATTTCGGGAGTAACCTGGGTGTCCCGGATATGACCTACGGCTGGTCAAAACTGACCGGTGAGTTCCTGGCCAGGATCGCCGCAACGCATTACGGGATCCCGGTGGTATGCATCCGGCCCTTCTCCGGGTACGGGGAGGACCAGGATCTTTCCTATCCCGTTCCGGCCATTGCAGCCCGTGCGGCACGCCGTGAAGATCCTTTCGAGGTATGGGGCACCGGAAAACAGGGACGGGATTTTGTGCATATCGATGATGTAATCGACCTGATCTTTATCCTGATGGACAATGTTTCAGACGGAAGTGCCTATAACATCGGTTCTGGCAAACTCACCTCCTTTCTGGATCTGATCGGTATCTTTACAGGCTTTGCGGGTTATTCCCCGGAGATCAGGCCTCTGACGGACAAACCGGTGGGTGTGCACTCCCGCTACAGCGACATGTCACTGGTATGGGACCGGTTCAGGTGGAAGCCCGGGATCTCCCTGGAGGAGGGGATGCGCAGGGTGTACGACGCCGCCCTGAACCAGATCTGAACAAGCAACCACATTCATGAAAAGGATCGTAGCCTTTGGTCCGGGACCCCAATTCAAGGGAGGCATTGCCAACTACAATACATCGCTGGCCAGGGCACTGGACCGGATGGATGATGTGGAGGTCCATATCGTTTCATGGATACAGCAGTATCCCGCCATCGTGCCAAGGGATTTCCTGGACCGGAAAAGCCGGGGGGATAAGCTGGGGGGGACGGGCATCAGGGTGCACTATCTGCTGGATTACAACCGGCCCGGCACCTGGAAAAAGACCGTGCGTTTTATCCGCGACCTGGATCCGGACCGGGTCATCATCCAGTGGGCCATTGCCATCCAGGGTATACCGCTGCGTTATGTGGCCAGGAAGCTGATGCAGGCGAACGTCAACCTGTTCTTTGATCTCCATTTCGTTATCCAGAAGGAGAACAGCCGAATTGACAGATGGCTCACCAGGCGGTGTATCCGTTACAGCGACGGCTACATCACCCATTCCATGAATACCTTCGGAGAGCTGAATTCGTTTTTCCCGGAAAAAAACCTGCGGTTGATATTCCCCGGTGATACCCGTCCGGAGACCGGGACCCCGGTGATGAAACTGTATCACCCTGTGTATGACATGTTCCGCAAAGATGAATCATTTGATGTGGAAGGGTTCAGGTCGGCCATGGGATTGAAAACACATGTATTCCTTTTCTTCGGATTCATCCGGAAGTACAAGGGACTGCACAATGCCATCGAGGCTTTCCGGCTGGTCGCCCGGAAAAGGGATGATGTTTCCCTGCTGATCGTGGGTGAGCTGTTCTGGGATACCCTGGACGAAAAGAAGTTTTCAACCCGGCTGAAGCGGATCCTGTTCGGATTGGCCAAGAAATTGTTCCTGAGGGCAAAGGATGATGAAAGGGAATACAGGCCGCTGGACCTGATCGATAAGTACGGGCTGCAGGACAGGGTGGTGACCATCACGGAATTTGTCCCCGACGAAGAGGTATACAAATATTTTCAGGCGAGCGATGCGATCCTGCTCTTTTACCTGAAAGCCACACCCTCCGGTGTGGAATCCATGGCGTATAATTTCGGCCTTCCCATTCTTGCCACCGATGTGGATCACTTCCCTGAGACCATCAAACCCGGTTTTAACGGGTACCTGGCCAGGCCCGATGATCCTGAATCCATGGCGGAGATGATGATCAAATCCATCGAGTCTCCCATCCCGCCGGAAAATGTATACGCCACTTCGGAGGAAATGAGCTGGGACAGGTATGCTTCAGCGGTCCTGAAGGTGTAACTTCTCTTCGATCCACCGGATTGCCTCCCCGGGTTGGTCAGGGGAGAACCACCGGTAGCGGTCATTCTTCCTGAACCAGGTGAGCTGTTTGCGTGCAAATTTCCTTGTATTCCGCCTGATGCGGTCCACAGCCTCTTCCAGCGGGATCTTTCCATCCAGGTGTTCAAGGAGTTCCCGGTATCCCACGCTTTTCATGGCATTGCAGTGTTTGTAGGGCTGCAGCCGTTTCACCTCCTCCAGCAGTCCGTCTTCCATCATCCGGTCCACCCGCGCATTGATCCTGCTGTACAGTTTTTCCCGCTCCATGTCCAGGGCGATCCTCAGGATGCGGAACGGGCGTTCCTTGGCCCGTGAGGAGAGGAATTCCGAGTAGGGCTTGCCGGTCTGCAGGGAGACTTCCAGGGCTTTCAGGACCCGCAGGTGGTTCTTCAGATCGATCCTTTCATGGGACACGGGATCCACCTGTTTCAATGCACCGGTCAGCGAGTCAAGTCCCTCGTTCTCATACCTGTGCAGTAATTCCGCCCGAAGTTCCGGATCGGGGGAGGGAAGGTCATCGATACCTTCACATACCGCGCTGATGTACAGCCCCGAACCACCCACCATGAGCACCTGGTCATACCGGCCGAAAAGATCCTCCAGCAGATGAAGGACTTCATTTTCATACCGGCTTGCATTGTAGCTTTCCTTCAGGGAAACCGTCTGGATGAAATGGTGTCTGACGGCCTCCAGCTCTTCCCTGGAGGGAACCCCGGTCCCGATACGCATTTCCCTGAAGATCTGCCTTGAATCGGCAGAGATGATCTCGGTCCGCAGGTGCGTTGCCAGTCCGATGCCAAACGGGGTTTTTCCCACGGCCGTAGGTCCTCCCAGCACCACCAGTGTTTTTGTCATGCTAATAATCGTCCGGTATGTCAGGATCCTGTAGATCCAGGTCCAGGTCATCCAGCCACAGGTCCTCCCTCTCTTCTTCCTCCTCATTTGACCAGCCGTTCATTCCCGGTTCCTCCTCATCTTCCAACATGTCCACAGCAAGCTGCGGAGGGGCATCCCCTTTTTCGTGGCCGATAAAGGGTGTTTTCTTGCTGGTGGTGGTATCCGATCTCTCAATGAGCTCTATAAAAAACGCCCTTTCCGAAAAGAAGTCGAACACATAGATCATCCGCCCGGTTATTTCATTGATATAATCCTGAATGACCGCCTGATCCATGGTAACCGTTTCGAGACCGTTCTCCTCCATCATATCGATCAGGGTAATCTCCTGTTGTTTTTCCCAGTGTTCGTTTGTGATGAAGAATGAAGCCAGAAGCGTAGGGTCGTAGTTCAGATTTTCCTGGATGCATTGATGAAAATCCAGGAACGTATCTGTGCCATCAATGACCACATCCCGGAAAAAATCCTGGTCTTCATCACTGATCATGCGAAAAAGATAGATCATTTCAATGCAGTTCTGTTAAAAACCTGATCGTGTCGATCCCGTCGGCATAATCCCAGGGCATGGGTTCTTGTGTGGTCCCCGGCATGATGGCGTGCGGAAGCGCAGTGTGTACGGACACACAGCACTGGATTTCATGGCTGCGGGATTCCAGCACTTCATGCACCCTCTCAATATCCGAATATCTTTCGTAATATACAACACCCACCGGACTGGCGATGTCCGGGTCTTCCCTGACCAGCAGGACCCCGTTGTCAAGGAAGGGGATCCTGTTCATCAGGTAAATGGTGCGGTGGTAGTCCACGTTGTTGCCGTATTTGTGATGCTGATAAAGGTACCCATATTTGTCCAGGGCCTCCATCAGCAGTGGAATTTCAAATGATCCCGGGATGTAAAGTTTGGTCACGTTCCTGCATCCCAGTCCGAAATAGGTAAATATATCATCCCCGATCCTTTCCATTTCTTCCCTGCTTTCATTTCCGGTCAGCACGGCGATCCCGTTCCGGTTCTTCCGGATGATGTGGGGCACATTCCTGAAATAATAGTCGAAATAACGGGAGCTGTTATCGCTGCCTGTGGCGATGACCGCATCCACCCCCCTGAGGTATTCGCCGGTCAGCCGGATCCTCGGTTGCAGGGAAGGATCCAATTGGGTAAGCACGTCGGCAATGGCACGGATCAGGCGGTCATCCCTTGAAGAGGGCCTGGCCAGCACGTTGTGGCCCGCGGCCAGCACGCACATGAAATCGTGGAATCCCACCAGCGGGATGTTCCCCGCCATGACCAGTCCCACCGTGGCCTGTTTTCCGGAAGGTCTCAGCAAGTCCTTGTAAGGATCCAGCCACCTGGAAAGGATCTCCCTGTCCAGCATGAGGCTTATTCCGTGGATGGCCCTGAGCACAAATTCTTCGGTGAACCACGGATTATGGATATATTCACTGGCAATGAGCTCTTTAAAACCATCGTAATGGTGTTTGTTCAGGGAGGCCAGATCGGGGGATTCATCCTTTCGTTGTTCCGCAAACTGCCGGAGGAATTTCCCCAGGGACGTAAAGGTCTCTATCAAACGATGGGGAAGCAAACCGTTATCTGTTTTCTTTACTGATGAGATTCAGCGCTGATCCGGCTTTGAACCACCTGATCTGGTTTTCGTTGAATGAATGGTCTGCAAGGAACGTGTCCGTGGTCCCGTCTGCATGTTGCAGTCGGATCTTCAGGGGTTCTCCGGGACTGATCCGCTCCAGTCCCAGCACATCCATGGTATCATCCTCGCGAATCAGTTCGTAATCTTCACTGTTCCTGAAGGTGAGGGCGAGCATTCCCTGTTTTTTCAGGTTGGTCTCATGGATCCTGGCGAATGATTTCACCAGCACAACCCTGACTCCCAGGTGCCTGGGTTCCATGGCCGCGTGTTCACGGGAAGATCCCTCCCCGTAATTCTCATCACCCACCACGATGGTCCCTATTCCCGCTGACTGATAAGCCCTGGCTGTAGCGGGGACCGGCTCATATTTTCCTGTCAGCTGGTTCAGCACCGAATTGGTCCGGTCATTGAAAGCATTTACCGCCCCCATCAGCAGGTTGTTTGAAATGTTGTCCAGGTGCCCCCGGAAACGCAGCCAGGGTCCCGCCATGGAAATATGATCCGTGGTGCATTTCCCCTTCGCTTTGATGAGCAGTTTCATGCCGGTCATATCTTTCCCGTCCCAGGGGGCAAAGGGTTTGAGTATCTGCAGGCGGTCAGAGTCCGGATCGATCGCCACCTCAATGTCCGACCCGTCGTCGGCAGGTGCCTGGTAACCGTTGTCTTCCACCGCAAATCCCTTCAACGGCATTTCCAGCCCATGGGGTTCCTGCAACTTCACCTTCTCACCCTTTTCATTAACCAGAAAGTCGGTCATGGGATTGAATGTAAGGTCCCCGGCCAGGGCCATGGCCGTCACAATCTCCGGAGAGGCCACAAAGGCATGGGTATTGGGATTTCCGTCGTTTCGTTTGGCAAAGTTCCTGTTGAAGGAGGTGATGATGGAGTTTTTCTTCTGCTTATCCGCATCGTGTCTTGCCCACTGACCGATACAGGGTCCACAGGCATTGGCCAGCACCACGCCCCCGATCTTCTCGAAAACCTGCATCAGGCCGTCCCGTTCGATGGTATACCTTACCTGCTCCGAGCCGGGTGTCACCGTGAAACCGGAAACAGCCTTCAGTCCCCCGTCCAGCGCCTGTTGCGCCACCGATGCTGCCCTGGTAATGTCTTCGTAGGATGAATTGGTGCAGGAGCCGATCAGTCCCACCTCGAGTTTCCGTGGATACCCGTTCTTGTTAACCGCATCCGCAAAACGCGAGAGGGGCCAGGCTTTATCCGGACTGAAAGGGCCGTTTATATGGGGTTCCAGGGCAGAAAGATCGATCTCGATCACCTCATCGAAATATTTTTCCGGATTGGCATACACTTCAGGATCGCCGGTCAGGTGTTCGGCCACCCTGTCAGCTTCCTCAGCAACCTCTGCGCGGTCGGTGCCGCGGAGGTACCCGGCCATTTTCCGGTCGTAACCGAAAAGGGAGGTGGTGGCTCCGATCTCGGCCCCCATGTTGCAGATGGTCCCTTTCCCGGTGCACGACAGGGAAGCGGCCCCTTCACCGAAATATTCCAGTATCTTGCCCGTCCCGCCTTTCACCGACAGGATGCCTGAGACTTTCAGTATCACATCCTTTGCGGAGGTCCACCCGTTCAACCGGCCGGTGAGTTTCACCCCCACCAGCCTGGGGAATTTGAGTTCCCAGGGCATCCCGGCCATGACGTCCACCGCATCGGCTCCGCCGACACCGATGGCCACCATCCCGAGCCCCCCTGCATTGACCGTATGGGAATCGGTGCCGATCATCATTCCTCCCGGGAAGGCATAATTTTCGAGGACCACCTGGTGGATGATGCCCGCTCCCGGTTTCCAGAATCCGATCCCATATTTGGCGGAGACAGTTCCCAGGAAATCAAAAACCTCCTCATTGGTCTGAAGGGCGACTTTCAGGTCCTCCCGTGCACCCACCCTGGCCTGGATCAGGTGGTCGCAGTGGACGGTGGTTGGAACCGCCACTTTTGATTTTCCGGCCTGCATGAACTGAAGAAGGGCCATCTGCGCGGTGGCATCCTGCATGGCCACCCGGTCCGGCTGAAATTCCACATAGTCGGTGCCCCGCTGAAAGGTCCGCAGGTTTGCTTGATCGAAAAGGTGCGTATATAAAATTTTCTCGGTGAACGTGAGCGGTCGCTTCAGTTTTTTACGAACCTCGCCCAGTCGCCCGGGCAGTGCCTGATAGGTCTTTCTGATAATGTCAAAATCAAATGCCATGATACGATCCCGGAATAAAGTGTAAATATATGCGAAAATGATCTGTATGGGTGACGCATCCACAGCAAGTTTGTTCAGAATTTGTTATTTTTATGCTCCATCAATCTCAAGCTGCATGCGCTTTGCTTTTTTTATTGAGAACATCCGGATATCTCTGAAATCCATCCGCACCAATCTGCTCAGGACCATCCTGACTGTCTTTATCATTGCTTTCGGGATCATGGCTTTGGTGGGCATCCTTACGGCCATCGATTCCATTAAGAACAGTCTCACCGAATCCTTCAGCATGATGGGGGCCAATACCTTTACCATTGAGTCCCGAAGCATGCGCGTACAGATCGGGAACCAGAGTTACCGGAGGAAGAATTATGAGTTCATCTCTTACCGGGAGGCGGAGGAGTTCAAGGAGCGGTATCATTTTCCTGCAAGGGTGGCCATTTTTACCAGAGCATCCGGGACAGCCGTTGTCAAGCACGGATCCTATAAGTCGAATCCCAATACCACGGTGATCGGGGCGGATGAGAACTACATCTATACTGCCGGTTACGAAATAGCCAGCGGAAGGAACTTCTCGATCAGTGATATCGAAAACAACCGGAATGTGGTCATCATCGGGGATGATGTGGCCGACAACGCCTTCAGGAACCATGCGGATCCACTCAACCGGTTCATCTCCGTGGGTGGTGGCAGGTACAGGGTGATCGGGGTGCTCAAGGGCAGGGGTCAGTCGGGCGCCATGATGGGGACGGACCAGATATGCATCATTCCGTATAGCAATGTCCGCCAGTATTTCTCCAGGCCACAAATGCAGTACTCCATCAACGTGATGCCTTATCAGCCTGAAATGCTTGATATTTCAGCATCGGAGGCAGAAGGGGTATTCAGGCTCGTCAGAAACCTGGATGCCAGGGACGAGAGCGATTTTAACATTACCAAAAGCGACCAGCTCGCCCAAATGCTGATCGAGAATATGAAATTTGTGACCCTGGCTGCAACGATCATCGGCCTGATCACCCTGGCGGGTGCTGTCATCGGCCTGATGAATATCATGCTTGTTTCGGTCACTGAACGAACCAGGGAGATCGGGACCAGAAAAGCACTGGGAGCAAAATCTCTGATGATCAGGCGCCAGTTCCTGTATGAGGCTGTGGTGATCGGCCAGCTGGGCGCAGTTGTTGGAATATTGTTAGGAATAATTATCGGAAATGGTGTATCTTTGGCCATCGGTTCCAGTTTCATTATTCCATGGAAGTGGATCATTCTCGGGATCGTTCTATGCTTCGGAGTGGGAGTGGTATCAGGATATTTTCCTGCGGTTAAGGCATCCAGGCTGGATCCGATCCTGGCTTTAAGACACGAGTAATCAAATGGTTTGATCATGGAAGACCTCTATATGAAGAAAACTTTCAACTCACCTGAAGTGGAGTTTACTGCGGATTCGGGTGAACTCTCCGTGGAAGGCAGGTCCATCCCTGAAGATCCGGGTGAGTTTTTTGAGCGGCTGATCAGCTGGATCAATGAATATTTTCTGGCACCGGCAGAAAAAACGAATCTCAGCATCAAACTGGAATACATCAACAGCGGGTCTTCCAAATACATGCTCGAATTGCTGCGGATCATGAAGATCAATCATGATGCCGGGAAAGACGTCCGGATCAAGTGGTATTTTGAAGAGGGTGATGAGTCCATCCAGGAACTTGGCCAGCATTACGAGCAGACCATCCAGCTTCCCTTTGAGCACATCGAGTTCTACTGAGCCGGCGGCATCTCCGCCCGCTGCTGAAATTCTTTTCTGCGAAAATCATTTAGGCAGCTCACCGGAGATACCGCCCGGGAACAATTTCCTGAAGCAGATGCGGTGATCGCTGCCTAAGCTGGTGCGCAGCAGCAGGTTCAGCAGCGATACCGTATACTGCGAAAGGCACAACCGCCGGGATGACGCATAAAAAAAGGTGCCCCGGAGAGGGCACCCTGTAAAAAGTCTCCGGGAGAGTCACTGTCCCGGTATCTGTCTGAACACTATTTGTGGTCCACCGAAGCCATGTGGAGGATGAGCTTGACCACGCTGTAGGAATATCCCATTTCGTTGTCGTACCAGCTCACCACCTTGACGAAATTGTCATTCAGCCCGATCCCCGCATCTGCATCAAACACCGAGGTGCAGTACTCGCCGATGAAGTCGCTGGAAACTACCATATCCTCGGTATAAGCCAGGATCCCTTTCAGTTCCCCTTCACTTGCTTGCTTCATGGCTGCACAGATCTCTTTATAGGGAGCCGGTTTTTCCAGGCGGCAGGTCAGGTCAACCACAGATACATTGATTGTAGGGATCCTGAAGGCCATCCCGGTCAGTTTCCCGTTCAGTTCGGGAATCACCTTGCCCACAGCTTTGGCGGCACCTGTGGATGACGGGATCACATTCACTGAAGCGGCGCGGCCTCTTCTCCAATCCTTGGCGGCCGGCCCATCCACTGTTAACTGCGTGGAGGTGGTGGCATGAATGGTGGTCATCAGCCCCTCAATAATGCCATATTTATCATTCAGTACCTTTGCTACGGGGGCAAGACAGTTGGTAGTACAGGATGCGTTGGATACAAAAGTCATGTCGCTGCGGTATTTATCATGATTCACACCCATCACGAACATGGGGGTGTCATCCTTGGGTGGAGCGGACATGATCACTTTTTTGGCTCCTGCATCAATATGACCCTGTGCTTTCTCTTTGGTGATGAATATCCCGGTGGATTCAACAATGTATTCAGCTCCTACCTCATCCCATTTCAGGTTGGCCGGATCTTTTTCAGATGTGACCCTGATGGTGGAACCGTTCACCACAAGGTTCCCGTCCTTAACATCAATATCGCCCCTGAAGCGTCCGTGGACCGAGTCATATTTCAGTAAATACGCAATATAATCTACATCCAGCAGGTCGTTTATGGCCACGACCTCCACTTCGGGCATTTCAACAGCCACCCTGAAGACAAGTCTTCCGATTCTTCCGAATCCATTAATACCAACTTTAATTGTTCCCATGATTTAATTATTAAACGTTTATATTCATTTCTGCATTTTTCGTACAGGAGTCCAAAATTAAGGAATTATCTCAAATCAGCAAAACCGTGCAGGTGTTAAAATTGAGGTGAATTTCCAATTACATGATTGGCTGGGGTGCAGCGTTTTTCTTTTCTTTTCTTTCCTGCCAACGTTCCTTCCAGGTCTTGGCCCTGGCAGCTTCGCTGATATCAATCACAGTCCCGAATCGGTAACCAACGAAAAGATTGAAAAACAGGAAACTGTTCTTTTCGGTGGCCATGATCGGTATGGACCTGGGATATGCGGTTATTCCCACACCCGCCTCCAGGGCGTGAATAACGATGTTCCTTTCGCTGTATTCAAAACTCATACCTCCCTTGGCAGTCAAACCCGGGACAAGGCTCAGTTCATTGAATCCCATGAAAAAGGGACCTCGCCCCCCAATCAGGTTCTGGTGGATTGCAGGATCGAATTTCAGGTACTCGTAACTTTCAGCCTCTCCGATAGGTGATATGGTATAGATCTGATAATAAATGGGTTTGAGAAACCCCAGGGAGAGTCCTCCGCTGTAAAACATTCGTACCGAGATACCGGTCCGGTCATGTTTCCGATAGATTTCCCGCTGCCAGCCTGCCAGCCCTTTGACTTCCCAGAAGAGGTTCTCCTTCCCGAACACATACCGGCGGGTATTGTAACTATAGGGTGCCTGGACTTTCACCTCCTTGGGATGCTTCACATAGGCCAGATCGGCATCGAGGATAAACTGGTTCCTGGCATTTCTCCAGAACCCGTACCTGTAATTAAACCCAAATCCATTGGAATTCAAAAATCCTCCGAAGCTACTCTCATCCTGGAACAGCATCCGTTGCTGTTCATCGATCTCTCCCTGCGCGAATAAAGGTAATGCGATTCCGGAAGAGATGAGGGAAACAAGTATGAGAAGTTTCTTCATGCAGACTGGATGCTATGTTGTCCTGCAAAGATAACGAACGAGATCGGAGAATGTGGATGATGAAATAAAAAAAGATCTACCCGCGGGTAAATCTTTACAGTTGTCGAATATGAGATATGGATGTTTATCCGTTATATTCAATTTGTTCGGTGTCAGCCTGGCTGTATGCCGGGCAAACCTCCCTGTTGCAGGAACTCATAATGAGTCCCGCTGCAAATACAACGACGATGATGATGGCTGCTTTTTTCATGGCATTGTCTTTTTATCCCGTTGCTACAAATATAAAATATATCTTCACACAAAAAAACAGATGTGATCTATAGTAAAACTCAGCGGGATACGAAAAATTTTACCAACAGATCTTTTTTATTGATGATTCATGAATCCCTGACGCTCCAGAACATCGAGCAATGCCCTTGAAAACAATAAGTTATCTTCTTTATTATATCGAATATCGGTATAAACCTGTGCCAGGGTTTCCTTGTTATTTTCTTTGACAAATTCCCGATTAGTGTTGATTAATTCCTTGTCCCTGTAGAATTCGTTGATCTCCTTTTCACTGTAATCCCTGTATATATCCCTGTGGATCACAGCATCTAACGGCAACCTGTCTGTCAGTCCCGGCTCTTCGCCAGGATAGCCCAGTGTAACGGTGGTGACCGGAACCACACCCCGCGGAAGATCCAGGATATCAATGATTTCCCCTGCGGTATAGGTGGTGGTTCCCAGATAACATATGCCCAGATCCATGGATTCGGCTGCAATGCAGACATTCTGCGCAACCAGGAGTGCGTCGATGGCTGCTGTGAAAAAAGAGAGGAAGTTGTCATAGCCTGGTTCCGCCCTGCGAAGCATGCACCATTTGTTGAAACGGTTGAAATCAGCACAGAAAGTAAGAACCACCGGGGCTTCAACGACCATGGGCTGGTTAAAGTGACACGGGGCAAGCCGTTTCTTGATGGATCCATCGGTGGTGACAACCACGGAATAGACCTGCATGTTGCCCGTGGTCGATGCACGGGTACCAGCCTCCAGGATCTTCAGAAGCAACTCCTCGGGGATCGGGCGTTGCTGATATTTGCGGATGGTTCTGTGCTTGAATAGTAAGTCCAGCATGGATGAGAATTTTGGGCAAAAGTAACGATTAAAGAAGATTCCTGGCAAAATGCGTCTGCAAAACATGCCGAAAAATATCCTACAATGGAGACAAAAGGTTATTTTCAATGCCAAATTAACCAACCACAAACCATGATGCGCATGAAAATATTACCTGGGTCCAGATGCACGATTATTTCTGCAATCATTTTACTCATCCTGGCGGTCCATCCGGTCCGGGCAGTTGCGAAAGAGAAAAAAAAGCCGGATGAAAACAAGCCGGAGAATGTGGATCCGGTGCATCTGAAAGGATTGAAGTGGAGAAGCATCGGGCCGGCCATGACCTCCGGACGCATCGCTGATTTTGCGGTGAACCCGCAAAACCACAGTGAATGGTACGTTGCGGTCGCTTCAGGGAATGTATGGAAGACCGTCAACAACGGAACCACATTCACCCCAGTCTTCGATCAGCATGGTTCTTACTCCATGGGGGTGATCACCATGGACCCGAACAACCACAATGTACTCTGGCTGGGTACCGGGGAGAACAACCACCAGCGTGCCCTGGGATACGGGGACGGTGTCTACAGGACGGAGGACGGAGGCGAATCGTGGACCCATATGGGATTGAAGGAGTCGCGCCATATTGGCGGGATCGTAGTGGATCCCAGGAATTCCGATGTGGTATTCGTGGCGGCGGAAGGTTCGGCATGGGGACCGGGCGGAGACCGGGGCCTGTACAAGACCAGAGACGGAGGAAAAAACTGGATAAAAGTTCTTGATATCAGTGAAAATACCGGGGTGAACAATGTGTTGATGGATCCGGTGGACCCCGATTTCATGTATGCCACAAGCGAACAAAGGAGGAGACACGTTTTCACAAAAATAGGAGGCGGTCCCGAATCGGCTGTATACCGTTCCACGGACGGTGGCGATACCTGGGAAAAATCCATGTCAGGTTTGCCCGATGTGGATATCGGAGGCATGGGAATTGCAGTCTCCCCGGTGGATCATCATGTGGTTTACCTGATCGTCGAAGCCGCGGAAGGAAAAGGCGGCTTCTTCCGGTCGGAGAACCGTGGGGCTTCCTGGAAGCGGATGAGCGATCATCACAGCAGCGGACAATACTACAACGAGATCTACTGCGATCCGGTGGATGTGAACAAGGTATATTCCATGGAAACCCGCTCCAAAGTGACACTGGACGGGGGGAAGACCTGGGAAACCCTGAGCGGTGAGGACAGGCATGTGGACGACCATGCCTTGTGGATCGACCCCACCGACACCGACCATTTTCTGATCGGGGGTGACGGCGGCATTTATGAATCTTTTGATGGTGGTGGTACCTACCAGTTCAAGACCAGTCTTCCGGTTACCCAGTTCTACAGGGTCTTCGTGGACAACCATTATCCGTTTTACTATGTGTACGGAGGTACCCAGGATAACAATACCCTGGGAGGCCCGTCCCGGAACCTGAGTTCGGACGGTGTGACCAGTGAAGCGTGGGAATCCATCCTGGGAGGGGACGGCTTCTGGGTGGCCGTTGATCCGGAGGATCCCAATATCGTGTACTGCGAATCGCAGTACGGGAACATCAGCCGGTTTGACCGGCGCAGCGGTGAGAACATCAGCATCAAGCCAAGACCGCGGAAGGGGGAACTGACCTATCAATGGAACTGGAATGCTCCGCTTGTCATCAGTCACCATGCCCCTGCAAGACTTTATGCCATGGCCAACAAGGTTTTCAGATCGGACGACCGGGGCAATTCATGGGAAGTGATCAGCGAAGACCTCACTTCGCAGACCGACCGGAACAGATGGCCGGTAATGGGTCATTACTGGAGCCGGGATGCGGTGGTGAAGGATGTGTCCACCAGTCTGTGGGGGACCGGGGTAGCATTTTCCGAGTCGCGGCTGGACGAAAAACTGCTCTATGCAGGAACGGATGACGGGGTGATATCGGTTACCGAGGATGGCGGCGGGAACTGGAGGCAGGTGCGAACCTTCCCGGGGGTCCCGGAGTATACCTACGTGAGTGATTTGCTGGCGGACCGCTTCAACGGCAATGGGGTCTATGCCACCTTTGATAACCGGAAGCGGGATGATTTCAGGCCCTATGTGCTCAAAAGCACCGACAGGGGACGAAGCTGGGTGAACATCGCCGGGAACCTGCCGGAAAACGGAACGGTCCATACCATTGCGCAGGACCCGGAAGTACCCGGGCTTCTCTTCGTGGGAACGGAATTCAGTTTTTACTTCTCCCCGGACGGCGGTGAAACCTGGACGGAAATGAATACCGGCCTGCCGACCATCAGTGTGAAGGATATGGCCATCCAGGAGAGGGAGAATGACATCGTGCTGGCCACCTTTGGCCGTGGTTTTTACATCCTGGATGATTATACGCCGCTGCGTGAACTTGCAAGGAACCGGGCAATTCTGGAAAAGGATGCCCACATCTTCCCGGTGGCTGACGCGCTGATGTACATCCAGACTGGCGGGAAATACGGCCAGGGATCGAGCTTCTACAGGTCCAGGAATCCTGATTTCGGGGCCATCTTTACCTATTTTCTGAAAGAGGTGCCGGTGACCCTCAGGCAGGAGCGGCTTAAAAAGGAGAAGGAATTATTTGCAGATAAAGCGCCTATCCCGCAGCCCACCCAGGAAGCGTTGCGCAGGGAGGAGGAGGAACGGGAACCGGAACTGATATTCACCGTATACAATGAAGCAGGGGAGGAGGTAAGGAAACTGGTCCGGGAACCTGCTGCAGGTATCGGGAGGATCGCCTGGGACCTCCGCTATCCCTCCACGAACCCGGTCAATGCCCGGAATGCTGACCGGGGGCGTGCTTCGGGAAGCAGCGGACTCCTGGTCATGCCCGGCGATTACAGTGTGGATATGTCCCTTTCATTCAGGGGAGAGATCACAAAACTGGCAGACCCGGTCCCTTTCCGGGCGAAGCTGTTGCAACACGCCACCCTGCCCGCACCTGACCGGGATGCCCTGGCGGAATTCCAGCGCGAGGTTTCAGAATTTTCCAGGGTGATGACCGGCTCGCAGCAAATGGCCGGTGACCTGGTCGATAAACTGGCCGCCATCCGGGTTGCCCTGTTGCAGGCTCCCGGTGAGGAAGGATCGCTGACCAGGAGGGTGGATGACCTGGAGGCCCGGCTGAAAGATCTCCTTTATACGCTGGAAGGGCCGGAAGCCGTGGCAAGCTGGGAAGAACTTCCTCCCATGGAGATGCCCCTGAACCGGAGGTTGCGCGTGATGATCCGAACCCACTGGTCCTCCACTTCGGAACTGACACAGACCGAGAAGGACCAGCTGGCCATCCTCAGGGAAGAATTCCCGCCCCTGCTGGAGGAGCTTGAGCGGATCCATGAAGAGATCGGAGAACTGGACCGGATACTGGAAGAGATGAAAGCCCCCTGGACCCCGGGCCGGATCCCGCAGCTGGATTAACCGTCAGTTTGAATGATGTAAATCTTATTCAGAATTGTGTAATGCTTTTTAAGCATACATTGATGAATTTGCAATCAGTTACGGGAATATAGTACACAAAAAAATGAATTACATCGATTATTACAAAATATTAGGGATAGACAAAAATGCCACTGCAATCGACATTAAAAAGGCCTACCGTAAACAGGCCAGAAAATATCACCCCGATTTGAATCCCAACGATGCAGATGCGAAAAAGAACTTTCAGCAAATCAATGAAGCCAATGTAGTACTTAGTGACCCTGAAAAACGAAAAAAATACGACAAATACGGGATAGACTGGCAACATGCTGAACAGTTTGAAAATGCAAAACAGTATCAGGAACAATCACCAGGTTTTGCAGGACAAAGGTATTCCGGAGCCCAATTCGGCGGGGGTTTTTCCGATTTCTTTGAATCCATGTTTGGTGGTTCAGCAAATGCAGGCAGAAGCAGGCAGGTAAAATTCAGAGGAGAGGATTATTACGCGCAATTACAGCTCAACCTTACAGATGCTTATAAAACCCACAAACAAACCCTTTCTGTAAATGGCAAAAACATAAGAATAACCATCCCTGCCGGCATTGAAAACGGGCAAACCATTAAAATTGCAGGACATGGGGGCCCGGGAATAAATGGCGGGCCGAATGGTGATTTGTATATTACATTTTCAATAGCCAATCTTCCCGGCATCAAAAGACTGGGAAATGATTTATATACTCATGTTGATATAGAATTATACACAGCGGTGTTGGGTGGCGAAATAACCATCGATACCCTGAGCGGAAAAGTGAAACTAAAAGTAAAGCCCGAAACGCAAAATGGAAGCAAGGTAAAACTCAAAGGGAAAGGATTTCCGGGTTATAAAAAGGATGGGCAGTTTGGAGACTTATACATTACCTATACGGTTAAAATCCCAACCCATTTAACTGAAAGACAAAAAAGCTTATTTACTGAATTATCAAAATCATAAACTATTAATATGGAACCAAAGAATATAGATGATTTAATAGCGGTAAATGAATTCTGTGCCAGCCACAATATTGAGATTTCGTTTATAGATCTGTTACAACAAAACGGATTGATTGAAATCAGCACCGTTGAGTCAAAGTATTTTGTTGAAAAGGAGCGGCTTCCACAACTTGAAAAAATTGTCCGTTTCTATTATGAGCTGGATATTAACCTGGAAGGGATTGAGACGATAACCTATTTATTGCAGCGAATAGAAAACCAGCAGAATGAGATTATTAAACTCAAAAACAGGCTTCGGTTTTATGAAGGATAATATTTACGCACCTATCAATCCATCCTGAACGCAATCCCCATAAAATCCGCGATCTGCTTTAGATCCTTCTGCACCGGAACCAGCACATCCACTCCTTCCCGAGCAATCCGCTCCTCATTCTCCCGCTCGGGATCACCGGGGATCAGGACGCGGTCCTGGCCCCTGGCAGGACTGGCGGCGCGAAAGGTTTCGATCCACCGGTCCATCTTCGATTTGAATTCCTCCGGTTTCTGGAAAGCATCGATGCGCATGGCCCCGAAGAAGTGGCCGGTCCCTTTCCCTTCCTTCTCCTCCTTTAGCGGTAGGTAGGCTACGGAGGGGG
>Ga0209205_1000067_pt1 | contig 23430 bp, 20 predicted proteins | sample ZodSprso05mmetaG_FD_184133 | JGI IMG/M metagenome (GOLD analysis project Ga0209205, IMG submission 184133) | Hot spring sediment microbial communities from Zodletone spring, Oklahoma to study Microbial Dark Matter (Phase II) - Zodletone Spring... ... | reverse complement strand
CATCCCAGGTCCAGCTTGCCAGCTGGTCCTCCGAACGGATCATCCACATTCCTTCCGATTCATCAAAGCTTTCAGCATAATTTTCTCCGGACAGCTGAATGGTCGGCCTCAGCAGGACCTCCCTGCTGGCCTGACCGGCACAGCCTGCATGATTCACGGTATACAGGTCAACCTGGTAACTGCCGGCCTCCGTAAACGGGTAAGCAACTGTATCAGCGGGTGAAACGGAGCCGATCACATCCAGTACGGCACCGTCACCGGTTTTGAACGTCCAGAGGATGGTATCCACCGAAGCGAAGCCGTAAGCGGTCCTGTTGATGAATTTCACATCCGAACCACCCGTAAAACAATTGCTGACCCAAGTGAAATCTGCCAGTGGCTTGCTGTCGATCACGGAATCCAGCACGAAGGTGGATACGCAACCTTCAAAAGTGGTGGCTGTGAGGCTGACACTTCTTGGGCCCGGCTCCTGGTAAAAATGCGTGGGATCGACCAGGTTGCTCTGATTGCTTTCGCCGCTGGCCGGGTCATCGAAATCCCAGGTCCAGCTTTCCACGGATGAGATGCCCGTGGTCTGGTTATCAAAAGATACGATTTCACCTCCTTCGGGAATACAGGCGGTACTCAGCCCGAACTTCACCTCGGGAACAAAGAGGACCTGCACCGTCTGGCTGGTGCTTGCCCTGCACCCGTTTTCGGAAATACTGGTACAGGTGATCTCGATGGATCCCGGATCGGCATCCCAAGGATGAAATGTAAAACCATCATTCATATTTCCTGACACGCCGGGACCTTCGAACAGCACATTTGCCAGATCGGACTGGAGATCAACCGGGGTTGCGTTCTGGCAATAGGGACTTTCATCCAGGTGAAGGATTTGTGGTTGTTCCACAATTTCCACCGCAAATTCCGCTGTGAGATAGATCGTATTTCCATCTTCATACCGGTATTCAATGGTATAGCTATCGGCGCTCAACAAGGCCGGATCAACAGTGGCAGTCCGATCGCCATGATCCGTAAGCCCCGGAACAGGTTGATCCCCGGAATTCAGTAACCTGAAAGTGCCGGTCTCCCCGTAAATATTCATGACATTTACAGTAAAGGGATCGTCATTGGAACAAACCAGCTGGTCCGGGATCAGAATGACAGCCTCATCCCCCGAAACAAATACGATCTTGTTGTCCGTGCTGATACAGCCGTTTGCATTCTCATAGGTATAGGTAATGGTATGGGGTGAATCGGCCGTACCGGCCAGATCGGGATAAAAGTATCCTGTGGAACTGATCACCCCCGGACCGGAAAATATTCCCCCGGGGACACTGGCTTCCAGCTGAACCGGATCGGCTTCCACGCTGTAACCTGCGGCCAGGTTGATAATCTCCACATCGGTTTTCAGATGTACCGTCACTTCCAACTCTCCGGAACCCGTATTCTCGACCCCGTTCACATCCGTCACCGAGCTTATCCGGTATACGGTCGTCTGAACGGGCATTACCGTGATGTGAAACGTTGCGGATGAAATATCGGTGAATCTGGTGGCGGTGGTCCCTTCCTCAAGGGTGAAACTCAAGGGAGGTCTCCCGCTCAAATACACACTCAGTTCCGTTTCTTCACCTTCACAGATCTCCAGGATCCCTGCCAGTGTCGCTTCCGGCAACGCTGTATAGATCTCCAGGCTGTTGGGCGCAAGGGTGGAATAGGCAGTGCCTGTATTACCGGCCGGATCCACCAGCACAACGCTTGCATGAAGGGTCCCCGGTGCTACATCCTCATCTTCGACGGCAACCGTGTAGGAAAGCTCATATAGACCCATGGACCGCTCCGTGAAAGTCACCCGTGATGAACCCAACGAAACCCCGTTCACCATGGTCGCCGTTCCAGCTGAATACCCCGTGCCGTCGGCCGTGATCGTCACTTTAACCGTTCCTCCAACGCCCACTTCGATGGAGGGTACCTCCATTTTTAAGACCCTGGGGGCCTCTGCATCGATCGGGTCCCCGGACTGGGCAATCGGGAGGTTATAGGGCGCACTCTGAAACCTTCCATTTGAAATGACCATATTGGATACCGGAATGTCCTGCGAAGCATTATAGCTGTTTCCTCCCTGATAAATAGTGAAATATGCCTGGTAGGTAGTGGCCGACAGGCGCTGAAAATCCTCCAGGGGATATCCACCCACCGATCCTGATACAAGCGTATAGGAAATCCCTGCGTCATCCTCCACGGTGGTGGTGGCGGTAATCCTGTCTCCGATCTTCATGGATTTATTGGGAATGGTCACATTCAGGACCTCTATCACTTTTTTTACGAATGTGGCATGGATGGTGTGATCGAAAGAGACATTGTCGAATGTATAGGTATCAAGCGGACCGGCACTGATCCCATCCACCAATACATCCAGTACCTCATAGCCTGCATCCGCACTGATCGTAAAGGTCAGGCTGCTCCCGGGATCGACTTTCTGCTCTCCCGACGGGGAGATAGTGCCGCCGGAACCGGCGCTTGCCGTGATCGTATATTGATCCGATGCAAAGGTAGCTGTAATGGTGTGGTTGGAACGTACGTTTTCAAAAGTGTAACTGGATAACGCTCCCAGGCTTTTTCCATCCACAACCACATCCAGTATCGCGTAACCCGGATCGGCTGTGATTGTAAATGTCACATCGTTATCGTCATCATCATCATCGTCATCATCATCATCGTCATCATCATCATCATTTTCCACACGGATAATGCCTGAGGGGGAGATGCTTCCGCCGGGACCTGCACTGGCTATAATTGTATATTTCCTGTCGGCAGCAGCAGCATGGATGGTATTTGTATCACAGAATAAAAACAATATCAGGGCCAGGAGGGCAGTAAAGAGCCCTCTGTTACCTTTACGTAAATATTGGAACAACCTGGCCATGTAATAAATTCCATCTGTAATACCCGCATTACATTGAAATGAATCATCTAAGTTGGAATAACAAGTTACGAAAAAAAATTGAAAGTCAACTTTTTGCGTTACTTTCCGATACAGAAGTTCCTGAAGCTATTGGCCAGGATCTCGTCGGTGGTGACCTTACCGGTGACCTCTTCAGGGATGATGGCTGTGGCATTGAGAGTCCAACCGGGTGCCAGTTATTGACTTCGACTGTTCCTTTGAAGTAATTTGCGTACTTTTATGGAACATGAAGACTGCAGTAGTTACCGGAGGGGCCAGCGGGCTTGGACTGGAGTTTGCGAAGCTGCTTGCCCGGGATGCATATGACCTTCTCCTGCTCGACGTGAATGGCCCTGAACTCGGAAATGCCAGGAATATGCTGGTGCAGGAATATTCTGTCAACGTGGAGACAATCGAAGAAGACCTGAGTCGCCCCGGGATCATTCCTTCTGTTTATGAAAGACTGAAAAACCGGAAAATTGATATACTGATCCACAATGCCGGCATAGGTCTCCGGGGTTTCTTTACAAATACCAGTTGGGAAAGGGAAGAGGCCATGATTCATTTGCATGTGGTTACACCCACTTACCTGACAAAACTCATTGTGAAGGATATGATTCATCGTGGATCGGGACGTATTCTGCTCATTTCTTCCCTGGGAGGCCTGGCGCACAGTCCTCTGATAACGGTTTATTGTGCTACCAAGTCTTATTTGCTCGCTTTTGGGATTGCACTGGCCAGTGAATTGAAAGGAACGGGGGTCACCCTTACATGTGCATGCCCCGGTAACATCAGAACCAGGTTTCAGGAACGCACGGCAGCCTATTCCGGCACAAAACTCCTGAAATTCGGCTTCTTCACATCGGAACCCGATATGGTCGCCTTAAGGGCATACAGGGCCATGATGTCTGGAAAAACCTTTCTGGTACCCGGACTAAAGAACAAATTTCTTGCTGGTCTGTGCCGGGTCCTACCTCTGACCACCGTTGCTTCGATCATGAAATCTATTTTGAGGAGATCCATTCCGGACAGCACTGAAAGAATTGGACCGGAGCCTGGTATTTAAGAAATCATCTCTGGAGACAAGTTTATCAGGCGAGTTACTTTCCGATACAGAAGTTCCTGAAGATATTGGCCAGGATCTCGTCGGTGGTGACCTCGCCGGTGATTTCTCCCAGGTAATGCAGGACCTCCCGGATATCCTGGGCCAGCAGGTCGGTGGGCAGGGAAGCGGAGAGGCCTTCGGTAACCCGTTGCAGGCTCTCTGAGGCCGATTGAAGGGCATTGTAGTGCCTGATGTTGGAGATGACCACATCCTGGTGCCGGATGGAACCGATGTTCACCAGCTCCAGCAGCAGGTCCATTAAACCATCAATATTTATCCGTTTTTTGGCAGAAAGTGCTACCAGGCGCTCATGCTGTTTCAGTTGAATGTCCTGCCGGAGCTTATGCAGTTTTTCTTCAGGCACCCGGTCTGATTTATTCAGCACAAGCACCATGTGCCTGGATCCGTCGGCAATCTGTTCCCGGATCGCTTCAATGGAACGATTGATCAGTTCCGGGTCGTCGGAAGCTTCTGTGAGCAGCAAAATGATGGAAGCCTGACCGATCTTCTGGTAGGTGCGCCTGATTCCCAGGTTCTCAATGGGTTCGGCAGTCTCCCTGAGACCGGCTGTGTCAATAAACCTGAAACGGATCCCACCCAGGGTGATGGTGTCTTCCACGGTATCCCGGGTGGTTCCCTCAAATTCGCTCACAATGGCACGGTCCTCGTTCAGGATGGCATTCAGCAGGGTGGATTTACCCACATTGGGACGCCCGATGATGGCCACCGGAACCCCGTTTTTGAGGACATTTCCCAGCCGGAATGAGCTGACCAGCCCGTGAATCATGGAACTGATCTCTTCCACCAGACGGGTCAGCTCTTTCCTGTCGGCGAATTCCACATCCTCTTCGCTGAAGTCCAGTTCCAGCTCGATCAGGGAAATGAAATGGAGCAGGCGGTCCCTCAGTTCCTTCAGCGATTCGGAAAATCCGCCCCTGAGCTGCTGTATGGCCACCCTGTGTGCACCTTCTGACTCTGCTGCCACCAGGTCGGCCACCGCTTCCGCCTGGGAAAGATCCATTTTCCCGTGGAGAAATGCCCGCTGCGTGAATTCTCCCGGTCCGGCCGGTGCAGCACCTGAATCAGTGAGCAATTCCAGGATCTTCTGCTGGATATAAGGCGATCCGTGGCAGGAGATCTCCACCGAGTCCTCACCGGTATAAGAGTGTGGGGATTGAAAGACCGAGACCAGCACCTCGTCGATGATCTCCTCCTTTTCTCTGATGGTGCCAAAATGGATGGTGGAGGGAGGCTGCTCTGCCAGCTTTTTTCTCCCGCTTGCCGGAACGAAAATTTTGTCCACGATCCGGAAGGTATCCGGACCGCTGACCCGGATCACGGCAATGGCTCCCGTTCCGGATGTTGCCGGTGCACATATGGTGGTTTCGCTGATCATATTCCCCGAAGAGCAAAAATAGGGAATCTTTGGTTAACCGCCTCCTGCTGCATACCGCAGGTCGATTGTGATCCGGGTGAAGGGTCGTTCCACAATGAACGAACAATCATCAAAATCAGGAATGGACAGCCTGAAAGGCGGATTGTTTGAAAAGCCCCAACCTTCCCTGGGAATTCCCAGGATCATTTCCATTTTCCCGTTCCGGTTCACATCATCCAGGACAGAGATGGCATACACTCCGTAGGGGAGGTTTTCGATTTCGGCAATGAGTGTGCCATCTTTCAGATCAGCCTTTTCCCAGCAGAACTCCATATGCGGTTTGCGGGGCCACCCTTCCGGCGAACGGTTGACTCCGGCGGCAACATTCCCCCGGTCGGACTTTATCCCCGTGAAAACGATCTCGAGGGTCCCCGTTGGCGCTGATTGTGCAGGCAGTCCGGGTACCGGTCCAAAACATAGCAGTATGGTGAGAATGAGGCTCCCGGTCATTCTTTTTCCAGGTAAGAAACGGTAAAGTAGGATGGATCGGTGGCGGTCATCGCCACTTTTTCCATGACCATCTCCGAACTGCGGTCATTGCTGTGATTCTGCGCGGTCATATGGGTGACCATGTACTTGTGGTGCTCGGGGTCGAGCTCTTTGAATGTTCTGTTTTCAATGGTTTTGAACAACTCCCCGTCGAAATCATGGTATTCGGTCTTGTGCACAAGATAGTTATTTTTATCCACCCATTGCACCGACCTGGAATATCCGTATTCATCCTCCTTGTCCCTGCTTACCGGGACGGACTGGATCTTAACACATGGAACTCCCCTGTAAGTTTCTTCGCCAAGCAGCTCATAATGAAAGTCCTCCAGGCCCGGTGCGGTCATGTCGGAATTGGAAAATTCACTGCCCATGAAACTCTTGCTTTTTTCGGTACTCACAATACGCCTTGTTTTCCGGAGTGCGGGAAGGTAGATCCACATATCATCACTCTTTTCCGGATAATCATAGATCAGGATGCCGGTCCCCTTCACTTCCGGGGGAGATAAAAACTTGATGATCCGCTTCTCCGTACCATCCTGAAGCGACATGGAAGCCATGGTGTTTTTGCGGATCCGCTGGTTGTCCCTGGCATCGGTGATGGTGAGGGTGGATACCGCTTCGAACGAACTGACTTTCATGGCATCGTGACTTTTTTTAATAATCTCCTCAGGTGTCTGTCCGCTTACGGCCATGCATGCTACCTGGAACAGCACGGTTATAATAATTGTTTTCATTGTATATATCCTGTTTATCTGGTTTAAATCATTCCTAACCTTCCCTAACCCCTAACCTTTCCTAACCCCTAACCTTTCCTAACCCGCCTTCTTCAGCTGATCGTCCATGGTGCGGTCTTTCGCTGCTTCCTTCGGCTCCAGGAACCTGAACCTGAATCTCATCAGGATTGCCGGGAGAATGACCAGGGCGCCCGTGAGACAGCTCAGCACGGATACCACCACCAGGATCCCGAAGAACCTGATGGGGGTGAAGGAGGAGACAATCAAAACCAGGAATCCCACGATGACAGAGAGCGCATTGAAAATGATCCCCCTCCCTGTGGTGGTAATGGTCTTTTTAACCGCCGCACTGCGGCTGAGCCGGTTTTGCATTTCTTCCCTGTATCTCCACAGGAAATGGATGGTGTAATCCACCCCGACACCGATCATCAGTGATGAAAGCAGTGCGGTGGCCACATCGAGCCTGATCCCGGTGAGTCCCATCAGTCCGAACAGCACAAGTACGCTGACAGCCAGGGGCGTGATACCCAGAAAGCCGGCCGCGGCCGATTTGAAAATGACCGCGACGAGAATGAATATGATCAGCAGGGCGATACCCAGTGAATAATACTGACCCATAAGCACTTTATTGGCCAATTGAGCCCTTACATATCCGTATCCTCCGATGGCGGCAATGGACGGATCATCCGCTTTGAATGATTCGAGCCTGTCGAGGATCTTATTTACGCTCTCATTGGTTGCATCGTTGATCCGGATCACCAGGTGTGCATTTTCATAGTTGAAATCCACCAGCTGCTCCAGGTCTTCCGGATTACCGCTCATCGAGTAAAGTTCCATATACTGGGCCACCGCCTCACGGGAAGGGGGGATGGCATCATAGAGCGGGTCCCCTGGGTCATTCAGGGCCTTGCTGATCTGCCTGACCACACCCGAGAAGGACATGGTCAGATCGATCTCATCCATTTTCTCCAGGTCTCGCCGGTAGTGCTCCATGCTGTTCAGCAATACCGGGTCCAGCATGTCGCCCGAGAACAGCACTGAAATATTCTCGGAACCCCCGAACTTGTTGTTGATGATCCTGGCTGCCTGTTTCACCTCGTGTTTCTCAGGGAAAAAATTCTCTTCATTGGAGTCCACCTTCAGAAAAATAATGCCGGTTGATATGACCAGGGTGAGCACCAGGGCTACAACCGGGATTACTTTGCTTCTTCTGACCACAAAATTGGCGAACCTTTGGATCAGGTGATTTTGCCCGCCGGACTTGTCTCTTAGAAGCTGGGGCCGTGGGGCGGATCGTTGCAGTGTGGAAAGCAGTGCCGGTAAAAGCACCAGGCTGAAAAAGATTGAAAACAGGATCCCGATCCCCGCACTGACAGCCATCTGCCTTGCCGGGATCAACGTGTGGGCCAGCAGGGCTGAAATACCTGCTACCGTGGTCAGTCCGGTCAGAAGGATGGGTTTCCAGAGCGATTTGGTGATCATTCCGGAAATCTGCTTCATGGTATGCCCGTTTCCGGATGCATTCAGCTCCTGGTATTTGGCAATCATGTGGATCCCGTAATCGTTGGCCACCGCGATGAGCAGGATGGGGACAAGCAGCGTTATCAGGGTGAACTTCCACCCCAGAAGTGGTATCAGGGAGAGACCCAGCAGGGCTGACATCACTACCACCAGGAATGGCAGCCATACGCCGCGCCACTCCCTGAAAACCACAAAGAGGAAGATGAGCATGATCACCAGTGCCAGCGGGATCAGGACCAGTCCATCCCTGACAATATTTTTGTTGATGGCTTCCCTGATATAGGGCAGGCCTCCCAGATGGATGGTTTCATCCCCGGGATGTTCGGAGATGATGGAATTGATCTGACTGAATAAAACTCCCTCATCCACCCCCTTTTCCAGGGTCAGGATCACCGAGGTCGCTTTGAAATCCCCGGATACCACCACCTCATGAACCATGTCGTTGTCACGGATCAAACTCCTCAGTTCCTCCCGATCCTTTTCATCCCGCGGAATCCGCTGTATCACGGGTTCCACGTACATGATCCCTTCTTCTCCATAAATACGCTTTGATTCGAACAGGGAGAGTGTTTTCCGGATTCCATCGAGCCGGCTGATATCCCTTTCCACTTCCTTAACCCGCCTGAGGGTCTTCTCCGCGAGCACATCATCGGTTTCAAAAACGATGATGACCAGGTCCTGGTTGCCGAACACCTCCTCGATTTTATCCGTATTGACCATGGAGGTCATGGTTCTGGGAAAATAGTTCCTCATGTCCGGATCGATCTCGAGCTTCGTAAGCACCAGTGAAAAACCAAGCGTGACGATCACCGATATCCCGATGATCCACCAGCGAAACTTTATAATCTTCTTTTCCATTTCAATTTTATAATCTTATCTTTTTGGATGATTTGTTTTGTCGTTTCCGTATTATCAGAACATGATCTTCATGGATAAATAGCCCGCATTCAGCGGTGGTCCCACCAGATCATAGAGTGAGCCTTCCGGACCGTAGAAACCACTGAAACCGGCGGAGATTTTCACCCCGTCTGCCGGAGCATAGGATATTCCGGGTTGAATGATCCACTCTTCCGTGGTGATACGGTAGATGACAGGCAGGATCAACTCCAGGCGGTCGTTCCACACATTTCCCCTGAGCATCAGGAATATCGAATGAAAAACCTCGTCAAGCTGGTCGTTGTAAAGCCGGTTGAAGGAGGCCAGCCGCTGCCGTGTCATTTCATCGATCAGTTCAGGGGTGATTTCCGCCCCTGACTGAAGGAGCTGCAACATCTGTTCCGGGTCAGAGGATAGGCTTGGTGGTGCCATGGGTTTTTCATACGCCAGGATGTATTTTCCATAGTACCCTGCAAGGAGGGTGAAATAGGTGCCGGTCCGCTCAATCTCAGCAGTGTAGGAAAGCTCAGGGAAAGGAACGTATTCATTTTCCTTCTGGTCGTCATCCGGTTCCTGCCACGCTCCCTCCAGCCTGATGATCCAGGAGTGCAACGGGATGGACAGATCCATACCGAGCATGCGGATTTTGTAGGCTTTTTCCAGGATGTCCAGGGAAGCGGGCTGCAGTGTGGCCAGGTCCAGTGTCATTGTGTCGAAAGCAATACCGGGCCAGTGATGGTACCCGTCAAACCAGTACAGGGAACCATCCAGAATCGAGGTATACAGCTCATAATTCATTCCGTAGCTTCCCTGATCGAGCTTCTGTGCCGGGTACGCAGGCTCCATGAAACGGACATAATCAGGCATCGGAATGGGACCGATCAGCAGTACACTGGGCTGGTAAAGCGGCTTCCAGATGCCCGATAGACGCATGGACCGGCCCAGGTTCAATTTTGCCTGCGCTGACCAGGCTCCCAGGTACCTGTCATCCTCTTCAGGCGAACGGATGGTGGGATCCACGGCGTTGATCTTCTGCGTGGGATTGAAAAACGTAGCTTTTCCCCATGTAATGATCTGCTTCCCCAGGCTGAACGTGGCCGGACCCGCATCCAGAGTTACATAGGCTTCCCTGAGATTGATATCTTTCATTGTTTTCTGGAATTCCGTGCCGTAACGGAACCTTACCTCCGCCCTGGCAGAGGCGATTGTCCCGGCGCTGGCATTCAGCAGGAGGGAGGTTTCCCCGTAAGCGCTCTGGAGATAAGGTTCCTCATTTTCCGGGGTATTTCCCAGGTATCCCACCGCACGGATGTATCCTCCAAGGGAAAGCGACTGGCCTGTTGCCGGTTGATCGTTTCCTGCAAGCGAGGATTCAAACAGTCCCTGTCCGCTCAAAGTCAAAGCGGAAATCAGCAACAGCTGAACCATGAATCCTGTCTTTCTGCCCTGTTTCATCCGGAGTTTTCAGCGAAAATACATGATATGCAGGGGCGAATCGTCCGCCGTTAGCGGACCGGACATTACATGGTTGAAGTAAAGGTTCAAACTGAGCGGTCCGGACCATGTTACCGGAATAATTGCTATTTTCGGCGGATGAAAACAATCATCGATTCCCAGCGAAGATTTTTTTTGGAAGGCCACACCCGGTCCCTTCTCTACAGGAAACAAACCCTGAGAAAGCTTCATGACCTGCTGCTGGAGAATGAGATTCCGCTCGCTGACGCACTTGAAAAGGATTTTCGCAAATCATTCTATCTCACCGTGGAAAATGAACTGAGCATTCCATACGGAGAGATTAATTATGCCATACGCCATCTCAACAGCTGGTCAAGACCTCACAGGTACCGGACCAACCTGATCAATTTTCCCGCCGCCTCCAGGAGCATCCCGCTGCCCTATGGGGCTGTCCTGGTGTTAAGTCCCTGGAACTATCCTTACATGTTATCCCTGGTTCCGGCCATCTCCGCGCTGGCCGCAGGAAATACGGTGATCCTGAAGCCCAGTGAGGTCCCCTCCAATTCATCCGCCGCACTGGCCCGGCTCATCAATGAGAATTTTCCCCGGGAGCTTTTTTATGTCCGGGAGGGTGGCGCGGATGTGGCCAAGGAACTTCTGAAAGAAAGATTTGATAAGATTTTCTTTACCGGCAGCACGAAAGCAGGCAGAAGTGTCATGAAGGCTGCGACCGAACACCTCACACCGGTCACCCTGGAACTGGGCGGGAAAAATCCCGTGATCGTCATGCCCGATTGCAGGCTGAAAGCGACTGCCAGAAAACTCACCTGGGGCAAATTCCATAACAACGGGATGGCCTGTGTTTCTCTTGACCATGTTTATGCACACGAAACAATTGTGGATGCGCTTTTGGAAGAAATTAAAAAATGCATCAGGGCAATTTACGGGCCGGATCCCAGGCAGAGCCCCGTACTTCCCAGAATGATCAATGAGGCCCATTTCGACAGGGTCATGTCCCTGATTGATCCTGAAAGCGTGGTTACCGGCGGCCGGGGAGTCAGGGAGGATCTGTTCATAGAACCCACCGTGCTTCATCCTGCGGATCATGGTGAACGTTTGATGCAGCAGGAGGTATTCGGACCGGTCATGCCGGTTTTTACCTACCAGGACACAGAGGATCTCATCCGGATGCTCAAAAACAGACCCGCACCGGTATCCCTCTACATATTCACCCGGAACAGCAGAAAAGCAAAGGAGATGATGCGGGAGATCCCGTCGGGAGGAGGCATGATCAACGATGTGGTGCTCAATTTCGTGAACATGAACACTCCTTTCGGGGGACTGGGAGAATCAGGTATGGGCAATTACCACGGGAAGGCCGGATTTGACACCTTCAGCCATTTCAAGACTGTCATTTCCAAACCCTCATGGGCTGATAATTTTATCAAATATCCTCCATACAGGCAGTTCAATCTCAGGATCTTCAGGTCCATCCTGGGAAGATCCTTCAGGAATTTCTGGCACTGACCTTTTTCAGGTATTCACTGGGAGTCATTCCAGTCTTTTCCTTGAATATGGTGTTGAAGCTGGATTTGGAATTGAATCCGGAATCATAGGCAATGGCCAGGATCGTCAGATTCTGGTATGCAGGATCTTTCAGGCGTTGCTTCACTTCCTCAACACGGTATTCATTGACCAGGTTGTAAAAGTTCTTTCCCATGTGCTCATTGATCACTTCAGAGATGAAATGCCTGGGTATTTCCAGACTGTCTGACAGATCATAGATGGTCAGCTCCCTGTCAAGGTAAGGTTTTTCCTGCTGCATGAAGGCTTCGATTCTGCTGATATAGCGGGCCACATCCTTTTTCTTCAATCCGGACCGCTGGTATTTTCCCGCACCGTCATTTTCCGGGACATCCTCCGCGTCCTTGTATTTCACCACCTCTTCAAAGATACTGGACTGGTTGAATCCGAAAACGCTGAAAAGAAATGTCAGGATCGTCAGGCCGATAAACGAAAGCTCATAGGGATCAAAAGGCATGAATCCCACCAGGATATCGATCCCTCCGAAAATGAACATCAGGACATACCCCAGGTAAAAGGTAATAGAGAGTCCGAGCAGCCACTGAAGCGTGATTTTCCCTGAAGAGTAGCTCACCAGTTGTTTGAGGCGCTTCTGGTGCCTGTGGATCACCACAAATGTGGCGATGGAGTAAGCTGTAATGCTCATGAAAAAAGTCACTCCATAAATTATGCGTACGGAGACGAAACGGTCCATTAACAGGAAACCATCTGTTCCGTTCATTACCGGCTTGTCGAGGAAAAGCAGGACAGCGATCAGGAACAAAAAAAATGGTACGAAATGCCACATGTAGCCCGGATGGAAGGTGGGATGCTCCCTGGTCATCAGTTGGGCGTAAAGCAGGAGCAGGGGACCGTAAGTATATGGAAGGATCTTGATGGGATAAAGCTCAACCAGCGTCACATCGATCATCACGATGACCATTTCCAGGCAGATGATCAGCAACCATGCTCCCAGGATCTTGTTGGCCAGCATTCTGGGCCTTTTCAGGGCAATCAGAATCCCGGCGAACAGGGCCTGCGAAATGCCGATATACAGGATCGCTTCCATGATCAAAAGTAAGAAATATTATTTTGTTTTCAGAGACAATGTATCTACATTAGTGCCTGTTCAGGTTTACTATCAGAACGGATGCAATGAGTATTTTATTAGACAGGAATTCCAGGGTGATCGTCCAGGGTTTCACGGGGAGTGAGGGTACATTTCATGCCGGTCAGATGCTGGAATACGGAACAGACCTGGTGGGGGGGGTAACCCCCGGAAAGGGAGGACAGTTGCACCTGGGAAAGCCGGTGTACAACACCGTAGAGAAAGCTGTCAAAGATTCTTCGGCCGACACCTCTGTGATCTTTGTCCCCCCTCCCTTTGCCGCCGATGCGATCATGGAAGCCGCCGATGCGGGCATCCGCCTGGTGGTATGCATTACAGAGGGTATTCCCACATCGGACATGATCCGGGTCGTGGATTACCTGGCGAAAAAAGAGACGCGCCTGATCGGTCCCAATTGTCCCGGCATCATTACTCCGGGAGAATCGAAAGTGGGAATTATGCCCGGATTCATCCATCAGAAAGGGGTGATTGGTATTGTATCCCGATCGGGTACACTGACTTATGAGGCCGTGGACCAGATCACCAAGACCGGACTGGGCCAGTCCACCTGTATCGGGATCGGAGGAGATCCTGTGATCGGAACATCCATGCTCGATGCCGTCAGGCTCTTCATGGAAGATGAACAGACAGCAGGAATCGTGATGATCGGGGAGATCGGGGGAAGCATGGAAACAGAAGCAGCCCAGTGGATCAGGGAATATGGCACAAAACCGGTGGTGGGCTTTATTGCGGGACAGACTGCGCCGAGCGGTCGACGGATGGGCCATGCGGGAGCCATCATCGGAGGGAAAGGGGATACGGCCGGGGCAAAGATGCAGGTCATGAAGGAATGCGGCATCGCGGTTGTGGTCTCACCTGCAGAGATCGGGAGCCAGATGGCGTCACTGATGAATCATTCAGAAGTTCAAAAATAGAAAATCATGGATTTGTTAAAAGGGAAAGTAGCCCTAATCACGGGAGCTGCCCGTGGTATCGGAAGAATGATCGCCCTGCGTTTTGCCGGGGAAGGCGCAGCGGTGGCGTTTACGGACCTTGTCCGGGATGATCCCATGGTATCGCTCGAAAAGGAGTTGACCGGACTGGGCGTGAAAAACGCAGGTTATGTGAATGATGCGGGTGATTTTGAAGCAGTTCAGAAAATGGTGGACCGGATCATAGACGACTTTGAAAGGATCGACATCCTGGTGAACAACGCCGGGATTACACGGGATACCCTGCTCATGCGCATGAATGAGGAGATGTGGGACCTGGTGATCAAAGTGAACCTGAAATCCGTCTTCAATTACACCAAAGCTGTTCAGAAGTATATGCTGAAAGCACGGACCGGGTCGATCATCAACATGAGCTCGGTTGTGGGGGTGAACGGAAATGCGGGACAGGCCAACTATGCGGCATCCAAGGCTGGGATCATCGGTTTTACCAAGTCAGTCGCCAAGGAAGTGGGATCCCGGAATGTGCGGTGCAATGCCATTGCCCCGGGTTTTATCATCACGGATATGACCAACAAACTCCCTGAACAGGTGAAGGAGGAATGGATCAGGACAATTCCCCTGAGACGCGGCGGCGAACCTGTTGATGTGGCCAATGTGGCACTGTTCCTGGCCTCCGATCTTTCCTCCTATGTGACCGGACAGACACTCCAGGTTTGCGGCGGTATGAGTGGTTAGCGGACCAACCGGGAATGGGATGACCAGGATCAGGTTCGGCGGCAATTGCGGCAAGACAGTTTTGCTGTGGATATTCCTGATGGGATTGAATGGCTGTGCCGGTATATACAATATCGTGGAGTTTGAAGTACTTGAGCCGGCCACCATCAATTTCCCTGACGAGGTCAACCAGCTCCTTATATTGAACAGGGCACCCGTGACCATCAAGGTTTTGGGTCCGGAAAACCGGGAAGGTATGGACACGAAGGCATTGTTGATCCTCGATACCCTGGTCTCCAACAACGTGCTACGCGGATTGTTGCATGTGCTGAGGAACTCTCCCATTAAACGGTATCATACCCCGTTTTTCCTGAGTGAACGCAGGCAGGATACACTTTTCCAGCATGACCTGCTACTCACCAAACATGAAGTTTCCGCGATCTGCGACAGATCGGGTGCGGATGCGGTGGTCAGTCTCGAAAAATATACATTGGATCTGGGTGAGCATTATGATTTTTACAGTATTGAAGCTGGATTGTCGGATGTAAGGAACCATTATTATGTGATCACCAACCGCATCAAGTGGGCAGTTTATTTGCCGGAGAATCCCAGGCCGTTTGATGAGTATACCACCATCGATACGCTGTACTTTTCGAGGATCAGCGATGGAGTTTTTACAGGGGTGCCCTCTTCCGTGGAGATGATCCGGGAGCTCTTCTACGCAAGCGGCATGAAATACGGAAGATATCTTGTCCCGGTATGGGCTCCTGCAAACCGGACGCTCTACAGGGGAAAGGATAAAAACCTCAGACTCGCTTCAAGGCATACCCGGAATGGGGAATGGGACCTGGCATTTGGGCTCTGGGAGCAGCTGGCCGGTTCGGGAGACAGCACGCTGGCCGCAAAAGCACTGAATAACATGGCGGTATATTATGAACTGGAAGATAACCTGGATTCGGCAAGTTTGATGATCGACAGGGCCCTCTCTTGTGACAGCCTGGAAATGATCGGCTCCTACAGGGAGGAAATGGATGTCCGGCTGATGAATCGCAAGGAGGTCGTTAATCAGGTAATTCATTGAAAAACATGTACAATACAATTTTCATTCTATTGATTGTGATCCTGCTGTTCGGTTATCTGCTGGAGCGGATCCTGGATACGCTTAACCTGAAACACACCGTTCCGGAATTACCGGATGAAGTGGCCAATGTCTACGATTCCGAAGAATACAGGAAGAGTCAGCTCTACAAGCGGGACAATACCCGGTTCTCATTCATCACAAGCACTTTAAGCCTTGCCGTACTGGTCCTGGTATTTTTCCTGGGAGGATTCGGCTGGCTGGAGCGCCAGCTGAGCGGGATCACCTCCAGTTACATCCTGTTTGTGCTGATATTCTTCGGTGTGATTGCACTGGCAGGGGATATCCTTTCCACGCCGTTTGCCCTCTATGATACTTTCGTTATTGAAGAGCGCTACGGGTTTAACCGGACCAACCTGAGGACCTTTTTCCTGGATAAACTGAAGGGCTGGATGATTGCCCTGGTCATCGGGGGAGGATTGCTGGCTTTAATCACATGGATATACATGCTCACCGGAAAGTGGTTCTGGCTGGTGGCCCTGGGGGTGGTGACCCTGTTCTCCGTCTTCATGACCATGTTCTATTCAAACCTGATCGTACCGCTTTTCAACAGGCAAACCCCCCTTGAAGAGGGTTCCCTGCGCCGGAAAATCGAATCCTTTGCCGAAAGCGTAAACTTTCAACTTAAGAATATCTATGTGATGGACGGGTCCAAACGTTCCAGTAAGGCCAATGCTTATTTTACGGGACTGGGTCCCAAAAAGCGGATCGTATTGTACGATACACTGATCAATGACATGGAGGAGGAAGAAATTGTAGCCGTACTGGCCCATGAGGTGGGTCACTACAAGAAAAAACACACAACCACCGGCCTGGTCCTGTCCTTGATCCAGACCGCTATCACACTCTATCTTTTCTCACTTTTTGTAGGGGAGGAAAGCTTTGCGGTGGCCCTGGGCGGGGAAGCGGCATCCTTCCACCTGGGATTAATTGCATTCGGGGTACTCTACACGCCCATCTCCACCCTGATCGGGATCCTGTTCAATCTCTATTCCAGGCACATTGAGTACCAGGCTGACCGGTTTGCAGGAGAGCATTACGAAGGGGATTCGCTGATTTCCGCGCTCAAGAAGCTGTCGAAGAACAACCTGAGTAATCTGACACCCCATCCAGCCTATGTGTTCGTACACTACTCACACCCTCCGCTGCTGAAGCGTATCAGGGCGTTGCGGGATTGGTGAATCACCCTTTCTTCAATTTCTGATGAGGTGACTTTTTTTCAACGAACACAATGCTATTTCTATGATTATTGCTATTTTTGACAACTGGTGATGGAGTTCACCCCAAACCGCTCCAGATGCTGATAACTCCTATTAATACTAAATTATTAGGGGTTTTTTTATTGCAAGCGCTATTGTTCCGACATTGATAGCCAACAAATTCTTCCTGCCCGACCATCTGCTTGAAAAACCGGTGCTTGATGACCAGTTGCCTGAAAGTTTTAAAGAGAATGAAGGGATGAAATTTGAATAACTTTATATACAGCAATATCAGAATGCAAAATAAATGAGTAAGAAGATACACTTATCGGAAAACCATACGCGGTCACTTTCATCAAGTTTGATTGTTGTTGAGAAATCTTTATTGGAACTTGAGAACATGTTGCTGAATCAAAGTGATTCATGCTGTAACGTGTTGCTGAAAGATGTTGATGATGAAATGATTGAATCCAATATTTGTGTAATTCAAGAGGCAAAGGTGTATATTTGTGAACTGGCAGGAAAATATGGCACATCAAGGGAAAATCTGAGTCTTCAAAGGGTCATAAATGCGAAACGAGCCAAAATATGGGAAATCTTAACTGACACCCTATCGAGAAAAATGAAAGGTTATGGTACATTTCCCAAGAAGTATGCTGAAGAATATGATGCGGATATCCACAGACTAATTGAAATAACCAACAGGATAAAATAGGAACCACTTAATTTTTAACTATGGAAATCATTGATGTTAATGCATTGGAAATACTTGACTCCCGCGGCAATCCCACGGTAGAAGTCAATTTGACACTTGAAGACGGAACTGAAGCCAGAGCAGCAGTTCCAAGCGGTGCTTCAACTGGTGAACGGGAAGCATGCGAATTACGTGACGGTGATAAAAAACGGTATCTTGGGAAAGGAGTCCTGAAAGCTGTTGAGAATGTTAACAAAATCATTGCAAAAGAGATTGTTGGTAAGTGTTTCGTCAGCCAGCGTGAACTCGACTATTCAATGATTGCATTGGATGGGACTCCCAACAAAGCGAAACTTGGTGCAAATGCCATTCTTGGAGTTTCAATGGCGTATGCACGGGCAGAAGCCATAAGTTCCGGTGTACCGCTTTATCAGTATCTGGGTGGCAGCAATGCACATTTGTTGCCTGTACCCTGCATGAATATCATCAATGGCGGAAAGCATGCAGATAATAATGTCGATTTTCAGGAATATATGATTGCACCACATGGTGCCCCATCATTCACAGAGGCTATCCGCATGGGAGCAGAAGTATTCCACACATTGAAGTCAGTCCTGAAGGGAAAAGGATACAGTACTGGAGTGGGTGACGAAGGTGGTTTTGCACCAGATTTGAAATCAAATGATCAAGCCGTTGAAGTGATTCTTGAAGCCATCACAAAAGCGGGGTATAAAGCGGGCGATGAAGTCAGTATATGCCTTGACCCTGCTGCAAGTGAACTGTGGGAAGACGGCAAATACAAATTATTTAAGAGCACCGGGAAATTCCTGACCAGTGATGAAATGGTAAAACTTTGGGAAAACTGGGTGAAGCAATACCCGATTGTATTGATTGAAGATGGATTGGCAGAAAATGATTGGGCAGGTTGGCAGAACATGACCCATACACTAGGCAAGAAGATTGAAATTGTTGGAGATGATATTTTTTGTACGAATAAAGCAATCCTGACCGAGGGAATTCAAAAGGGAGTAGCCAATGCAGTCCTGATTAAACTGAATCAGATTGGCACTGTTACCGAAACGCTCGAAACCATTGAGTTGGCATACAGGAATTCCTATAACTGCTTTGTATCGCACCGTAGTGGAGAAACCGTTGACAGTTTCATTTCAGACCTTACCGTTGCAGTTAATGCAGGTCACCTGAAAACAGGAAGCGGTTGCAGGGGAGAGCGCATTGAGAAGTTCAACCAACTCATGCGGATCGAACATGCATTGGGAACTGCTTCAAAATTTGCAGGCAAAAAGGCATTTAAAAACGCATAACTTCTTTTTCAATCAGAATCAGCAGGCGTTGGAGTTATTTCTGATTTTCTGACACCTTTTTTCCTGCAGCTTGCTGCAAAAAAAAAGGACTCACGGTATGAAAGCCGTAAGTCCCTAATTATCACCGAGCGGGAAACGGGGATCGAACCCGCGACCCTCAGCTTGGGAAGCTGATGCTCTACCACTGAGCTACTCCCGCAGCAGGGGCAAATTTACATTTTATTTGATTAATTTTGCCAACCTGCTCAAGGAATATTGTAAGAAATGAACTGTGCCCTGATCACCGTGGGGGATGAGATCCTGATCGGACAGGTGACCGATACCAATGTAGTATGGATCTCAAAGCAACTCAATGCCTCGGGCATCCAGGTGGGGGAGATGGTCACCGTTCCGGATGAGGCTGGCCGGATCAGTGCCACCCTGGACAGACTGATGGGCAGCTATGACCTGATCATCATGACGGGGGGACTGGGACCCACAAAGGATGACATCACCAAACAGACCCTGGCCGGATATTTTAACAGCAGAATGGTCACCAATCCGGAGGTGCTTGACCGGATCACCCATTTCTTCAGGATCCGTGGCCGGAACATCCTGGAGTCCAATATCCGGCAGGCAGATGTTCCGGATGCCTGCCAGGTGCTGATGAATGAACACGGGACCGCTCCCGGAATGTGGTTTGAAAAAGACGGGACGATCCTGGTATCCCTTCCCGGAGTTCCCTATGAGATGAAGGGACTGATGGAGGATCATGTGCTGCCCAGGCTCCTGAAACTCATCCGGATCCCAAGGGTGGTGCATAAAACCATAATGACACAGGGAGTGCCCGAATCTTACCTCGCGGCACTGCTCAGGAACTGGGAGGCCGATCTTCCCGGCTGCGTGAAACTGGCCTACCTTCCCAGTCCCGGGATCGTCAGACTGCGGCTGACCGTGCATGAGCCATGTACGGAAGATGCAGAACAAATGCTTGAGATAATCATTAATAAATTACTGGATATCATTCCAGAACATATATTTGCACTTGATGACATCTCCCTGGAAGAAGCGCTCGGGCAACTCCTCAGGGAGCATAAACTCACCCTGGCCACTGCAGAGAGTTGCACAGGGGGCAATGTGGCTAAAATGATCACCTCGGTTCCGGGCAGTTCCGATTACTTTGCCGGATCGGTGGTAGCGTATCACAATTCCATCAAAACCAGGATCCTGAATGTGGATGGATCCCTTATTGAGGAGTGCGGTGCGGTGAGCAGGGAAGTGATCGAACGGATGGTGTCCGGTGTCATGGAGGCTTTCGGGACAAACTGTGGCATTGCCACTTCGGGAATCGCGGGTCCCGGCGGGGGCACCGGGGACAAACCGGTGGGAACCACATGGATAGCCGTGGCAACGGCCAACCGGATCTATTCCAGGAAATACCTTTTCGGCGGATCGAGGGAACGGATCATCACCCAGGCCTCCTGCAGTGCCATGCAGCTTTTGCGGCAGCTTATCCTGAATATGATATGAGCTGTTTTTTTCATGTAAAAGTTTGAATATTTCATAAATAATGACGTAATTTGCGCCTCGTTATCAGAATCCATCGGAAATCAGCAGGAAAAAATGGCTAAGATTTGTCAGGTTACAGGAAAGAAAATGATGGTGGGCAATAATGTATCTCACTCAAAAAGAAGGACCAAGAGGACTTTTCAGCCCAATCTTTTTGACCGGAAGTTCTACCTTCCCGAAGAGGACCGTTATGTAACCCTCAGGGTATCCGCACAGGGAATACGGACCATCAATAAGAAAGGATTAAAAGCTACGCTGGATGAGGCTGTCAAGAAAGGATTTTTAAAATCTTATTAAGTTTGGTTAGCAATGGCAAAGAAAGGCAAAGGAAACAGGGTACAGGTAATTCTTGAGTGCACGGAGCACAAGGAGAGCGGAATGCCCGGAACTTCAAGGTACATCTCGACCAAGAACAGGAAGAACACACCTGACAGGCTGGAGCTGAAGAAATACAATCCCATATTGAAAAAGGTGACGCTGCACCGGGAAATCAAATAAAAGCACGGAACAATGGCAAAGAAAGTTGTAGCAACATTACAGAGTGGCGTGGGAAGAACTTTTACCAAGTGCATCAGGATGGTCCGTTCTCCCAAGACGGGATCCTATGCGTTCGAGGAGCAGGTGGTTCACAATGACCACATTGATGATTTTTTCAAGCGGTAAGATCCCGGCTCCTTATCTGATACCACGAAGCTTTCTTGCAAAAGGGAGCTTTTTTTATATCTGATCAACGATACATGGGCATATTTACTTCCGACAGGAAAAAGAATCTGGAAAAAGGCCTGGAAAAGACCAAGGAAAGCGTTTTCAGGAAACTTTCAAGGGCTGTTGCCGGCAAATCCAGGGTGGATAACGAAGTACTCGATCAGCTGGAGGAAGTACTGATCTCCTCAGACGTGGGGGTGGAAACCACTGTCAGGATCATCGAACGTATTGAATCCCGGGTGGCAAGGGATAAGTTTCTGAATACTAATGAATTAAACATAATCCTCAAAGAGGAGATCGCGGGTCTGCTTCAGGAGAAGGGGACCGGACTGGTGGCCGGATTTGAAGACCCCCTGCCTGAGACTCCCTATGTAATCATGGTGGTGGGAGTGAACGGGGTGGGCAAAACCACTACCATCGGCAAACTGGCCTACCATTATAAGAAAGCCGGCAGGCAGGTCCTGCTGGGGGCGGCAGACACATTCCGGGCCGCTGCCGTAGACCAGCTGTCCATCTGGGCCGAGCGGGTGGGTGTGGAGATTGTCAAGCAGAAGATGGGATCAGATCCCGCTTCTGTGGCCTACGATACACTTTCCTCCGCGGTATCCCGGGGAAAAGATGTGGTCATCATCGATACCGCCGGAAGGCTCCATAACAAAGCCCATCTCATGAACGAACTCTCCAAGATCAGGCGTGTTATGCAGAAGCTGATTCCTGCCGCGCCCCATGAAATCCTGTTGATCCTGGACGGGTCTACCGGTCAGAATGCCTTCGAGCAGGCAAAACAATTCACCATGGCCACGGAAGTCAACGCACTTGCCCTCACAAAGCTCGACGGCACAGCCAAAGGAGGAGTGGTGATCGGCATCTCCGATCAGTTCCGGATCCCGGTGAAGTACATCGGGATCGGCGAAAAACTGGAGGACCTGCAGGTATTTGACCGCTTTGAGTTCGTCGACAGTCTCTTTTCACATACATGACAGTCAATCTCATCACGCTGGGCTGTTCCAGGAACCTGGTGGATTCGGAACACCTGCTCTACCATTTCCAGAAGGACGGGTACCGGGTCCTGCATAACGAATACGTCCCTCCTGCGGATATCGTCATCATCAATACATGCGGTTTTATCCTGGATGCCAAGCAGGAGTCGGTGGATACCATATTGTATTACGTCGGGGAGAAAGAAAAAGGTAACCTGGGGAAGCTTTTTGTGATGGGTTGCCTTTCGCAACGGTACAGGGAGGACCTGCGGAAGGAACTGCCCGAAGTGGACGGGTTTTTCGGCGTAAGCGAAATGCCGCAGATCCTGCAGGCAGCCGGCATCAGATCCGGTCTTGCCGGGCAGGTCAGCCGTCTGATAACCCCACCGGGGCATTACGCCTACCTGAAGATTTCCGAAGGGTGCGACCGCACCTGCTCTTTCTGTGCCATTCCCGGCATCAGGGGAAAACAGGTTTCTCTGTCCATCGGGCAGTTGCGGCAGGAGGGAGCCTATCTGGGAGGGCAGGGGGTAAAGGAACTGATCCTGATCGCGCAGGATTTGACCGCTTACGGGAGGGACCTCTACCGGAAACGCGCCCTGCCCCGGTTGCTGAAAGAACTGATACAATTGCAGGATGTGGAATGGATCAGGCTTCATTATGCGTATCCTACGGGTTTCCCCCTGGAGGTGATCAACCTGATGGCGGCCGAGCCGAAGATCTGCAATTACCTGGACATCCCCATCCAGCATATCAATGACCAGGTCCTGTCATCCATGGGCAGGGGGTACAGCCGGAAGCAGCTGGAGGCTTTACTGGAACGGTTTCGATCGGGAGTTCCCGATGTGGCGCTGAGAACAACCGTGCTGGTCGGATACCCGGAAGAAAGCGAAGAAGCATTCCGTGAACTGCTGGAATTTCTCGCAGCATTCAGGTTTGACCGGCTGGGGGTCTTTCCTTATTCC
>Ga0209205_1000066_pt1 | contig 23475 bp, 17 predicted proteins | sample ZodSprso05mmetaG_FD_184133 | JGI IMG/M metagenome (GOLD analysis project Ga0209205, IMG submission 184133) | Hot spring sediment microbial communities from Zodletone spring, Oklahoma to study Microbial Dark Matter (Phase II) - Zodletone Spring... ... | reverse complement strand
AGCGGAGACAGTCCGATGATGAGCAGGAGCCAGGCTGCGGGTGTATAAATGGTTTTCATGATCAGAAATTTTACGGGTGATGTCAGTGAATCCGCAGCAAATTCTGTTCCGAAAACATTCTTTTGCACCTGACTATTCTGATACTTCGGGAATCCCTACCATCAGTGTCCATCTCTTTAATTCTGTCAGCACTGCCGGAGTCGCAGAGATCCAGACATTGAATTTTTTTGCGAGACCGGAAAGTAAATCGGTGTATTTCCCGGGAATCGTGAATGCATCCCTGCGGGCATGTTTGTAAAGCCAGCCGAAATCAACTGCCTCCGGGAGACAGATCATATCTACTTCCTGTTTTGCCGCTTTCCGGATGGCCTTTTCCGTGCGTTTCATATTTTCCGAAGCATCCTCGTCCACCACATCCATTTGGATCACAGCCACACGCAGCCTGAACCGGGAAATGGGACCGGTATCCCCCGGAACAGGACAGCATCAGTGCTGCGACAATCAGAAACGAAATGCTTTTTTTATCAGAAACCGCATATTGAGCGTTAATCCGGGATTGAAATTCCCTGCTCCTGTGGGTTGTGAAATAGAAGGATGGGCGAAAGGCTCGGGATGCCCGACGGCATACCCATAGTAATCTTCACTGCCGGTCCCAATACTGGATGGGAAATCTTCGCCGTCCACGAAGATCTTTTCATCTCCTTCTCCCCACCAGGTGTCTGCCATGTTAAAAAGCGTGACCTGGTCTCCTGCATAGATCCCTTTCCCCCGGACATCCACAAAATTCACGTCAAAAAACCAGTTATTCTGGTCTCTTGTTTTAATATGTGGTATTCATGTTTTTCTTTTCGAAGTTGCACTGTGCTGTTTTTTGGGTTGAACGTTTCCTGAATCCGCCGGTCACCGGCGACCTCTGATCATAATTTCCGGTAGGTGACTTTCCACTGGATGAGCTTCCCGGCGCCCGGATCGATGGTGATTTTCCGGAGACCCTGTACTTTCTCCTGTTTTGCGATGGTTACGCTGTTACATTCTATATCCATGAACTCAAAATTTCCCGGTTCGTGAATGGTGAGGGTATACGGTCTTCCGGGGATCACTTCGGAAGTCCCCGATAATGTTGTTCCGGACCAGTTCATATCGGTCAGATCAACCCCTCCGCAGGTGATGTGCCTGTCTGTGGCGATAAGCTGGGGACGGGCTTCCCGTTCCCTGATACAGAACAGCTGGCAGTGGTACGTATCATCAATGGGCCCCGGATTGAAGGCTCCGGTAAAACTGCCCAGCAGTGTGCCTGTCCAGAATTCATACACCAGGTATTCCCTTTCTTCTGACAGTCCCAGTTCGTTAAAATCAATGGAATCAAATTCACCTCCGGTTCTTCCCAGGAGCGTCCATTGATCAAACGCTTTATTGATCTCAAGCAGGAACAAATTGCAGGAGGATTCCAGACCGGCGTCAAATATTCTGGGGCCCGTACCACTCACCTGTGAAGAAACCTGGTCCAGATGGATGATCCGGGAAGGATCCACCTCGTAGAGTTGCCCGGGCCGGGTAAACAGTACGGGGGAGCTTTTCCTGGCCGCTTCAACAATGGAGGTTTTATATAGTTCGGGCTTGTCGGTCAGAAGAAAGATGGAGCCGGTGAGGGAGGTAACCATGGATGACCGGTAAGCCTCTTCCGGACTTAATTCGATGTGATCGGGATCGTTCCTCCACACGACGTTATTGAAGGAATTGTACTGGGCCAATCCTGCAAATGAATAACCATCCGTTCCAATCCTGCATCCGTCGATGATCCCGATGAGTTCAGGACGGATTCCCCAGCATCCCAGCATAAAATGTTCCCTGCCTGTCTCCTCCCTGATTTCCTGTAAAAGATTCCTGAACACCCCGGTGGTGGTCACATTCTTTTTCTCGAAATAGGAGAGATTGGCGTTATATCCCTCGTAACGCAGGTGACGCAGCGCATCAACCTTAAAATATTCCCAGCCCATTTGTTTGAGTTCCCTGTAGAGCGGCCTGACGAGCCTGTCCATCGCTGCACTGCTGGAGCCGTCAATGGAATAGCCGACCCAGCGGCCATAAGCGGGAGCTCCTGTTTTATCAGGTACAAACAGTGCAGGGTTCTTTTTTACGAAACCGGAATCATGGAAGTTCACTCCTGTCCAGATACCGGGTTTTAATCCTTTATCTTTGATGTACTGAGCCAGGCTTTTTAATCCGCCGGGAAACTTCCGGTTGGGATGGATCCACATTTCAGGGGCTCCGACAATTTGCTGGTATCCATCGTCCAGCTGAAGATATTCGAAACCGTAAGGCAGCAATTCTTCGGCCATGACATCGGCTGTTCTGTGAATGTCTTCTTCTGTTACCCTGTTCCAGAAAGCAAACCAGGAGCACCATCCGACAACCGGCTCTTCCCATATCCGGTACTCCCATGGGCGGTAATAGACGAGCCCTTTGTGTGCATTATAAAACCGGGGCCTGAACCTGATAACTATCTTGTTTCCCTCTATTTGAACCTGAAAGATGTGTTGATCGCCGGAAATTTGCACCGGTTGCATCCGTACATGTGGATTATGGTCAACCGACAGGACCCGGTCCTCTGTTCTGTCATACACGGCCCTGTTCAGGAGACTGTGGCTCGGGCCGAAGCTGTGCCGGACGATCTGTACTTGCTGCAATGGACGATCTGCCTCACATGCGAAAGATTCAGGCCCGCCCAGAAAATGCAGATCAACCTGAACCTGATGCTCCTCGTTTACCGATTCTATGACCAATAATTGGTGAACCTTTCCTTCATTTTTCTCCGTAAGCTCATAAAACTTATAATCGCCGTCAGCGTGAATAACCTGACCGGTAAGAATGGGTTTCCCGTGATAGGTCCATTCAATTTTTTCATTCTCAAAATGTATCTGTCCCGGTGCATTGGGTGGGGGCGACTGTGTCTGTCCTTTTACCATCAAAGATGGAATACAGATCAACATGACCAGCGAAAAGATTTCTATGGAATGTGTATGTCTCATATTTGCCTGTTTTCATAAAATATCCCAGCTACCTGTTTTTCATCAGCCAGATAAAATCGATCTTGATCAATCCCTCGTTTCCCTCTGCCGGTATCAGTTGAATTTCGTTGATGCCCTGTTGCAAAGGAATTGCCTCGGCCTGGAAATTCTGAGAAAGCTTCCGGTAGGGAATGTTCAGATGAATGGTTTCTGATCCGCCGAACTGCAGGAAATCATCACCCGACTTCACACGGAACGATCCGGAGCTGTCCTCGCGGCCGCAGGTAAAAACAATTGTATGGTCACCCTCTTCCTGTACCGGCAGCGAAAAGGTCAGGGATTCGCCGGCTGACTCCGGGTCCCATACCATCACCTTCCCTCCTGACCACAGGCGGCCGGTTTCGTACCAGACCTGTCCTGTATTGCCCAACAGCGCTTCAGCCTGGAAAAACCGGGCATTGGCAGATCCTTTGGCACCAACCGGATCGAAATCTTCAGGAAGTTCCAGGTGCCTCACATCATCCCGGGTGATAAGAAGGTGGTCATCATAAATTCCCGGCAGGCCGTATAAATAAACCATGCGGCCATAGGAAAAATTTTCAACCGGTTCATGACTGAACAATTCCATATAGAAGCTGATCCCTGACTGAAAGGGGATCTGGTCGATAATGTGCCATCGGTAATTGGATACAAATCCCCGGTTGGCGGGACCATCATTTCTGGGCTGGCCGCAGTACGGATGTGTAAACAGATCACTGGAGGACCAGGCATAATTGAAATAATCTTCCGATCCGGTGCCGAAGAAAGCCGGAAAGTGAGCCTGGTCGGTGAATATCTTTTCATCTCCCTCTCCCCTCCAGTTCCCATATGATGAAGGTACATTGGTGGGATTGTAGATATATGCGGCTGCACCCACAAATACCCCTTTCCCGTTTGCTACCAGATAGGGGATATCCTGTACTTTTTCGGGTGAAGCCGTCAAACCGTGATCGATCCTCCACCTTGCCCTGAAGTACATGGATTTCCCGGGTTTCCAGATGTACGGTTCGGCCGATAGCTCTGCGTAAATATGAACGGGTTCATCTCCCATGTTCCCTATCTCAATTTCCGCCGAATCCCGAAAAGGCATATGGAACCTACAGATCATCGAACCATCGGGTAATACTGAAAACGGTAGTGAATGGTACGGATTGATGCCGGGGGCGGCGCCGAAAAAATCACCCAACGGAGCCTCGACCTGCGGGGAGGAAGCACCGTCAAAACCAATTCTCAATATGGCTTGCCGCAAGATCTTTTCTGTCGCTGCTGAAAATGGCCTGATCATTAAATACTGAATGCACTTCCCCCCCCGGATCTTGATGATCTGCTTCCCGGACCGAGGCTCGATCAAGCCTGAAAAAGTATGGCTGATCTTAACATCTGAATGCATACGCTGCGGGTCTTTAAAAATCTCCCCTGCCTGTTCAATCTGCCGGCTGAATTTTTTCAAATCCCTTTTACTGAAGGTTTCCACCCGGACATCCGGATCATATTTTCTGACCTGTACATGATAGAAATGAAGTTCGCTGATTTTTCCTTCCCAGATGATTTTGCATCTCTCCTGAAAGGGGATGGGATAATAACCGGCCATATTCTGCCTGAATATCCCGTCCTGATTCCATTGATTTTCTGTTCCTGAGTGACGTTTTCATGGTGCCTTGATTTTTTAATGCACTTCAGTCATCCAGAAAAATTCCGGAAAAACCGGCATCCGTGGAACGGCTGTATCTTTGTGTCCAGACGTTGGTGATCCTGAATGCCACATTTCCTGTTATCCGGTACATCAGATACCTGCCATTGTAGAAATCTGTAAGGTTAATGGAGTGCAGCAGTTTTCGTGACACGGGATCAATGACATCCACCACGGACCACCGTCCTTTCCTGTCCCAGTCAAGAAAATACAACGATACACTGTGCTCCAGTGAATCATGAAACCCGACATCGATGAGCTCATGCAACCCATGTGACCGTGAAGCTGCTATTCTGCCTTCCTGTGAGGCTTTCTGAAGGGCCTGTATATCATCCGTGCCGGTATTCCATATATTTACATTTCCGTTGACAAACCGGATGTCCACGTTTTCAGGAATTTTATTTTCATCACCGATGATCACGTATCCGGCGGATCCGTACCTATCCTTCCAGTTACCGCATGTCTGCGTATCTGTCCCGATGAAACGGACACTTCCCGAAGGTTCCCCGGACATGGTCCGGAAAGGATCTGTGCCTGACGGTACAATGCTGACACTCCGGTCAGGTTCCAGTGAAAACCTTATCTTCCTGTCTCTGGAAACCGGAACTGCTTCCGCCTGTAACTTCAGGCCACTGGTATGGATATCATACATATCAACCAGTCGGATATCCGACCAGTTTACCGGCAGGGTCCAGGATTTTTGACTGTACCCCTCCCGGCTGTAGGCAATGATCTCTTTATGGGATTTCCACAGGGCCGGAATGAATACGTCATCTCCGTCCTGCAGCAGCATGGCTCCTTTCCGGATTAGACGCTTACCGGGCCAGGTGACCATCAGATCATGCGAGTAAAATGCCGTATCGTTCCGGAATGCGGCGCGCAGATGGCGGTTCAGGTAATACCAGGGCAGGGTTTCCGTGGCAAAGCTTCTGAGCCCTCCCGGTATCTTTACGGGGTCTTCGTTGATCTCGCTCTCAAGGGTGGCGCTGTGACCGAAAAATTTGTTAATCTCAGTGAGTTCACTGCTTCCCCAGGGGTATGCATCGCCCCCTGTAATAAAATAGGAAGGGATCTTCATGGGATAGGGAGGGTTTGTCCGGTTCCATCCCAGATGCCAGATCATCGGGTGATACAGCACAAAATCTACTCCAGCGGGACGGCCAAGATCAAATTCTGTTGTAAGATCCACATCATATTTTTTTCTGACATAGACGGTCATCTCCCTCATGGCATGACAATCCTCATAGTCGTTGACCTGATAATAGGGATTGTTGGTATTGTACCAGGCATCGGGGTGCAGGGTCCCGCTTTCAGCCAGTTCGGGGATCATTTCGAACAAGGGATCGATCTGTTCATGCTGAAATGTTCCCTGGTACCAGTTACGATAATTGCTGGCACGGTACGCCATATGGTCGCACCATGCATAACCCTGCCGGTGCCTGCCATCCGTCTCCCTTACGATAATATCCCGCTCCTGGTAAAATGGACCCAGCGTATTGTCGTCAAGATACACATCAGAGAAGTTCACATGAAGAGACACCACTGTATTGTGCCGCCGGGCTGACCGCATGATCCATCTGAGGCTTTCCAGGGCCGACTCGTCTTCCGCCCGTTTCAATGTTTCGTTGACCGTTGAGAAAGACGGATAGCCCGTGTCATGACCCGTGTACTGCCAGCCCACCAGGTAAACGATCTTGGGTATTCCGCGAGTCAGATTATCCACCCGCCTGATGATCTCCAGTACTTCAGATGCGTCGAACGGGCGTCTGTCACTTTCGGGACAATAATCCATTCCGATTTTATAGCACAGGGTCTGGTCATATTCATGCGCATAAGGATAGAGCATCTGTCCGTATACACCGTCAGCCAGGAGCTGTTGTCCAAACAGCGATGATGGCAGAGAGACCAGGAGGATCATCCAGCATAAGGCATGCAACAGTAACCTGTATGCTGTAATTCTCTTGTATGATAATTCAATGCTGTTCATTACTACATTTTTTACCGGAATCCAAAAAATATTGCGGAAAATCCTGTATCGGGAGAGCCGGGGTAACGGTCGGAATACACATTGGTAAGCCTGATCTGCACTTTCCCTTTCACCTTGTATTTCAGGTATATTCCGCTTCCAAATCGTGTTACACTCCTGGAATCCATGATTTTCCCCGAGGAAGGATCAATGACATCCACAAGGGTCCATCTGCCCTGTCTCTCCCAGTCGAGAAGATAAAGGGCTACTGCCTGCTCTTTTCCGTTGTATATGTCCAGATCAATGCTTTCGTGCAGGGAGTGACTTCGCGTGGCCGCCACTTTTCCTTGCTCCGTAGCCCTATCGAGAGCTTCCATGTCCTGCGTCCTGACGGACCAGATTTTGTCGGCACCATTGATCAGGCCGACTTCTACATTTTGCGGCAGGCGGGTAGCGTCACCAACGATCATGAATCCTTCCCTGCCATATATGCCTTTCCAACGGCCGTTCGTGAGGGTGTCGGTCCCGAGGAATGTCACCGATCCGCCTGCGGTTGCCGGCATGATTGTTACTGGATCGATTCCTGCCGGCACGATGCTGAGCTGTTCATCAGCCGCCAGGCTCAGCGTTATCATCCTGTCCCCGTCGATCCTGACATTCCTCTTTACCGGTACAATTCCCCCGAAGTCAACCCGATACATATCAACTCTGTCCACACCCTTCCAGCAGGTGGGCATTTTCCATTCCCTCTTTCCGTATCCCTCACTGCTGTAAGCGATGATTTCCCGGTGCGGCAGCCATAAAGCAGGGATGAACACATCTCCGCCGTCCTGTAACAGATCATCGCCCTGCAATATGGTATATTTCCCGGGGTACAGGGTTTTTAAATCATCTGTAAATCGTGCGGTGTTTCCGTCAAAGGATACACGAAGCTTCCTGTTGAGAAAATACCAGGGAAGCGTTCTGGTGGCGAATTCACGCTGAATCCCTGCCAGGTGATTTGGGTCCGAAAGGATTTTCCCCTCATAGTCTCCCATTTCCCCAAAAAACATGGACTGGGTGGTTTCGTTGCCGCCGCTCCATGTTTTTGCATTGGCCCCGGTTTGTATATATGCAGGGATTTTCATCGGATCGGGAGGAGTACGTTCATCCCAGGCTATATGCCATAACATCGGATGAAAAAGCACAAAATCGACATTTTCAGGTCTTCTCCTGTCAAACTCGGTGGTGATATCCACCTGGTATTTTTCTCTCACCCATGCGGTCATTTCACGCATGGCCCGACAGTCTTGTTCATCGGAAATCCTATAATACGGATCGGAAGTATTGTACCAGGCGTCCGGGTGAAGGGAGCCGCTCCCGGCCAGCTCGGGGATCATGTCCATGAGCGGGTTTATCTGTTCCTCCCGGAATGTTCCCTGGTTCCAGTTCCTGTAATTGCTTGCCCTGTAAGCCATATGGTCGCACCAGCGATAACCTTCGTGATATGCACCGTTGGACCACCTGACAATGATATCTTTTTCTTTGTATACGGGGCCCAGCGGATTGTCATCGAGGTATACATCAGAGAAATTCACATGAAGTGATACCCGAGTATTGTATCCGGGTCCTTGTTTCATGAGCCATCGAAGACTGGATAATGCGGTGCTGTCCTCAGGACGCTTCAGCGCTTCATTCACCTGTGTGAAAGAAGGATAACCGGTATCATGTCCGCGATACTGCCAGCCCACCAGGTAGACCATCTTGGGGATATGCCTGGTAATACCGTCTATCTTCTTAATGATCTCCAGTACCTGGTTTGCATCGAGCGGGGCAGTTTCACTTTCCGGGCAGTAATCCACCCCGATTTTATACGTGAGCATCTGATCGTACTGGTGAACGTAAGGGTACATCAGATCACCGTATCCGCCCCGGGCAACAGGGCCCTGTGCATAAAGAACTGAAGAACACAGCATAAGTATGCTGATCGCAATAAAAGCTGAAGAAAGGATTATTCGGTGTCGCATCAGGAATGGCCCTTACAGTTAAAATGAAAGTGAGAATGGATGATCTTTAAAACAAAGGACGGCCAAAACAAAACACCTAAAACCTAAACCTAAAACTAAAACCTAACCTAATCTTATCTTATCTGATTCAGTGAAAATTCTACCAATCAGCGATCGATATAATAAAAAATGTTTTGGCCGTCCTGATAATTTTGAATGTGGATTAATAACCGGGATTCTGTTCCAGGTCGATCCTGTCCAGTTCGTATTGAGGAACCGGCTGAAAATAATACCTCTCAGGCCATGTGCGCTGTTCGTACTCAAATACGTTATACACTTTTGTATCAGAATTTTTATCCTTCACGATGCGCATTCCCCTGATGGGTTCGTTGAACTCCTGCGTTGCAATCTTCCAGCGGCGTGCATCATAAAATCGGTGCGTCTCAAAACACAATTCGATCTGCCTTTCATGATGAATAGCTTCGCGAAGTGCATCACCGGATGCCGATATAGCGGGCATGGATACCCTGTCTCTTACCATGTCCAGGTAAAGCAGGGCTGTCGGTTCATCTCCTGCTTCAAAAGATGCTTCCGCATAGTTCAGCAGGATTTCAGCATAACGGATGATGATCCATGGGATGCTTTTGGGATATTGTTCTACCTGTATGTCATACAATGGATCCATTGATTTGCGGTAGATATAGCTCATTTGTGGGCAGTCATATTTTTTTACCGGGTTGCCGACGCTGTTTCTCCCATAAATAACGTTGTCGATCTTAAAATCCGGATCTTCAGGGTCCAACGTATAATTGTTGGATTCCTCACTTATCCAGAACTCAACGGTCGAATCGCTGATCCATGTACTGCCGTCAAAGGTTACGCTGGCGTAAAAGCGGGGATCACGTTTTCTCAGGGGCTGACCATCTCCATCCACCTGACCGTTTGCTCCGATTCCATATGGATCGAGTGCATCTGCAGGATTATCCCAGTCAAACTTACTGCCGTCCTCCCATTCAAAAGCATCCACCATCTTCTGGCTGATCATGGTGGAGGACCAGCCCTGTGCATAGCCGGCTCCATCAATGCCTCCTCCCAGACCTTCCACAATTTCAAAATAGACATAATAGCCGTCATCATTAATGGCATCATTTCCGCGGAATAAAATCATCTCATTGTTTTTGGTGGAAATGAAGAGCTCTTTGTAATTATCTTCCAGACCGTATATCTGAAGGTCGATCACATCCTTTGCAGCCTGTGCGGCAGCCTCCCACTTGGTTCTGTCGTTGTCCGGATTGAACAGCGGAGAGGCTGCATAAAGCAACATCCTGGATTTTATGGCCATAGCTGCTCCTTTGGTCATCCGTCCCCAGTCAGCGTCATCGGCATAGCTTTCTGGCAGCAGATCAATGGCCGTTTCCAGGTCGGAAAGAACCTGTGCAACAGTTTCGTCAAAAGTGCTCCTTTCACTGGAGAAATCGTCTTCCAGACCATAAGGTTCTGTAACCAATACTACACCTCCGTAACGAACCGCCAGGTCCATGTAGCTCCATGCCCTGAGGGCATGAATCTCCCCTGTCATCCTGTCCTTACGCGCCACTTCAGAATCGGATTCAGCTGGTACTTTATCAATGTTCTCCAGGAAGACGTTACAACCCTTGATGAAACCATAATGATAACTCCAGACATCAATACTGGTTGTAATGGAAGGGCCCATTGAGCCTCCCCAGTAATCATGTATGCCGTGATACCCGTACTTGTGGGTGGCTTCATCAGTAAATACACTTATCTGATATGCCCTTATCCATTCATACCAGCCGAGTTTTGGCAGCACTTTATACTGGTTGTTCACATATGCTTCGGTGAGGTTAAGGTCTTCCCAGACCGAAGTTTCAGAAAATTTGTCCAACGGCATTTTATCCATCAGGTCGTCCTCGCAGGCAAACATTGCCAGGATTACCGCAATTGAAAGTATATATTTCGCTATATTTTTCATGATCATGGGTTTATAATTTTTATGAATTCAACCGGTTAAAAGGATACTTTCACACCGACATTATACACCCTGGTAGCCGGATAGAATACTCCAAGTTCATTCACAACCTCCGGATCATAATGCTTAATCTTGTCAAAAAGCAACAGGTTAAATCCGCTGACGTATATCCTGGCACGTTCCAGGAAGGTGTTGTTCAGTATATTTCCCGAAAGATTGTATGAGATTTCCAGGTTTCTTAAACGGAGGAATGAAGCATCGAACAACCAGAAATCAGAGTAAAGTGTGTTATAGGTCTCTGACCTGTGGTAAAAAGCCCTGGGCAACTCTGCATCCTGATTGTCCGGGGTCCATCTCCCTTCGTACATCCAGACGGGGATATTAATGTCTCCGTTCCTCATTGTGGGATTAATGTATGTTTTGGCATCTGCCTGTCCCTGCCAGAGCATGCTCAGTTCGAAACCCCTGTACTGAAAATCGAGGTTCAGACCATATATCATCTTGGGTATGGGGGATTCATATACCCTTATCCTGTCCAGGTCGTCAATGCTACCGTCTTCATTCACATCGATATATTTGATATCTCCAACCTGGGCTCCCGGACGTTTGACCAGGGTCTCTTCCAGTTCTGCCTGGTTATTGAAGATGCCGTCTGTTTTGTAAAGCAGCCAGGAATCGATGGGGTGTCCCTCTTTTCGCTGATAGTCAGGCACGTTGGGTGATTCATCCATGAAGATGATCTCGTTGGTTACATAGGTGAAATTGCCGTTGATCCTGTATGAAAAATCGCCAAATCTCCTGTTATGTTTTAACATCAGCTCTATTCCCTGGTTTTTGGCTTTCCCGATATTTTCATCGGGAAGCGACATTCCCGTATAGAAGGGGACCGATGCATTCCTCGGAGTCAGGATGTTGCTTCGTTTGGAATAGAAATATTCAATTTCAAAACCAAGCATATTATTCCATAGCGCACCTTCCAGTCCCACGTTGGTGGTATTAGCTACCTCCCATTGGATAAACGGATTAGGAGTTCCCGTAAAGTAAAGCGTGGAGGTAACGGCCGGAGGATTTGATCCGAATACCATGCTTCCGAATGATCCCTCTAATGCAGCGGTTGCCAGATACTGATAAGCGGCCACATTGTCACTACCCATTTGCCCCCAGGACGCCCTTAATTTCAGATCATTCACGAAGTTAAGGTTGTCATCGACAAATGACTCTTCTGACAATCTCCAGCCCACCGATACTCCGGGAAACCATCCCACACGGTTGTCCTTTGGAAATTTAAGTGATTCATCCCGGCGCAATGTGAAATCGAACATGTACTTATCGCTGTAGTTATATGCCATCCTTCCAAAAACATTTCTGTAGGCAAATTCTGATGCCGAGCCGTCATTTTTCTGGGTATTGGGATCTCCCGCAAACAGGTAAGGGATACTCGGAGATAAAAAAGTTGTCCTCGTGGCATTGATCCACTCGGTATTTACCGAATATTGCTCATATCCAAGGAACGCATTCACGTCGTGGTTACCAAATGTCCTTTCGTATCCCAGCTTCCCGGTAAGTGTATACTGGTTGGAATTAAAATAATAATCATACAGCGATCTGTCCTGCACCGGCGTCTTGTTCTGGTTGATGTATTCTCCCGTAGCATTGTCATAGGAATACAGGTCGTAACTCTTATAAAAATCCTTGGTTTTGGTATTTATCAGATCGTATGCACCGGTACCCTCAAGGAATAAGCCCTCTGTAATAAAGGGAAGGTCCCAACGGGCGGTCAGCTGTGAGTTAATTGTGGATGAAGTTTCGTCGTGCTGTCCACCCATTCCTTTAATCCTTTCAGCAGTGTTCGTTGAGAAAAGTTCAGCAGGCAATCCGTTTTCATAATAAATGGGTTTTGTAGGATCTGTTAAATAAGCTTCAAACCATCCCACATCAATGTCCCCTCCGGCCTGTGTAAATCCCGATCCTTCTGCCCTGACCAGGTCGTCTCTCCTGCCTGAAATATTAAATGCCAGTGAAAAATTTTCATGTATCTGGGCATCCAGGTTGGAGAGGATACTGTAACTGTTAAAGTCATCAATACCATCCTTGGCGAATGAATCTTGATAACGGTAACGTCCTGATACATAGTATCTGATTATGTCTGTTCCTCCCCGTAATGCCACGGTATGGTTGGTTTCCGGAGCAAATTCCTGGAGAATGTAATCACTCAGATCATAATTTGGGTATAGATTCTGATCTGTTCCCGCCTTGAATTTTGCGATTTCTTCGTCCGTAAATATAAAACCGCTCCTCTGCGCTTCTGTGTAATATGTGGCATATTGCCATGAACGGCTATAATCGGGAATCCGAACAGGCTGTGTGAGTCCGTAATCCCCGGAATATTCAATCGTCGGTTTGCCCTGGAGACCTCTCTTTGTTGTAATCAGGATCACTCCATTGGCAGCACGGGAACCATATATGGCAGCGGAGGCATCTTTTAATACCGATATACTTTCAATGGCATTGGGATCCAGTTTCTCAAATCCTGTCCGGTTTGCAATACCATCGATGATAATCAGAGGATCCCCGTCTCTCCATGATCCTTTTCCGCGGATATTGATATCGATTTTTTCTGTTCCCGGGGCAGAACCACGTGTATTGACGACCACTCCCGTCATTTGTCCGGTTAAAGATTTTGCCAGGTTTGTCGATGCGGTTTTCTGCAGTTCTGCTCCTTCGACTGTCGCAATCGAACCGGTAACTGTGGCTTTTCTCTTGGTCCCATATCCCACATAAACCACTTCTTCCAGTCTCATGATGTCCTGTTCAAGTGAAATATCCACACTGGTTCTTCCATCCAGTTGTAACCTCTGGGGAATATACCCGATAAAAGATACAATGAGTGTGATATTTGGATCATCGACCTCCAGCCTGAATTCTCCATCCGGATTGGTAATGGTTCCGGTACCGGTTCTTTCGATAATTACATTGGCACCCGGCAGGGGATTTCCCTCGGTATCGGTAATTTTTCCTGTAATTACCAGGGGTTGTTGTTGCGCCGTTTTCACTGCCTGAATGGATTCTGCTTTTAACAATTCATCTGTAGAAAGAATGATCTGCCTGTCAAAGACTTTGTATTTTATATTGGTGTCAACAAAAAGATCACTGAGTATATCCTGAATCGTTGCGTTATTCACGTTGATATCAACTTTCCTTTCCACATTGACCAGTTTGTTGCTGAAAAGAAAATAAAATTCACTACTCTCTTCAATCTGGTTGAGTACATCCTTTACATGTGAATTGGACATGTTCAATGATAACTGGGTAGACTGAGAATAGGACCCACTTGCGTACAGTCCCAATATGCATGTAAAAAACAGTAATGCTGAAAGTCTCATAATTTTGCCAGTTTTGGATAACCAGAGATTCTTTAGTCTCCGGTGTGACATTGCATGATTTTTTTTCATAGTTTTAGATTGTTTTGGGTTCAGTAACTATATAGGCATCCGTGCCTTCTTAATTCCGGATTGAATCTGAAACGGCGGGAGGGTGTGACAGCACTTTCCCGCTTTTTGTTACTTTTTACTACAGACAATATGCATAGGCAATGAGATTTTGATTATTATCACTTCTTTTCAATTTGGTATCTCGCTGGTTTAATATTACCATCTTCCTTCCTTTCGGGCGGAAGTTTCTTCCATTGGATGGGAGAGGCGAAGGATAAATATTCCAGCACCTGCTCAAGTGTTTCATTTTCAATGGTCAAGGTAAATGGGTGCTGCGGCAGTTCATGAGAGGGATCCATTAATTCGATTTCAGTATGATACAAACGTTCCAGTCCGTCGATGACCGTTTCAAAAGGATCATTCCTGAATATTAATTTCCCGTCTTTCCAGGATGTGTATTTTTCTGTATCCGTTTTGTAATATGTACATTGCGAAGCAGAGATGTCAAAGGTCATGCGGTAGCCTTTTTCAATAAAAAGTAATCGCTTTTCCATTTTTTTCTTCCCCGCTTTTTCAAAAGACAGTCTACCGGTTTCAAGTGTGCTTGTAATTAGATTGTTTTCAGGATAATACCTCACATTGAAGCTGGTTCCGAGCGCTTTCAGATCATAATCTCCCAGTTTTACCACGAAGGGATTCGCTGCATCTGTCCTGATGTCGAAATATGCTTCCCCATATAATTCTACAGAGCGATTTTTCAAATTGAAATTTTGCGGGTATTTGAGCTTACTGCCCGAATTCAGCCATACGGTTGATCCATCGGGCAGGTCAGTCTTGAGTTTGGAACCTGTCGGGACATTCAATTCAATGTACGCGGCATGTAATTCCGATTGATGTAATTTTTCATTAATGAACAGAATGGAAGTGACAAGCAGGGGTATAAAAAGAACAGCGGCAACCCTCAACAAAATCTCAGAGATTCGTTTGCCGGCAGATATTTTGTGAACCCCCGGGCTGTCCTGTAAATTCATCCTGTGATGCACACTGTTCAGTATATTGTTCAGATCTGCATCCGCCGTTTCTCCTTCATAGATTGTTTGCTTCCAGAGATTATACAGACTTTGTCGAAGTTTTAATTGAAATTGGGGAAGGTTGACCCATCTGTGGATATTTTTTAAATCCGCTTCATTATAGCTGTCCTTGGCATAATCAAATATGGTCTTATCAATATCATTGATCTCTTCCTTCTTATGTTCATTCTCGTCCATAACTGAGATTCTTTCTTTTTCTACCCGTTAAACCATCATATTATTTTATACGTGTATACCGGCCATATCCCCCAAATGACAGGGTGTGTTCAGGGGAATTTTTTATCTGACGGCTTTCTCATACATGGTATCAGATAATTTCGTATTATTGGATTTGATGGGTTCAGATTATCATGATAAGAAGCTAATTGAACAATTAAGGAAGAATCATGTAAAGGCATTTGATCAGCTATTTGAAAAATATGCCAAAAGTGTGTATGCCTTCAGTTTAAGTCTGCTCAAAAACCGTGAAGATGGAGAGGAGATCGTACAGGAGGTTTTTTTCAGGGTATGGATGAACAGACATGAAATAGATGCACACAAATCATTTCAATCTTTCCTTTTCACCATTGCCTATAATTTGATCATTGATAATTTCAGAAAAAAAATATCTTCCGAAAAATTCCTGCAATACCTCCTGGAGAGAAAAGAGCAGAATGATCTTGATACGGAAAAGCGGTTTCTTTTCTCTGAGTTAAAATCAGAAATTGACGACGTTGTTTCTCATCTGCCTGAAAAAAGGAAGCATATTTTCCAGTTAAGCCGTGAACAGGGATTGAGTCACAAAAAGATTGCGGAATTATTGAATATCTCGCCCAAGACGGTAGAGAATCAGATCGCACTTGCAATCAAGGAAATAAAGCAACACCTCAATGCGGACACCTGATCTTTCCTGAATTCCACCATCATTTTCCCTTATTATCTTTTTCCCGGTTCATTCATAAGACTTCCGAGTCAATTTGGTGGATGCGGGTGGAAAGCACGTAATGCAAATAACACACATGTAATCTCATTTTACGATGAACAGGAATTTAAAAGCAATATTTCTTTTGTTGTCTGCCGGAATTGCTGCCTACGCACAAACAGGTCCGGGTACAGGTGATTCCTCAGGGATTGAATACATTGATATTATTCATTGTACCCACACTGATTATGGCTTCACCGACCATCCTTATATTGTCGAGGAGCTTCAGCAGAGATTCCTGGATATTGCCATCGATGCAGCAGATGCTACCAGCCATTTACCTGCCGGAAAGCGTTTTTACTGGACTGCAGAAGCGCTGGATATAGTCTGGAAATGGTGGGAAAATGCCTCGCCTGAAAGGAGATCTTTACTGGAAAAACTGATCCATTCCGGACAGATAGATGTCTCCGCCCTGCCTTTCAATGTACATCCGTTTTTAAACCCAGGGCAATGGGATCTTGCCGTTCACTGGGTGCCGGAAGAACTTTGGGAGAAATTTAATCCCGAAGTGGGTATCCAGAACGATGTGAACGGATTTTCCAGGGCTGGTGTCATCAGGCTTCTGGATAGAGGCATCAAATATTTTTGGATCGGAATTAACACGTATTGGGGCGGAACCCCGTTTCCTCCCCCCGAGGGTTTTTGGTGGAAAATGCCCGATGGCAGGAAGATCCTCGTATGGCAATCATTTCCCTACTGGTATGGCTACAATTTCTTTCATGAAAAGGACTGGCGATTTGTGCAGCAGAATGCCAGTAATACACAGTTCAGAACTCCCAGGATTGATGACATATTTAAATCCGATGAAGAATCAATACGCAAAGCGCATTCAATCTGCATGGAGAAGATCAACCAGTTGAGGCAGGATGGTTATGCATATGATTTTATCACTTTTTCAATTACCAACCAGTGGAGGATAGACAATGATGGCCCATTCCCTCCCTTGGTTGATTTTGTCAATCAGTGGAATGAATTGAACCTCAAGCCAGAAATCAGGTTGACGACCGCATCCTATGCCATGAAGCGCATCGAAAAGCGGCTGGGAGAGAACATTCCGGTCTATGAGGGAGAATGGCCGGACTGGTGGGCATTTGGAGGAGCAGCATCCCCGCGCGAACTGGCAGCAGCAAGAAGTGCCGGGAATTATGCTGAAGCGGTATTATCGCCCGTTTGGGGAGCTAAGGATGAAAATACCATCCAAAAGGTTCATGAAATTGATCGCTCACTTAGCAGGTATTGGGAACATACTTTTGCTTCCAACCAGTCAAGCTCTGATCCATTTGGTTTTTTTAACCTGGGACTCCTGGCTGAAAAAAACATTTACGCCTATCGTCCGTATGAAGAAGCCAGATGGCTGGCAGCCCGGAAAACGCGGAAATATTTTACCAATCAGCCGGAAGGACTTTATGTAATCAATACTGGGGATGCTGATTATACGGGTTGGATTGAACTGGATAAATTCAGTTTTCGCGGAATAGAATATCGTTCTGTGAAAGAACCCGTAACTAATGAGGTAAGGAAACTTGATTACAACGGGAGAAATGTCAGATTCTGGATCCGCAACCTGGCGGGTAATTCCCATCAGCGATTCCTGTTATCCAAAGACAGCGCAATGATTGAGAAATACATACCAGTGCCTGATATTGAATTAGATCAATTTGGCTGGCCTCTGTCGATACGATGGGAAGGTATGGACCAGCCTCTTTTTTCAGGAGAAACGGGAACATTCCTTTCTATTGAGTCCACGGTGGGCAGGCAGATCGAGTCTGAAATATGGGAAGAAAAGGACAGCCGGAAACGGCTGGATAAGGTTCATCATATAACATCACAAAGAATCAGCACCGTCAAAGATAGTGCGGAAAAGAGGGAAACTCCTTTCAGTTTTATTTATACACAGGAATTTTATCATCCAAGGTTAAAGTATGCCAAACGTATATTGGAAGTATGGAAGGATGAACCAAGGATTGCCGTGGATATTCAATTTGATCGGCTTTCATCATCCAATCCGGAGATATTTTACATTGAATTCACGCTGCCCGATTTGAAAGCTTTTCCGCTTATCAGTAACGGAGGCGAAGGATTCCGGCCATATATTGATCAGATACCCGGTACCTGCACTGATTTTTTTGCCTTCGATGGCTGGGTGAATTATCCGGCTCAAAACGGAAGCTGGTTGTGGTCCGGGAGGGATGCAGCACTCATTTCCTTCTCCGCCCCACAGCTGGCGGTAAAAGGCTTGTCTCCACCACAGGATATGAATACGATCCTTTCCATGGTGTATAATAATCTGTGGGAAGTCAATTTTCTTAACGACTGTCCGGGAAAGATGCAGTTTCATTTTGACCTGGTCTATAAAAATCATGAAATAACAACGAAGGAGGCGCACCAAATAGTCCGGACATACAATCTTCCTCCTCTAATTATGCTGAATCCGGCAACCCGCGAGGACAACCATACATTCGAACGTTTGAATGAAATTGGAAGATATTAGTGAAATATCTTTCTGTGGTAGTGTTCCACTTTGTGTACCTGTAGGGTTGTCTGCTTGTTGTGGCTTCGCATCTCATAGATGCAATTACTACTTCATTACATTGGAATCCCGTTAAATGTATAAAGTAACCCTTAACATTCACATAGTGTATATATGGAAAACGGCTGAAGGCTGAACGATTTGATTTATGATTTGAAGAATAAGTAAAGTAACTCAGCGAATATTTTTTCATATTAGTCTCTATTTCAATTACATAATATAATATTCAAAATCAGATAGCAGAGTGCGGTCAGCGCATAGACAGGATATATGCACCGATCATAGAACTGATCAAGACTGATGAGACTTTGAAGAAGAACTATGATCTGGCGGTATCAGTGAAAGTTGCTGGTCTGGTTATTACAGCGTTTATGCTGGTTACCACCTATCATTTCACCTGCTTTGAGAATGACAGAAAATAAGCTTGTTACACTGGGATAGCCCCTTTTAAAAATCCATCAGGTAAATATCGAGGCAAAACACGAATTAGCCAATTGGCGAATAAGCGAGTGAAAACACTGCTATCCAATGGGGCAAACTCTGCACGGAATTGGGATCCTGAGCTACGAGGAGAGTTGATGCAGCATAACCGAGCGGAGACAAATGAAGACTCAGAGATGTCTTTCTTCAATCACCCTGCCCTGGTCGGAGAACAGGACCAGGTGCCTGGTCTGTGTCTTCTCCCTGATAATAACTTCGTACTCAATACTGTTACCCTTGTTAATGAGCACGGCATTCATGATCTCTCCCTTTCCCTTCAGGCTGCTCTTCAGGGCATCGGGAAGGTATTCGGGTGACAGGGACTTTTTGTATTCGATCAGCTTTCCATCCGGTTTGTAAAGCGCAATATGTTCCAGGTTATCCTTGTAGAATACGGCTTCGTAACCGCTGGCTTTTTCAATCCATTCAGTCCGTACAGCACCCCTGAACTGGTCTTTGAATGCTTTCAGGCAATGATCAGGAGGCGTAAACCGGTCCCCTTTTATCAGATTTTCCAGTAACTGCTCCATTTCAAGACTTTTATATAAAGACGGTGCAACGCTTCATGGTAACAGTTGCTAACGCAAATATTCTTTTGTATAGAGGTACAGTACCCTCGTCCTTGCCCTTTTCAGTCTCATTTTAGCAGCTGCTTCCGTGATCCTTAATGCACTGCTGATCTGTTTGATAGACAGGTCGTCCTGGTATTTCATCACCAGCAGCGCCTTTTCTTCCGGGTGGATCCGCTCCATTACATGCATCAGTTTCTCATAGCTGATTTCATGACCCAGTTCTTCTTCCTCGTCGATGATCTCCGGGATTTCATTTTCCCGGTTCCAGTCAGGGTAATGGATATGTTTCTTTTCCCGAAGGAAGTCAATGCAGTGATTATAGGTGATGGAATAGAGCCATGAGGAAAAGGTCGATTCTTTCCGGAAGGAAGGAAGCTTCTCAAATACCTTGGAGAATATATCCTCTGTCAGCTCTTCGGAATTGAACCTGTCCTTCACCATGCTGTAGCACTTATCGAGCACCTTCCGGTAATAGCGCGTGTGGAGCACTTCGAAACAGCCATTGCAGGTTCCCGCCAGGACCCTTTCGATGAGTTCGTTGTCATTCAGATTATTGATCAGTCCCTTATCCATGAGAACCGCTATATTCTTCCAGGTGTTACCTGAATCATCCTTCCCGTCTTAATTGCGCTTTGTCTGATCCGAGATCATGCAGTCATACGAAACGCACGGGAAAAATAGTGATTTAAACAGAACAAGAAAAATCAAAAAAAGTTATCCGCTCTAATAGTTTTATCTTGTAGGGTGGTTGGTTACTACCTCAAAGAAAACCGAATGCATATGAAAAAGCTGGTTTATTATTTTCTGCAGGGCATTCTTTACATTGCTCCCATCGGGATAACGGTCTATATCATCTACATTGTGTTTCAATTTGTGGATAACCTGCTCAGGGAAAGGCTTGAGGAGATCCTGGATATCTATATCCCCGGGCTTGGTGTGGTGGTCATTGTATTCATGTTGATCCTCATAGGTCTTATCGGGCAGACGATCATCGCACGGCCGTTCAAATATTTCTTCAGGCGTCTGATAGGCAAAATCCCGCTGCTCAAGGTGATCTTTTCTGCCTTTAACGACCTATTTTCAGCTTTTGTCGGCAAGGAGCGGAAGTTCAACAAGCCTGTTCTTGTCCTGGTGAACCCGGTCACCAACCTTCAAAAGATGGGATTCCTCACTGAAGAGGATCTTTCTCTAATTGATGAGACAGATAAAGTCGCGGTTTATTTTCCCCATTCCTATAATTTTTCAGGGGAACTGTTTATCGTTCCGAGAGCACAGGTGCGTCCGCTTGATCTAAATCCCGCCGAAGCAATGAAATTTATCGTCTCGGCTGGAGTGGCAGGCTGGGGACCGGTCGAAGCAGAATCCGGAAATGATGATTAGATTTGTGAGGTAATTTATAGTCACATGCAGGGCAATATTCTCTTCCTAGCGTCATTTCTGGTAGTCATTGTGGCGATCCTGATGTTTGACCTGCTCATCCTGGGAAGGAAAAGTCATGAAGTTTCACTCAGGGAAGCGGCCAGCTGGACCGGGGTCTGGGTTTTTCTGGCATTTCTTTTCGCCCTGTTCCTTTATTTTTCCGGTCACTTTGTTTACGGAATCCAGTCCCTGGAGGAACTCAATCAATTGCTGGCCAGGTATTATCCCTACCTGGCTCCCGATCAACAGGACCTGCAGGAAGGATTGTCGCTGCTTCGAAAGAACCTGGCCATCAATTTTGCAACGGGCTACCTGATTGAGGAATCACTTTCCATCGACAATCTCTTCGTCATGATGACCATACTGGGTGCGTTTTCCGTACGAAAGGCTGATTACAAGAGGGTTCTTTTCTGGGGGATCCTGGGAGCGATTGTCATGAGATTCCTGTTCATTTTCGTTGGTGCCGCGCTGATCTACCGGTTCGAGTGGCTTCTCTACATCTTCGGTGCGTATCTTTTGTATGCCGGGGGAAAGATGTTCCTGGAACGCAACAGAATCATGAAGAAACAACCCCAGGATCATCCCCTGGTCAAATTCATGTCAGGGAAATTCAGTGTATATCCCCGCTATGTGAACGGCAGGTTCTTTATAAAAAAGCAAGGGCGCTTGCTTATCACGCCACTTTTTATAGTCCTGATACTGATCGAGTTTACGGACCTGATTTTTGCCCTGGATTCCATCCCCGCCATTTTCGGGATCACCCGTGATCCATATATTGTTTTCTTTTCCAATGTTTTCGCAATCCTTGGATTGCGTTCCATGTTTTTTCTCCTGGTAAGGATTGTGGAACGTTTTTACCTCCTGAAGGTTGGGATTTCACTCCTGCTTGTGTTTGTGGGGATAAAGCTGATCGCCCATGAATGGCTGGATCACATCGGATACAAACCGGTCTATTCACTGCTTATTATCTCCGGAATCCTTGGGTTGAGCATTCTCCTGTCGGTTCTTTTTCCGAAAAGAGCGTCCGCATTGAACTGAAAAATTTTAATAAATTTGTAACATGATTACGACCATTATAATCAGCCTGGTAGCTGCCATCCTTTACCTTTTTTACAGGAAGGGGAATACCGGTGGCCGGCTCACTGCAAAGGAGTCGAAAAGGAAGATTTATCTGATCTTTTTGATCGGTGTGTTAACCCTGCTGGCAATCTTTTCTCCCAAGGCCCAGGAGCGGATTCATACATTCAGGCAAAAAATGAGGTTGTAAATCAGAATCTCCCGGTGAGGCTGTAATTCTCCGTATTGCAATAAACCTGGCTGTAAAACGAAAATCCGAGCCTGTTTGTTTCCATCTTACGGTCGAGCCTGAGGATCGGATGGTTCCTGGTCACACCGAAATGCTCCCGGATTCTTTTGTCAGCCTTGATGGCAAGTATTTTTTGTTCACCACCCGTCACCTGGATCTGATAGTGCTTCCTCAGGATCTCAAAAAGGGACCTGTTTTCAAAACTTCTGGAGGTGAAGCGGGGAAGATTCAGGTTGGGGAGCATATTGATGTCATAAAAGACGGGGACACCGTTGATCAGCCTGAGCCGTTCCATGTAGATGCATCCGATATTCTTTTCACTCTCGGTAAGCTCGAAACCGAAGGCGGTTGTCCAGCTTCTGATCTTCGGTTTTACAATGATGCGGGTGGTCAGGTTGTCACTGCCAATGGCAGAGGTGGTCCCTGTCAGAGACAGGATCCCTATCCCTCCGGGTTTTCCCTTCACGATACTGCCCTTCCCCTGTTTGCGCAGGATGAATCCGTCATTGACTAGCATATCCAGCGCCTTCCTTACGGTGGGCCTGGTCAGGTGATGGGTGGCACACAACTCATTTTCAGAAGGGAGCAGATCACCCCGCCTGAAGGTGCCTTCCTCGATCAGCATCCGCAGCTGTTCATACAATTTTCTGTATTGTGGAATTTCTTTGAATGCCATGGGCATCTGATAAGAGTTGTAAATATAAGTATTGATTTGTAAATGTCCAAATGTCTTTCCTGCGTTAAATATAAGAAGAAATATAACAGTAACTTAACAACAGAATCGCATAAATTGAAGAATATTTTTGTATATTGGAATTAAGTGTTATATTTGTTCTTGTATAGACAAGTTGTGGGAAGAGTTAGTAGAGTTAGTAGAGTTAGTAGAGTTAGTAGAGTTATAGGGCTTCACAAAACTAATTTAAGAATTTGATAGAAAATGGGGCACAAATGATTTTACAAACCTTATTTTATCCTGTTGTCCTGTTTTATATGCTGTCAAAGCTACT
>Ga0209205_1000065_pt1 | contig 24303 bp, 11 predicted proteins | sample ZodSprso05mmetaG_FD_184133 | JGI IMG/M metagenome (GOLD analysis project Ga0209205, IMG submission 184133) | Hot spring sediment microbial communities from Zodletone spring, Oklahoma to study Microbial Dark Matter (Phase II) - Zodletone Spring... ... | reverse complement strand
CAGTTCCCACATGGCGCCCAGTGGATTGTAGGTCGTGCTGAGGGTATCGATCAGATAGGTGGTTTCAGTGACATAGTTATAATCGATCACCACGAACATGGTGTCCACCACCACGGGATCAGCCACGGTTCCTGTGGCCACCATGAAATCATCCACATATCCCACATCCGCTGCATCATAGGTTCCGATCAGATTGAAAGCCATGGTGGCCGGGGAGTCAGCAGCCGAATCGGCCAGCCAAGTACCCTGGGTATACTCAAACCGGAATTTCTTCCAGTAGTCTGAATCGAGTATCCAGATAACTGTACCACCATCTTTGGCCACACCAGGGGGTATGATGCCATCCGGATCGCTCGCCACATCGTACTTGGCGTCACCCAGGTTCAGACCGAACTGAAGTTTACCCTTGTACATGAACTCCCAGATATAGTTGGTGTTGTCATTCACATTGACATAACCTTCCGCGCCTCCCCAGTTGGGATCACCCGGCAGCCAGAGCGCCTCCGGCTTGGACCATGCCTCATCGGATTTCGTGGCGGCAGCCCAGTCGTCCCAGCCCCAGTTGTCGGAACCGGACCATACCCATGCATCTTTCGTAAGGCGCAGGTTATCCTCATCATCAAAATTCTGCGATGCAATCACCGTGTCCACTTCCATGGTCATCGTATCGATGTACATATCTAAGATGGTCTCGTAGTCCCCCAGGTGGGCCACCGTAAAGGTATCTATAAACGTTTCTAAGGTATCGATGATCATACCGGTGGTGTCGAGTTCATAGATCGGGTGGGACAGGTCTTCGTAAAGCATCGATCCTGCCGGCAGCGGGAATGTTTCCTGGGTCACGCCGTAGTCATCATAGAATTCCAGCGCGATCTTCGCATCATTCCCCTTGTACCAGAAGCTCATCTCCATGTCCTCACCCTCGGCTCCCAAGGCCGGCAGGTAATAGGTGACATGCTTGTCCTGCAGGGCGGTGTCTCCTTCACCCGATACGGTCATGTAATCCATCAGGCGCAGGCTCTGGAGACCGGCGTCCGTGTGGTTTTCAGAGATGGACAAAAAGTCGCTGGGAAGGAAGGCATCCCAGGAAGCCACATTCAGCAACCATTCCGTATTCAGCTCGGTGGATTCAAAATCCCCGTTGATAAAGCCAAACGGTTCCTCGCCTGAATACTGGCCGTCATACCACTCTCCGTAATAGAGATCGTCCACGTATGCCGGCTCATAAGTGGCAAACCACATGGAGGTGTTGCCCCAGCCGGGAATGGTGCCAGGGAAATCCCATACAAATTCAAAGTAAGTCCAGTCTTCCGTGTAGTTATCCGCACCACCGAAGGTGAATTGCATCGCGGGCTGGCCGTCACCGCCATAGAATGCGGTATCAGCGCCGGTATACTCTGCCAGGGAGGGGTGCAGGTCCTCAAAGGTCATTCCCACATCCCTGTAAATGAAATTCCAGTATGATTCGAAATAACCCTTGTACCAGAAGCTGGCCTTGAATTTCTTTTCTTCATGGCCCCTTACCGGATAGGATACCCACACATATGCCCCGGGAATGACATTAAAACTCCAGTTCCCGGAATGGGCATCCGCATCGGTCATATACGCATCAGGGTGGGACACCACTCCATTGGTGCCATAAATGGGATCCCAGCTTCCGTACCAGAAGATGGCATTCAGTTCATGCTCCATATTGGGGTTCTGGATATAGTTGGTGGGTATATCCTGAGCCCTCAACTGAGCCTGCCATCCTAAAGTGCACAGGATGGCCATCATTGTAAATAGTACATGTTTTGTTTTCATAAGCGCGTCAATTAAGTGTAGATTAACATGAATGATTATTGTGTTGTGTTATTTGAGTTTCAGCGGTAAATACCAGTTCTCCATATCCATCAGGCGGTTCTTCACCTGTTCCCGCTTCATTTCATCTGTGAACTTGGCAGCTACTTTTTCAGCCAGGTATGCCGGGTCCTCCCGGTGCCTTGCGATCCGCATTAAATCGAACCACCGGTGCCCTTCATAGGCCAGTTCCAGCGCACGTTCTTCCACGATGAGGTCTTCTACCGGATCTACAAACCGTGAATCTTCCACGCTCACTCCGGTCAGGTTTGCCCTCGTGCGGGTCCCGGTACCCCAGGCAGATTTGTAAAGGTTCCCGTCATTCAGGTGGGCAATGGCATCGTCTGTCAGCCTGAGCCGGGCATATGCCTCACAGGTCTTCAGGTGAAAATCGGCCGTCCGGTACACCATGATCCCTGCATCGTTGTCAAAGGGTTCCCGGAACAAAGAGTATTTAAATACGACCGGCTTCCCGTCAATGCTGTCATAGGTGACCCCGAGGCCCCGGTTCAGGTCGCCGGGCGTACCTCTTTCCTGCGGCTGGATCTCATACCGGATCACCTGCTGGGCCTGGTATGCATTCAGGATATAATCCGTCGGTCTCACCATATAATCCCCTCCCTCCCCTGAATAAAACAGGCGTTGCAGGCTGTGCTGCTGGTTGTACAGCTTGGAAAACGGGATCACGAACAGGGTCAGTGTTTCAAACGGTCCAGAACTGTAGTTGAACTGGAAAAGATCCTTCCAGTTCACATCCTGGAAGTCCCAGGCATTGATGTAAGGCAGTCTCTCTGTGCCTGCAAAACCTTCTTTGGCAAGGATATTGGGGATTCTGTCATACGTCCTTTTGGCAAATGCATAATTGTTCCTCCACAGGTATATGTCCGCCTGCAGGGCCCAGTTGGTGAACTTGTTGAACCTGATGGCAAAGAACGGGCTCTCGGCAAGCAGGTTCAGATCAAATGTATCCAGTTCGACGATCTGCCGGAGGATGGTATCCAGGATGAAATCCTCTGTTTGCATCGAATCCAGTTTCGATTCCAGTGCCAGGCTCTGCCCGTAATCGCTCAAAGGTTCCTCGAAGTAGGGTGCTTTCCCATAGATCTGGACCATTTTGAAATAAACCCATGCCCGGATAAGTTTCAGCTCGGCGATATAGGTATTGAATTCCAGTTCAGATAGGTTCTCGTCGTTTTCCCTTGCCCGTTGGATCTTATGCAGGATCTCGTTGCAGTTCACGATGATCTTGAAAAAGCCGGAAGGATCGGCATATTTGTTCAGGGCATCTGCTGTATGATCGTTGATCTGCCTGAGATCGTTATCGGCATTCTGCGTGACAGTCAGAAGGTCTCCCTGAAGTTCCCCCAGGATGATGAGCTGCTGGGAGACTTCCTGAAGCAATGCATACACCCCCATCACCGAGGAACGGGCAGAAAATTCATCCGCAAAAGCATGCTCCTCGGGCAGCAGTCTCCCGCTTGGAAGCTCCAGCATCTTTTCGCAGGAATCAAAAAAGAGCAGGGCGCCCAGTATGCTGCCTGCCAAAAGATATGAGATGCTCCTTTTCATAATTTTCGCCATGCCCCGTTATAATCCAATTTTAATTCCCGCCACCAGTGAACGGGCCTGCGGGATCTTCCCGTAATCGATTCCCAGTCCGAGCACGCCATCCCGGAAATTGAATTCCGGGTCATAGCCCAGGTAGCTGGTCGATGTGAAAAGGTTCGTACCTGTCAGGTAAATATTCAGGTTGTTGATGAACGCCAGTTTGCGTGTGAACGTGTAGGACAGTGTAATGTTCCTCAACCGGATGTATGACCCGTCCTCTATCCAGCGGCTTGAAAACCTGTTATTCCCCATGGGATCTCCGAAAGCAGCCCTGGGAATATCCGTTTCCTGTCCCTCGGTCACCCAGCGGTTGTAAACGGCAGTGGTTTGATTGTCAAATCCTTTCATGGATTCCATTTCCGACCTGATATAATTGAACACATCTGCCCCCTTGTGCCACTGAACCAGAAAACTCAACGATATCCCCCTGTAGGAGAACCGGTTGAAAAGACCAGTCGTAAAATCCGGATGGGGATTGCCGATGATCGTTCTGTCCTGTTCATCGATAATCCCGTTCCCATCCAGGTCGTCAAAGTGAATATCTCCCGCATTGAACCTTCTGCCAGCCTTGTCCACAAGTCCGGCCCCGTCAGCCTCCTGCTGCGAGCTGAACACACCGAGGGACCGGTAGCCGTAGAACAATCCCATGGGGTGACCGGTCATGGAAATTTTCTCTCCCCCCAGGAACGAGGTGATGATCTGATCTTTCTCAAGGGAAAGGACCTCATTCTCATAATGTGTGAAATTTGCATCCACCTCCCATTGCAGGGAGCTGTTCAGGATCCTGCCATAAAGATTGACCTCGATGCCCCGGTTCCGGCAGGATCCCCCGTTGGTCAGATAGCTTTCATACCCGTAGTATTCCGGCAGCTTCAGGTAGGTGATCATGTCACCGGTGGTAGCGCTGTACCAGTCGGCATTCAGGATCACCCGTTCATGGAACAGGGCCAGGTCCAGTCCCACATTAACCGTTTTCACCTCCTCCCATTTCAGTCCGGGGTTATATAAGCCGTTCAGGGTAAATCCGGTAATGGAGTAATAGGGGATGGTGGAATAATACAGGCGCGTATAATAGCTGGGGAAATTATCGCTTCCTGTCAGCCCGTATGATGCCCTCAGCTTCAGCTCATCCAGAACAGCCATGTCCGGTATGAATGATTCTGATGACACCCTCCATGCGATCCCCACGGAGGGCAGGACCGCAAAGGGATACCCCGCCAGGACAATTCCCTCTTCCACATCTTTCCCGAATTTCGAGGATGCATCCAGGGAAAGGTTTGCCTTGATGATGTAGCGGTCGTTCAAAATATATTTTGCCGATAAAAAGTAATTGATCCAGCTCCACCTGTCCTCGAAGCCGCTTACGGATTTTTCATCCGCCTTGCCCGAATTCAGGTCCCTGAACTCATCTGTGGCTGAATTCTGGGCGAAACCCGCATCCTGGCTGAGCCTGTTGATCATGTAGCGTGCACCGGCATCCACCGCCAGGTCATGGATGTAATCAAAACGGTTCAGATAACTGACCCTGGTTTCACCCAGGATGGAATAGTACTGGTCCACCTTGACCTGCATGGATCGCTCTGCTGATCCGTCCCCCTGGGGGGCCATTCCCCATGAAGGGATAAAGATCTTTTCGTTGGATTTGAGCCTGTCCAGTCCGAACTGCGCCCTGGCCGAGAGTTTATCCGATAGTTTAAGATTGACGTAGGATACGCCCAGAAATTTGGAGGTGCCGTCCGATGCCTCCACCTCATGCACGATCACTGCCGGATTGCTGAGGCCGAAATCAGCCACGTCATCGTACACCGGGAGACTGATCCCTTCCTGGTCTTTTTGATACACAGCAAGCAGCGGAGATTTGATCAGGCTGGCAAAAATGGGATTCGTGTGAGGTACGGCCCCTGTTTCCATCAGGTCGTACCTGCCACTGGTGTAGCCAAGGTTGAAACCAATATCCAGCCTTGAAGAGACCTGGACGACAGAATTGAACCTGAAGTTGAACCTGTTGTAGGCAGCGTTCCGGATAATCGCTTCGTTTGAGAGGTATCCGCCGGACAGCGAATACCTGGCACGGGCATCCCCGCCCCTGACCGTCAGGTGGGCGTCATAGAGCTTTCCGTTCTGAAAGACCTTATTCTGCCAGTTTGTATGATTGTTATAGCGCGAAGCGTATAGATAATCTTTGCTGAACTCCAGAAAGGGATATTCCGAAAAGATCTCAGCGCTTGTCATTCCGGCGTCATACATCTGTTCCATGAGGTATGAACTGTAGTGTGATGCATCCATCACGGGGATCTGGTCCGGCGCGAATGAGATACCCCCCGATACGGATACATCCAGGGTGGTTCTACCCCCGCGGGGAGGGATGGTGGTAATCAGCAGCACCCCATCGGAAGCTTTTATTCCATAGGGTCCGGTTTCAACCGCATCCTTCAGGAGGGTCACGCCGGATATATCCCTTTTATCCAAATCCACCAGCGGATTGTAATGAAATCCATGGATGATGGGATTTTCAAAACCCTCCGATTTCAGGATCATTCCGTCAATGACCACCAGGGGGATGGAAGATGAAAAGAGGGAGGAAAAACCCCGGCAGGAGAAATAAGCGCCTTCCCCGGGCATCCCCGAGCGGTTGATAACTGTGAGCCCGCTCATTCTTCCCTGCAGATCCTGGCCGAAGGAGGGTTGGGGCGACTGGCCGAATTCATCCAGGCGACCGGCCTCCACTGCTCCCGTCACATTCCTGACCGGCACTTCCCTGAAGATCATGCCGGTTGCGTCATCCATTGAAATATCTGCTTCTCCAAGCAACCAGATATCAATCACTTCCCTGCCGTGAACGAAGATCACTTTTTCCTTGTAACCCGGGTACGCGACCACAAGCTGTTCACCGGCATCCGGAAGTGTGATCTCATACTGACCGTCATCCCCGGTACTGGCCGGCTCAACAGAGGCATTCGCCGCTCTGATTCCTATGTCCTTAAGGGGCAACCCGGTTTCCGCATCATATACCCTGCCGCTCACTTTGAAGCCGGCATCCTGACCAAAGATGGGGGCGGTGACCGTAAATGCCGGCAACCATAGCATTTGGAGGAGGATCATCCCTTTATTCACTATAGATCTCATCCGGTACCATTTTAATGTAATCCAGAAATATGGAGTTATACCCTATAAGGGGCAGTTCGTCCACCACCGTCATCCGGACTGTCTTTGTTCCGAATTCATTGAATGTATGGGTTCCCGAAACAACAGGAACAAAATTTCCCTTGGTCCAGTTATTCACCGGCCCCCCCACAGGGACGAACTCCCCTGAGATTTCATCCTTTACGAAGAGCTGGTAATGGGACGGACCCTGTTTGGGCCCCGTCCAGATAAACCAGTAGGTGGTCTTCAGGACCATATCCACCGTGAATTCGATGTAATCCCCCACAAAATTACAGCCGTAGTATACAAAAGAGCCGTTGGTAGCCCTTGTATCACTTCGCTGTTCGATGGGATACATGGTGTTTGATACAGTCCTGTTCGCTTTCACGTCACATTCGATCGTTATGGGAACTACGAAATAGCCTTTCGGGATGGTCATCCCATCCAGCAGGTGGACCATCCCATTGCTCACCTCCAGGTCGGTATCACTGAACTGAAGCATGGATTTTTCCACTGTTTTGCCGGTCACGGATGCAATGGTATCCGGTATTTCCGCGGCGGTCAATTTCTGGTTCAGGAAACTCCCGCTAAAGGTGATGAATAACAGCTGGCCATAGGTTTGTTCATCCAGTTCGCCGATATCCCCGAAATATCCCGACAGATCCTCAAGGGCACCCATGACATCATCATTGGAAGGGAGGAGCCCGGTATAGGCCTTCGCTTCATCATCCAGACCGGCAACCTGATCGAGGAAATAGTTTTCCTCCCTCCACACGGTATCATAAACGGCGTTCCCGTTGTCGTCCACCCCGATCCGGACACTTTTCTCATAGTCAATGAACCTTTCATCCATGGAGGAGAGAAAATCCTGGAGAATGCTGTATGAGGGATCCAGGGACATGATGTATTCATAGAGGTTGGGCTTGGGCAGGAGCAGTCTGTCGATCTCATGGATCACTCCGTTCTGACAGAAGTGATCCACACTGTTCATTTGGATACGCGATTCGAAGATCGAAAATTCATCCTCACCCGTCTTTCGCAGGTTCAGGTATTTCCCAATGGTGGTCAGCAGGTTCAGGTCCGCAAATTCATGGGAAAAAAGTTTCGTGTACAGGATATGGAATCCGAATATCTTCGCCCACTCCTCCCCGGTGAATTCAGGCAATCCCTCAAAAGCTGAATTCACGGGGACGAAAACGGTAAAATACTGGTTTTTGGATAATAAGTCATCGAACCCGTATTCCATGAGACCGTCATAAAACCGGCTGTAATTCTCATTTTCCCCGATCAGGTCCAGTACATGATCATCGACGCGCCCGGGCACATCCCGGTAGTATCCTTCCCATGCATCGTTCAGGGAGCATGCAGGATGAATCCCGGGCAGCGTGAGTGCCAGGAGGATCACGATGATCCTGGATCTGCGATAGGCATCAGATATCGTCATTCTCATTCATTTTCTACCGGCCTGAGGACCAAATAATCAAAATTCCCGTATCCGTTTTCCAGGGAAACAAATTTGATCCTGTGCGGCTGGGTCTCCGTCAGGATCAGCCTTCCCAGGTACTGCTCCGTATTATAATTATATAACCATTCCACCCCGGGCCACCTCTTATGGTGGACAAAACTGAATGTGGAGCCGAGCCGGGCCCCGTCCCAGAATGCCTGGGCCCAACCCGTATTTGTCTGATAACTTGCCCAGTGGAAATGGATATCATACCTGCCGCGTATGATGGGCGGCAGATCGAACTCCACAATCCAACCCACCCTGTCGGTGGTGGTCTGCAGATTGGTCTCGCCGTCGGCCAGGATCGAATTCCTGAAATAGAGGCCCGTGTGCTTCGTCCGGACCCCCCGTATATCCTCCAGCTCCCGCTCGGTGTATTGCTGACCGAGACTGATCCCCTGGTAATCTGTCAGGTCAATGACCGTGTACACCGGATCAGGCTCATATGGCTCCATGATCCTGTCGATCACGTGGATGGCCCCGTTCTTCGCCGATTGGTTCGATTCCTCCTCGATCACCCTGATGAACTCCTCCCCTGTCTGTCCCTCGCCCGCATGCCGGTTCAGGTAGACCTCTTCGTCCAGTTTTACGTTGATCAGCAGGTTTTCCGCCAGGGTGGGATAATTGAATGAATCGATCTCGTTCAGGTAATGGAGCCCCGGAACCACATGGTACGCCATGTACCGGTGCAGGCCATCCTGCCTGTCCGCCGGGTCACCGGTGTCAGAATACCTGGATACCAGGTCACCGGCACCGGTTATCCCATGTTCACCGTAGGTCGCATCCGATTCCACGAACAAAGTGAACCTGCTCCTGATAAATAGATCTTTACCCAGACCGATGGTGATCATGTCCAGGCTGTCCGCAAGCCCCGTAAGCTGCAGTGCCTCATGGAATATGCTGTATCCCCCCAACTCACCCAGTCGGTCCACCACAGAGCCCACAATGGGCTCGAGTACTTCATCGATCCGGTGGATGATCCCGTTCTCTACATGAATGTCCCGCCTGGTGATCGTGGCATCATTGACCATGATCGTCTCCAGTCCCCCTTCAGAAAAGGTCACCACCAGGTAGTCCCCCGAAAAGGTGGTATCCTGTATGACCCCGTCCCTGAAATAGCTGCTCTCGATCTCCATATTCAACAGGTGGTATTTGACAAGCGTTGTCAGGTAATCCACCTCGAAATCCTCCACCGAAGCCTTCCCGTGCCGGTCACAAAAAGCGGCAAAGGCATCATCATCCGGTGCGAAAAATGTATAGTGCCCGTAAGCGTTCAGGGTCGACCTCAGGTTGGTCAGCTCCAGGACACTGATCAGCGATGCATATTCATCCGCATGCTCCTCAAGGTACGCCGAGATCAGCAACTCATCCTCCTCGAAAAAGACCTCCGGGGGTTCCTCCTTCCTGCAGCTTCCAGCCAGGAAACATGCTGCCGCGGCACAAAGGGCCAGGAGCCATAATGAACGGTATATGCGTCTGCTTCTGATCATTGATTGATATAATATGGATTCTGTTCCAGCATGTTGTTCTGGTCAATCTCATCCTGGTGGATGGGAAGGTACCAGCTGTCCGGATTTGAGTATTTACTCCGGATGATCTGGGCTTCCTCGTATGATTTGTTCTCCGCAAGGATCTCAATCAACCGGTCCATCCTTGCATAGTTGTCTCTTCTCCCGAACCTGATCAGGTCAAACCAGCGCTTGCCTTCACCGCAGAACTCCCTGGCCCTTTCTTCCAGGATCAGGTCTTCAAGGTAATTCTTATTTCCGGTCTCAGCAGCCGGTGGTATCAGTGCCCTGTTCCTGACCTGGTTGAGCAGGTTCGCGGCTTCCTGGAACCCTCCCAGCTGCACCAGCGCCTCGGCTTTCATGAGAAGTATATCGGGATACCTGTATACGATCCAGTTGGCATCGCTCTCCTTGTTGCCTATTCTGTATCCTGATGCAGCAGCACCGGTAACTATACTGGGTGTGCCTTCCGTTCCCACAAACTTCCATAACACATAAGATGTGGCAAATCTGTACCACCCTCCTCCAGAAAAAGCCAGGTAAGTCCGGTTTCCCGCCCTCCTGTCACTGGGATTTTTTTCAAATTCCTTCACAAAGTAGGGGGAGACCCGGAACTCATCATTGCCATCCGGATAGGTACCATCCCTCGGATAGGGAGCCAGCATCTGATAGAGCATGTTTGTCTGGTCCAGATCCTTGTTAAACTGGATCTCAAAGATGCTTTCATTCGAATTTCCCGGGAAGAAATTCATGAACCAGTCCTCCCCGTCAATCAGCCCGAATAATCCGCTGTGTATGATCTGGTCACAGGCATCAATGCAGGCCTGGTAATTCTCATAATACAGGTTCACATCCGCCATCAGTGCATAGGCAGCCGACTTTGTAGCCCGTCCCTTGTCATATGCCAGTTTTCCGTATGATGTGGGTAATCCCTTTACAGCTGTATTCAGGTCATCAATGATCTGCTGGAAGATCTCCTGCTCGGGACTGACAACCGGGTAATAATCCTGGGCATCGTTTTCCGAGGCTTCCAGCACCAGCGGAACATCGCGGAAGATCCTTACCAGGTAGAAATAAGATAAACTTCTGAGAAACAAAGCTTCAGCCTCAAATGCCCTGCTCTCATTCTCATTGAAGGTCTGATCCCGTTCCACCACAACGGGGGAGAACTTCAGAACCGTATTGGCGAAATTGATGGTGCGGTACAGCTTATCCCACCGGTTCAACTCGTTCTCCGGGTAGATGAAGCCATCCATGATCCGTCGGTCCATTGAACTGATGTTGCTTCCGGGCACAAGCAGGTCACCCCTGAGCTCCCCCCATTTAAACAACCGTTCCACTGTCCCGGCCAATTCCTTGTAGGTTCCTGCCACCACTGCCTGCACATCATCACCCGTCTGCCAGAACTCTTCCCTGATCAGTTCACTTTCCGGTTCCAGATGCAGCCACTCAGAACATCCGCACACCAGATTTCCCATGAAAAGGAGCATCGTCATATGTCTGATCCATCTTCGCATCTTTCAGAATTTAATATTCAAACTGAGCATATAACTCTGAGGTGGTGGCGTATCTGCTTTGTCTTCACCGATAAAGAAGGGGTCGTTGCTTAACATGGGTACTTCAGGGTCCACCCCGGTATATCCGGTCCAGGTGTAAAGGTTGTAGACCATCAGGTTCAGCTTGAATTCATTCAGTTTGATCCTGGAAGCGAGCTTCCTGAATTTGTAACTGATGCTGGCACTCTTGAACCTGACAAATGAACCATCCTCCACAAAACGGTCCGATCCCAGCCAGTTATACCCCTGGTTATAAAGCGCCCTGGGAATATCGGTGATATCCCCCTGCCTCCTCCACCTGTTCAGCACTGAAACACTCTGGTTGTTCCTGTAATACATATTTTCATTGTACATCTTGGTCCGGTTTACAATGTCCTGACCAATCCGGTAATGAAAGAAGAGGGTGACGATCATGTTCTTCCAGGTAAACTTCGACCCGAAACCACCCAGAAACTTCGGGTTGGAATCACCCAGTTTCACAATATCCAGCTCATTGATCAGGCCGTCGTGATTGATATCCGCATAGATGGCATCCCCTCCCCGGAAACGGTATCCGTCCGCGTTCCCGTACCTCATATAGAGCGGTTTCCCTGCAAGGTCATAGATGGTATTCCCCTTTGCATCTGTTGCCACCGCATCCGCATCGGTCGGATAAACCCCCAGGTAACGGAAGCCGTAGAAAGCCCCGATAGGATGACCTTCCAGAGCTCTCCGGGCATACTGACCGTTATCGGCCTCGGCTTCATATTCAAAATCGAAATTCTCAGGTATCTCAGTGATCCTGTTTTCGTTATGAGCGATGTTGAAATTTACATCCAGTTTGAGCTCATCCCGCCTCAGGATGTCCGTGACGAACATCACCTCCCATCCCCGGTTATCCATGGAGCCCCAGTTCCTGGTAATGTTCGGGAAGCCGGAGGTTGCGGGCAGGTCAAGATTCTCCCAGATCAGGTCCTTGCTGCGCTGTGTGTAAACATCGAAATGGAGTTCCAGGTAATTGTTCAGGGCGAACAGATCGAGACCGTAATTGATCTGGGAGTTCCTTTCCCACCTGAAATGATCGAGCTGCAGATTGGTGGGGATCACCACCGGCATATCAATATATTCCTGGCTTGTGCTGTAGAGGTTAAAATACCCGTAGCTGCCTCCGGGCTGATTCCCGTTCACTCCATAACTGTACCTCAGTTTCAGATCATTGATGAATCCCAGCCTGTCCATGAACGGTTCGGAAGAGATCCGGTATGCAACCGATACAGAAGGGAATGTCCCCCACCTGGACTCATTTCCAAACCTGGAAGAACCTTCTCTGCGCAGGTTCAACTGCACAAGGTACCTGTCCAGCAGCGTATAATGAACGAAACCGAGGATTGCCACCATTCTGTTCTGACTGTAACCATCACCGATCCAGTAAACCGGGGCGGGCTGCGCGTAGTTCACCAGGTATGCGGAAGGCAGGTTTGAAGTACTTCCGTAATACCATCCGTTCTTCCTGTCAGACAAAGTGAATGCGATCATGGAGGTAAGTTTGTGCCTGCTGCCTTTCAGATAGGTGAATAACAGCTGGGACTGGGTTTCCAGGACCGAACTCTGATAATCCATGCCTGAAGATAGGTTGGCATAAGGTGAGGTCCAGGGAGATCCGGTGACAACCTGCGGAAGAAACTTATTTTCCAGCTGATTGTCCAGGTCATATGCCACAAAACTCTGAAAGACGAGGTTATCAAGAATATTGTACCTAAGCTGCAGTTTTGTCCTCAGCCGGTGTTGTTTCCTGTTCCACATGGCCTCATTGACCATTGCCACCGGATTATACCACTGGGAACCCTGTCCCTGGAAGTTATCAGCCGGAGAAAAATAGTTATCCGAAAGATTCCCCTCGGCATCATACTCATAGATGCTCATGTTGGGGGCCTTGATGTAAGCCAGGGCACGGACGCTTCTTGAATCGTTGTTCTCCTTGTAGCTCAGATCGTTATCGGAATAGGCGTAAGAGAGGTCGCCTGAAAACAGCAACTTCCTTGATACATTGTAATCCAGGTTGAACCGGGAAGTTACCCGCTGAAACCGGGTGCCCTTGGTGGTACCGTCCTGGTCAAAGTAGCCCATTGAAAAGCGATAAAGGGCACTCTCGCCCCCGCCCGAAAGGGAAAAATTATGATCGTGTGAGACTCCTGTCCGGGTGATTTCCTGAAGCCAGTCCGTATTCTGTGAAAAGTTATAATACTCCTCCCATTGCTTGTTGTATGCCAGTTCATCGGGGATCTCGGTGGATCCGGAATTCAGAATACCCTCCAGCATGAGCATGGAATAGGAATCGCCATCCAGCAGGGGAATAGCTCTGGGCTGCTGCTGTATGCTCAGTTTGTAGAGATAATCGAAGGAAGTCTTGCCCTTCACTCCCCTTTTCGTCTCGATTAAAAGTACGCCGTTTGCGCCGCGGGATCCCCAGACCGCTGTCGCTGCCGCATCTTTCAGCACCTGGATGGAAAGGATGTCCTCGGGGGCGATATTGAGCAATCCGCTGAACTGTTCCTGGGTGACCGCGGAGAAATCAAAATCATTGTCCAGTTCGATCTCGAACGGGACCCCGTCCACCACGATCAGCGGCTGGTTGGATCCGCTGATGGATGCGGTTCCCCTGATCCTTACTGACATGCCGGCACCCGGATCCCCCGAGGCCATTGTGATGTCCACATTGCTTGCACGTCCCTGAAGCATCTCTCCCAGACTGGATGCCTTTACCTCCTCCAGTTCACTCATCTCCACCTTGGAAACGGCACTGGTCAGGTCCCGCTCTGAAACAGGGATAAATCCGCCCACCTTCTTTCCCTCATAGGTGACCACCACCTCTTCCAACTCCCTGGTTTCCTCCGCGAGCTCGACCTCCAGGAAATCCTGACCTTCCATGACGAACTCTTCGGACTTATATCCCACATAGGAGATCCTGACCTTTGTATCAGGTGCGGACAGCCTGAGTGCAAAATTCCCGTTCATATCGGTGACTGTCCCGTTCAGGGTCCGGTTCAGTTCATTGACCTCTACCACGGTAACACCGATCAGAGGTTCTCCCGTGGACCTGTCGGTTACCTTACCCTTGAGCACATTCACCGCCTGCCCTGACAGGCTCAGGCTCACCAGCATGATCAGGATACCAACCGTATGGATTTTTTTGATCATTGCTTTTTCTGCTAATACAAAAGATATGAGTCGATCTGATGGATCACTCCATCTTCGGTCATGCGATTGGCCGAGATCACATTTCTGACATTCCCCTGATTGTCCATGATCTTTAAATCATATTTCTGATTAATGATTTCAATGGTATTGAACAGATAGCCACTCTCTTCATCGATCCGGGTAGTATTGAATTCACCGGATTTCTTACCGTCATCAAATACCACTCCTTCCACAAAATGGTACCGCAGGAAATGCTGCAATGAATCCGCTTCAGAAGGAACCGCACCTGATGCTATTCCTGCCTCGAGCGCCTCGTTTGTGGGAATGAAACAGCTGTAGTAAGTGCCGACAGAAATGTTATCAAGGCTCTGGGGCCTGCTGTTCTCATCCAGCACCATCAGGCCTGAATTGAAACATAGCTGATAGAATTTCTGGTACTGCGGATATGTTCCCGGATCTGCAATGATGTCAAAAATGGAACGATCGGGCGAGACCAGCATCCGGTCAATGCTGTACAAAATCCCCTTGCCGCTGACCACCTCCGGAATTCCCATTCCCGCCGGTGTGGGATCCCCGCCTGCAAAGATCCCGTCCGGGGCAATACCGATATAGGTCTTTTGCGTTGTTTCAATAAAAGTACCCTCTTCAAAAGCGTTTTCATCCACCTCGCCGAAAACCAGATGCGTGTTGACAATATCAGTACCTGCTTTCCTTGATACGGGAGCCAGCGGACTGTTTTTATGATACAGCCCGTAACCGCCCAGGCCTGTGCGGAACATATATCCTGCTTCACTGATGGCAGCATTGGTGGGGGCAAACAGGGTGAATTCAAGATTTTCCTCGTTCAGCAATTTATCAGTCAGGTAAAAAACCAGCATGTCACAGAACCACTCATAATCCTTATTGCCCATGATGGGTTGGGCCACCGATTCAAAGATCCTGGGAAGGAAATACTTGTTGATCCCGCAAAAGGGTCCGTTACTGGCCATCTGGAGCTGGTGGATATCCCCTTCAGTCACGTTGCAATCCACCACGGATGAAGTCAGGTCCCATTCCCAGTCCGCCGTCAGCGTGCTGAACCTGGAAGGCCAGTAATTGGTGCCGATATAATGCGACAGGTACCAGTCGATCCAGTAGTCACCGATCTGTTCGATGGACGTGTATCCGGTGGTGCGGCTTGCGAAAAAATCCTGCAATGCACTGTTGGTGGGTGCAAAGAGTGTCAGCATATTCCGGTGACCATCGTTTGAGATATTCTCAATATCCGGGGAACTTCCCGTCGGAAAAATACGGTTCATTTTCAGGAAAAGTGAATCCAGCTTTCCATCCTCATCAATATCCCCCGCGTTATCCTGGGCAGTGGTATAGGAGCTGCTGTATTCATAATAGGTGTTCTTCTCCAGCAACTCTTTGAAAGTGCTGTACTCTTCCCCTTCTTCAAGGATGTCATCATGATTTCCGGGAGGAACCAGGACCCTGTTGATCTTGTGGATCCAGCCATTCTGGGCAGGCACGTCGTGTTCAACCACTTCAGCCCTGTCCACGTGAAAACCTCCATAGGATGTTCCGGGGTAAAGAAATTCGTAGTTCACAGTTGCATCCAGACGGATTTCCGTGAAATACTCATCTGAATAAACCGGGATGTACTTGGTCTCGTGGTAAACATTGTATTGCCTGCCCATCGTATCAAATTCGACGGTAAGCGTGGGAGTATACCTGGTGGGCCGTTTGAAGTTCTCCGTGCTGTAGTCGATCTCTGCATCCTGGATGTTCAGCCCGTAAAGAAGCATGAATTTGGAATAGGCCCAGAACACGATGTGATAGTATACGATCCCTTCCAGTTCTTCTTCCGGGATGTCATCCAGGGAAGAGTAGCCGTATTCGTTGAAGAACATCGTGAATGCAGCGTCATCGGGCGCGAATACGGTGAAATTCCCCGTTTTGCCCAGCACATCATCAAATTCCACCAGTTCAACTGCTTTGCAAAACTGCGTGTAATTGCCGTCTTCGTCAAGCACCTGGAGAATGGTTCCGATCAGATCATCAGGGACCTTGTAATACTCATCGAACTTCTTCTCACAACCGGTGTGAAGGAACAGTGTAACGGCAGACAATCCCAGTATCACTTGATGCAGCTTCATCTGCTTTCAATTCAGTTGAGGTGAATTGTACGATCCGGATCAGCTCATAAGGATAAGTACAAGGCCCGCGGAGGCCAGCAACAGCAGAATGATGCTGAAGATCAACCTGCTCCTGATCCTCCTCACCTGCTTCCTTTTCGCGGAAAGTTCCATATGATGCATTGCCGGATCCACCGGATGAAAGATAGAGAGCAGTTGGTTACAGTGATTGCATAATAGTCCGGATTCGTTGCAGAATGGTCCGGATTGCTGTAAAACATCCCGATAGATGCAATAAGTGGTATTCAGCCGGACGGCGTTCCCAGATAGTTCCTGATGTACTCCCTGGGAGTGGTATGGTAATACTTTTTGAACAGTCGGATCAGGTAAGAACTGCTGCTGATTCCCACCATGACATGTACCTCCGAAACAGACAGATTTTCATACAGCATCAGCTTGACAGCATGTTTCAGCCTGACCTTCTGAATATATTCCCCCGGTGTCGATCCTGTGATCTCCTTGATCCGTGCAAAGAACACCGTCCGGCTGAGTCCCAGCTTCCTGGCGATCAGTTCAGCATTCAGGGAAGGATCCTTTAAATGCTCCCGGATGACATGCTCGACCTCTCCGATGAAATGGGACGCCCTTTCTCCCCTGACTTCCACCAGCAATTCCGAAGCGTTCAGTCCGTAGCTGCGCATCCTGGAGCGGTTGTTTTCGATCATGCGCCTTACCTGTAGTTTCAACAGCCTGAGATCAAATGGTTTTGTTATGATCTGGTCGGCACCCAGTTCGAAGCCTTCCCGGTGATCCTCCAGATCATCTCTGGCCGTCAGCAGCATAACAGGGATGGAGGACGTATCCTGTCTGGCCCTGACCTCCCTGAGGAATCCGGCCCCATCCATGACCGGCATGACCCAGTCTGCAATGATCAGGTCGGGCTGATACCCGTCGAGTTTCTTCAACGCCTCAAGTCCGTTATCGGCTTCGGCGATGTCAAAATCATCCGAGAGGTTGTCTTTAAGATAATGACGTAATACTTCATGATCCTCCACAATCAGAATGCGGGGAAGGATCCTTTGTTTTGCATCCGATACATTCAGTTCCCCCTCCTGAGGCAAACCGGACAATATTGATTGCTCAGGAACCGGTGCCTTAAAAACAGGCTGGTGTTCAGGAAGCAGCTTATCCTCGGGACGCAGGTGCCTGTCACCAGCAGGAAGGAGGATGAGAATTTCTGTACCCATCCCCCTTTCGCTGGCCACTTTGATCACACCGTTATGCATCAGGACCAGGTTCTTCACCAGTGCCAGTCCGATGCCGCTTCCGATATGGTCGCCGGCACGCTCTGCTTCAAACTGAAAAAATCTGTTAAAAATCATGGGCAGGGAATCCCTGGATATCCCAACACCCGTATCCGATACCAGGATCCCGACGTAATCCGTGTCTTTCCCCGTCTGATTCAACTGGAAAGCGTGATAAGCCGGATTGAATTTGAAGTGAACGGGATTGTTCACAATTGAAAGCGTAACCAGGCCTCCTTTTTTTGTATAGTTAAAGGCATTTTCCAGGAGATTGTTGATGATTTTCCTGAACTTTTCCCGGTCCGCCCAGATCCTGTGCTTCTCCTCCGGCATATTGATCAGGAAATCGATCCCACGCTCTACTGCCAGGTATTCGAACTGGGAGGCGATTTCATTTACATAACCACCCAGGTCGAACTGCTCTGGCCTCAGTCTGCTGATCCCGGCATCTGTTCTTCTGAATTCCATCAGTTCGTTGACAAGGTCAAGCAGCTGATCTGCGTTCTTCCGCACCATATGCAGATTCTTGCGATGATGGGGAGGTAACCGGCGGTCATCCAGGATCTCATTCAGGGGAGCCCTGATCAGGGAAAGCGGAGTTTTGAACTCGTGCGACACATTGGTAAAGAACATGAGCTTTGACTGGTGCAGTTTCTCGTTGTATATCAGCTCCTGCCTCAATCCTGAAAACCTGAAGATCCAATAGAAGATGAGGAAAAGAAACCCAAGGATCAGAAAGAAATAAGTTGCGATAGCAATTTTTGTTTTCCACCAGGGGGGGAGGATGATCACCGTTTTTTCCAAATAATGCTCAGGCCAGAGAGATGCGTTCTCAATGGCTTTTACCCGGAAATGGTAAGTTCCCGGAGACAGGTTGTTATAGCCTGCATTCCAGATCCCTCTCGGATTCAGTATCCAGTGATCATCAAAGCCCTCAAGCATGTGGGCATACTGGATCCGATCAGGGGTCACATGTCCCATCGAAGAGAATTTCAGGGAAAAGTTCCTGTTCATGTGGTTCAGTACCAGGGTATCCTGGTACAGGATCTGCCGGTCAAGGATCACATCACCATGGACCGTGTCCCCGTTCCGGACCAGCTGGTTCTGGATCCTGAGTTCGGAGATAAAAACCCTGGGGGTCGTTGTATCCTTTCTGATCTCCCCGGGATCGAAGAAGTTCAACCCGTCCACGCTTCCGAAATAAAGTTTGCCATCGGGGGATTGGTAATAGGACTTCCATAAGAAGTAATTGGATAGCAATCCGTCTTCCCGGTAATAATTTTCAAAATATTCTGTTTCGGGATCAAACTTTCCGATCCCGTTTTCGGTACTGATCCAGATTTTGCCCTGCTTGTCCCCTGTCAGGCCATACACTGCGTTGCCGGGTGCACCCCTGGATGCGTCATATATGTCATAGAAGATTTCCTTTCCGTGCAGACGAACCCTTGCAAGACCCATGTTGTAGGTTCCCATCCAGACATTGCCGTGGGTGTCCTGACAGATAGAAATACAGTTGCGGAGCTGACTTTCGCTTTTCCTGCGGAAAGTTCCGTCAGCGTACTTGGTTTCACTGTAGTAAATGGAAGTGGTGGAGTCAAAAGCCGGGATTTCTTCGATAAAGGTTTCCCTGTCGAAATCCAGCCTGCATAGTCCGTAATTCCAGCTGGCGATCCATATACGGTGACCCTCAAAAAGGAATGACTGGACATTGTGATCCTCCAGTATCCAATGAAAATCACCTGTCCTGTCATCATACATTCCGAGGCCCGTTCGTGTACCGAACCAGACCCGGCCCAGGGAATCAGCTAGGATATGGTACACTTCATCGCTTCCATTAAGAAAGTGAGGCCTCTGGAAAGTCAGGTGGTCGCTGTATGCCTCATCAGCATAACAGACACCGTTGTCGTGCGATCCCACCCATAAACGCTGATCTGCACCCAGGAACAGGGAGGAAATGTAGTTTGAACAAACGCTCTGCTCCCTTGCGGGATCATGCTTGAAATGGCTGATCATCCCGGATGAAGGATCAATCCGGTCCAGACCATTGTTATACAATCCTGCCCAGAGATATCCGGCCGGGTCCCGGAAAACCGAACGGACCGCTTTTCCGCCCAGGCTGTTGCGGGAATTTGCTTTCTGCCTGTAGGCATAAAAGTTTTTGGTTTTGATGTTGATCCTCGTGAATCCCTCATTCAGGTATGTCACCCAGATACTCCCGTCCTGGTTCCCGTAGATCCCGGTAATCTGTTCATCCAGGATGCTGTTGGGATTATCCACCTCGTGACTGAGTTTCTGAAAACTGCCGGTTTCGCGGTCTATCCGGTAAAGATCCTCGCCTGATGCAATCCAGAGATCCTTCCGGTAATCTTCATAGATGGCAGTGATTTCCATGCCGGAAACGACCTCTTCCGCTGACCTGTACGGGGTATGCTTCAGCCGGGGATTTAATAAGCGATAGTTCTCCTCATCCAGAAGAAAAAGTCCATCCGTAGTCCCCAGCCAGCAATTATCGTCCGAATCATAATAGATGGTGTTCAGTCGTTTCACAGGTCTTGGGCCGGGTATTTCGGAAATATTCCTGATGGTAAGTACCCGCTCAACCAGATTGTATCTTTTGATGGAGTTGTCTGTTATGATCCACATAACGGTACTGTCTCCGTTAAGGACGAAATTTCCTTTGAATTCATCCTGGTAGACGAGAAAATCCTTCTTGGTGCTGTCTATTTTCACCAGGTGATTGTTGCAGGTAACCCAGATGGAGCCTGACCGGTCCTGGACCACCGAGGCAAGCCGGCTGATCTCATCCCTCCTTAAACTGGCAAAGGGAAGGTTGGAAAGGATATTCGAGAAACGGTCGGTCTGCTTGTGGTAAATGTCAATTCCGTCCTCCAGCACCACGATGATGTCCCCCTCCCTGTCCTCAAACATATCCATTACATAATTACTGCTCAGCGTGCCCGGAATCCCTGGCCTGGAGATATAGGTTTCAAATTCATAACCGTTGTATTTCTGAAGCCCGTTGTAGGTGACAACCCAGGCAAAGCCCTCCTGGTCGATGAAGATCTCGAACACGTTGTCACTGATCAATCCGTTGGAAATATTAAAATGATCATAGATGTATTCCCTGTGCTGTGAATAGCCGGGGCCGCAAAAGGTCAGCAGGACCAACGCAATCAGGGGGATAAGGTTCCTTCCGGGCATACCTTCAGGTTTTACAGGGCTGATAATTTACACCTATGTTTACATTTTATCAAGGGATAGATCGTTTTCCCCCAGATAATGTTGATCAAAGTCAGGATTGGGGTGCATTCCTTTCGCCCCCACCTCATGCTGCCAGCGATGCAGCAATTCAAGCATTTCTTCGGCTTTTTCCGGAATTTCTGAAGAGAGGTCATTTTTCTCCCCGGGATCCGCGGAAAGGTCATAAAGTTCCACGGTATCGTCCTCGAAAAACTCGATCAGCTTAAAATCACCCGATCTGACTGCAGCTCCCGGTTTTCCGCCCTGGTTGCTGTAGTGCGGATAGTGCCAGAACAGGGTCCGTGCATCCGGTTTGCCCTGTCCCCTGAGCAGGGGAACCAGGCTGATCCCGTCCCTGTGCTGACCGGGAATCAGTTGCAGACCCGCCATTTCCAGGATGGTCGGGTAGAAATCGTTGCTGATGACGGGGACTTCGCATATCTTCCCTTCCGATCCCGAACCGGGCCACCGGATGAGCATGGGCTCCCGGATTCCTCCTTCGTACAACCATCCTTTCCCGGCTCTCAGGGGCAGGTTGGAGGTGGGAGAACCCTCGGCTGTGGCCAGTCCCCCGTTGTCCGACATGAAAATGATCACAGTGTTTTGCTTCAGATAAAATTCCTCTATGGCCGCCATCAGCCGCCCGATATTGGCGTCCAGGGTTTCGATCATGCTGGCATAGACGGGATGACCCTGACGGGTTCTTTCCACAAACCTTCCCCGGGGAGGGGCATGATGGATCCATTCCCTTTCGGTGGTTTCCATTTCCACGCTGTCCATCCCGGTTTCCTCCAGCTTATGCTCATATTTCCTGATCAGCTCCGGTTTTCCCTGCAGGGGGGTATGGACCGCATAGAAGGATAGGAACAGGAAAAAAGGCTTCTCCCCGCTCGCTTCCAGATGTCCTTCCATGAACCGGATCGCCTCATCGGTCAGCCTGTCTGTAAGATGCTCTCCTGCCGGACCATCTTCCAGCCTCGGATTTTCGTAGGGACTGAAATAGCCGCCCTGCGGCCATCCGGTGCCCCATCCACCTTTATTGATCTCAAACCCCTGGTTCTCTGGCCAGTATGTTGAGTCTTCCCCCAGGTGCCATTTCCCGGCAAAAAAGGTACGGTATCCCGCTTCGCGAAGCGCTTCAGCAATGGTAACCTCCTCCAGGTCCATTTCCAGTTTAAAATCCCGGGGGATCAGTTTGTCGCAGGGTTGCGGGCCTGCATGGGCCTGCCTTCCGGGGATCCAGTCCGTGATCCCGGTCCGGGCCGGGTATTTCCCCGTCATGATGCTGGCCCTTGTTGGGGAACAAACCGGACATGCGGCATAGGCACTGGTGAACCGCATGGACTCCCCTGCCAGCCGGTCGATATGGGGTGTTTCATGATAACTGCTGCCATAGCAGCCCAGATCGGCCCATCCCAGGTCATCCACCAGGATGAAGAGGATGTTGGGCTGCGATTCCCTGCTGTGAGGACCACTGCAGGAGGCAGGTCCCAGGAGCAGGCAGGCAACCAGAAAAGTTATAAGGTGCTTCATGAGTCCTTTGCTTCAATCAGGTCATTCTACATATTTCGTTGCTTCATCCCAATCATCCGTCCGAAAGGAAGATGCGGGCAATAAACTGGTATCGTAGAGGGTCCCGACCACCCAGTTGCGCCACGCATAACGCACGGCCACAGGCTCCTGCACCCTGTCGCTTTTCACAGAAACCTCCCTGCGATTGACAATGGTGGCACTGGCAGGATAGAACAACCTGTCCTCGCCCGCAATCTCAAATCCCTCCAGCATGCCAAACGCATACAATCCGGCCTCGGCATTTTTGAATTTCAAGAGAATTCCGCCGTCTTGCAGCTCGTGTGACTCATACACAGGTGAAGCGCCGTCCACCGCAGTATAACCATACGTCTGCTGAAGCGCATTGAACAGCAATCTGTCGGCCACCTCTATTTTTTTCGGTGGATGGATGCAGTATTTGTCCCCGATATCCATTGTAATGGCGATACCCGAATTGGGGATCAGATCCAGACATTGCAGCTGCGCTTCGCGAATAAAAGCTGAATTCTCAGCAGTCTGAAACAGATCATTGTTGCCATATATGTAAGGGGCAATCTGGACATAATAGAAAGGGAAATCCCCGATCTCCCAGCGTGTCCGCCAGTCCCTGACCATCGCAGGAAAGAGCTCTTTGTATCTTTCGGGCTCCATTCGGTTGGATTCACCCTGGTACCAGAGCACTCCTTTGATCGCATAGGGGAGCAAAGGATGGATCATCCCGTTGAACAAAGCTGTCGGGATATGATTCGTCCTTTCCGTAATGTCCACATCTTCCAGATCAACCTCCTGATTTTCGCTGATCACTTCGCTGCTGATCCAGGCCTGAACAGAACTGCCGCCCCAGGAAGCATGGATCATGCCCACCGGCACATTCAAAATCTCCTGTAGCTGCTGTCCGAAAAAATATGCTACAGCACTGAAATCCGGAACGTTCTCCGGAGATGCCTGTTGCCAGGCTGTGAATTCTTCAATATCCTGTAACGGAGTCTTTGAACCGACCCTGTGTACCGTAAACAGCCGTAAATTTGGATTATTGGAATATGCTATCGCCATATTGGAACCAAATGTGGGTTGTCCGTCATAGCCCCGGACAGGTTGCTGCATATTGGATTGTCCCGAGCACAACCAGACCTCACCGAATACCACGTTCTCCAGTGTGATCTCCGATGTTTCGCTTTTGAGCCTGATGGTCTGGGGATCCATGCTGTCGTTGGTTTTTACCTCCACCTGCCAGTTGCCTTCCCTGTCGGCCTGCACATTCAGTGGTTCTCCCAGCCAGGAAGCCTCCACGGAAATCTTTTCCCCGGCGTCAGCCCAACCCCATAGCGTGACCGTTGTATTACGCTGTAAGACCATGTTTGAAGACACCAGGGCAGGAAGCCTGATTTCTGCATGAATTGATTGTACACATAACAGAAAAAACACTGCTAATAAGGAATTTAAGATTACTCGTTTCATTTTTAATAGATTATTGGGACGAACATGATATTTGGACTTTACGAAGTGCATTGTATATACCTGTCAACCGTTTACAGGGAGATGCCAATGGATTTCCCCACAGTCCGGATGTGGGAGGCAGCCAGCCGGTACTCCCCGGCAGTCTCCAGGTGCTCCATCATCAGCGGGACATCCTTCAGCCTGGACAGCTCTCCCAGGAAAACGGGATAATCCAGTTTCCCCATGCCGGGCCTCACCTCTTCCAACTGGGGGATGTAATTGTCCTCCCGCAGGGTAATGTCCTTGGCATGGCAG
>Ga0209205_1000064_pt1 | contig 24365 bp, 23 predicted proteins | sample ZodSprso05mmetaG_FD_184133 | JGI IMG/M metagenome (GOLD analysis project Ga0209205, IMG submission 184133) | Hot spring sediment microbial communities from Zodletone spring, Oklahoma to study Microbial Dark Matter (Phase II) - Zodletone Spring... ... | reverse complement strand
GGTCTGAACCGGTTATAAACCATGTCCGAATCGCAGGAGGAGAGCGCAAGCATCAGAATGAGCGCCGGGAGAGCGGAAACATGTTTCATGAACCTTACCGTTGACTTCGATGTGACTTTTTTTTCTTTCTGTTTTTTCTCGGATGCTGATTTTCGAACCGGGTCAGACTTTCCTGTCCGGCTCCATTCCTGTATTCCGGGAGATCTTTTGCCGGAATGGTTCCCTGATCGATCAATTCGTCAGGTATTTCTCCTTTCCGGTTCATTGCCTGGATCTCCGTCACCCTTTCCACGGGGACAGGGATCATGACCTGTGAACCGGCTCCTTCATATCCGTACCACATGATGCGCCGGTATACATCCGTTTTCTGATGGAAAGCTTCACCTGCAAGGGTTTTCAATGGTATGTGCGTTGCCGGAAATGACTTCTGGGCGTCCCGGTAACCCGCCAGTTCATAATTGAGGCAACATTTCAGCTTTCCGCACTGTCCCGCCAGTTTTTGCGGATTGAGCGCCACTTCCTGGATGCGGGCTGACTGGGTGCTAACCGAGACAAAATTGGTGATAAAGGAGGAGCAGCACAGTTCCCTGCCGCAGGTCCCGATCCCCCCGATGCGGCCGGCTTCCTGCCTGGCGCCTATCTGTCTCATCTCGACCCGGATCCGGAAGGTCTCCGCAAGCACTTTGATCAGTTCGCGAAAATCAACCCGCTCATCCGCGATGTAGTAGAAAATGGCTTTTGTATTATCGCCCTGGTATTCCACATCTCCGATCTTCATATTCAGGCCGAGATCAGCAGCAAACTTCCTGCTCCTGAGCATGGTGTCCTCTTCCAGGGAAATTGCCTCCCTCCATTTGTCTATGTCCGCCGGTTTTGCCTTCCGGTATACTTTCCTCAGCTCTTCCGAATCGCCGTCAAATTTTGTTTTCGGACGTTGCTTTTCCACAATTTCGCCCGCCAGGGTGATGATCCCGATATCATGCCCGGGGGATGCTTCCACTGCCACAATATCACCCCGTTTCAATCGCAGCTCGTTCACATTCCTGTAGAAACCTTTCCTGGTATTCTTGAAACGGACCTCCACCACTTCGGGGATCTCCGAGAGGGAGACCTCTCTCAACCAGTTGTAAGAATCCAGCTTGGAGCAGGAACTGAAATAAAAGGATATCCTGTCTGAATTATCCCCTCCGATATCCAGTTGTTTTTCCGAGCAACATCCCCTGGCCTTCAGACTTTCCATTTTCAGTTCCATGCTTTTTCAAATGTATTGTGCGGTAAAAATAACGATTCGGTTCTCCAAAACAAAACCTGCACGTTATGGAACGGGGGAGTGTTGCATCAACAGCCGGATCACTCCGATTGAAAGGTCCAACAGAATGATCCTGGCATTGCCGTTGGCACCGATATGGCTCTCGGCCAGGCTGAATGACTCCACCAGTTCATGGATGTTCCCTCCATGGATGAACGGATTGAATTTCGCTGAAAATTCAGCTTCCTTCGCTGACATGTAATTCAGTTTCTCCTGCTTCAGATGAAGCATAAAATTTTCTCTCAGGAGCCTGATGGAATACACCAGGAGCTGTTTCTGCCGTTCCCTTCCCAGCATCGCCACCCGGTCCACCCAGCCATTGATCTGAATGATGTCCCGTTTATAGCAAAGCCGCATCAATTCTGTAAAATATCCGAAATAGAGCTGCTCCTGTTCATCCTGTTCCAGGGTCTGAAGGGCTGCATTATAGTTGCCGTTGGCTTTCCTGATGGCATCCTCCACCCGTGCAGGATCGGCATGCGCACGACGGCTCAGGCCCTCCCGGATCTGGGTCTCCGACAAGGGGGGGACGAACAGCAGCTGGGTCCTGCTCAGGATGGTGGGCAATATCTGGTCGGTGTTTTCCGAAACCATGAAGATGATGGTATTCCCGGGCGGTTCCTCGATCAGTTTGAGCAGGCTGTTGGCGGCAGGCTGGTTCATTTTTTCCGGCAACCAGATAATGACCATCCGGTATTCGGACTCATAGGGTTTCAGTGCAAGCTTCTTAATGACCTGCTGGCTCTCATTCTTGCTGATGAAACCCTGTTTGTTCTCGGCCCCGATGGCTTCGTACCACTGGTATTCTGAAACATAGGGATTGGAAATGAAAACCTCCCGCCAGGATTCAATGTAATCATCGGTCACCGGTTTGGACACGCTCGGTGTGGTCATCACGGGAACCACGAAATGGAGGTCCGGATGTACCAGTTTCCCGAACTTGATACAGGAAGGACAGCTTCCGCAGGAATCCCCGCTCTGCCGGTTGGTGCAGGACATGTACTGCGCCAGGGCCACGGCCAGAGCCAGTTTTCCGGTTCCCGGCGGACCAAAAAACATCCATGCATGGGGAATACGGTTATTCCGGACCCGCACCATTAGCCGCTCCTTCAAATCCTGCTGACCGATGATATCACTGAATAACATTGTTCTTTGCGATCTGTAAATGTAGCCAAAAAGATTTTCTTTTTTACCTTTGGGTTTCCAAGCCGGAACAGGACCGTACATACAAAAACCCATATTTATGCAAACTATTGATAATTTTAACTTCAAGGGGAAAAAGGCCATCATCAGGGTGGACTTTAATGTGCCCCTGGGCGCACAGTATGAAGTAACCGATGATACCCGGATCCGGGGTGCTTTGCCAACCATCAGAAAGGTGCTTGGCGATGGCGGATCCGCCATTCTGATGTCGCACCTTGGGCGTCCCAAATCGGGGCCGGAAGAGAAATTTTCGCTCAGGCATGTCATTCCCGTACTCTCAAAACATCTGGATAAGGAAGTATTGTTCGCGGAGGATTGTATCGGGGAGGAGACCCGGGCTATGGTTGCGAACCTGAAACCGGGCGAAGTACTGCTTCTGGAAAACCTCAGGTTTCACTCCGCAGAGGATAAGATCAAAACGGATGATGAAAAAGCCGCAACCAGAGAGTTTGCCAAAAAACTGTCCACCTATGCCGATGTCTATGTGAATGATGCGTTCGGGACAGCCCATCGTGCACACGCTTCCACGGCGGTGATTGCCGATTTTTTCGACACCGGTTCGAAGATGTTCGGTTATCTGATCAGCAAGGAGATCGATGCCCTGGACCGGGTGCTGCACCATGCCGAAAAACCCTTTACAGCCATCATGGGCGGTGCCAAGGTATCTGACAAGATCCAGGTGATCGAGAACCTGCTCGATAAGGTGGACAATCTGATCATCGGCGGCGGGATGTCTTATACCTTTATCAAAGCAAGAGGCGGAGAGATAGGGAATTCATTGTGTGAGGAGGATAAACTGGATGTGGCCACAGCACTGGTGAAAAAGGCTGAAGAAAAAGGAGTCAACCTGCTTTTTCCGGTGGACCAGGTTCTGGCAGATAAATTTGAGAATGATGCCAATACTGCAATGGCTCCCATTGATCAGGGCAAAGAAGGCCATATGGGGCTGGACATCGGAGATGAAACCATCACCCTGTTTTCGCGTGTGATCATGGATTCAAAAACCATTCTCTGGAACGGTCCCATGGGGGTTTTTGAAATGTCCAGTTTCCGGAAAGGGACCGTGGAAATTGCAAAGGCGATTGCCGCTTCCACTGAAAAGGGTGCCTTCAGCCTGGTGGGAGGCGGCGATTCAGTTGCCGCCGTGAACAAATTCGGGCTGGCCGATAAGGTGAGTTATGTCTCCACCGGCGGTGGAGCCATGCTCGAATACATCGAAGGCAAACAACTGCCCGGCATCAAGGCAATCAAAGGATAGCAAACGTCATACTGTAATGGAACCTGCACTCCCACAGGCCATTTTTCAGATCGATACGGAGCAAACCTTCAGGTCCGCAGCCCTGGAGGTTTTTCGTTTCCAGTCCGCACACAACCCGGTGTACAGGGAGTATCTGGCCAGGCTCGGGGTGGATGCCCGCGGGATCGGGAAGATTGAAGATATCCCTTTCCTGCCGGTGGAGTTTTTCAGAACCCGCAGGGTCATCTGCAGCAATACGGACCCGGAAATTATTTTTGAGAGCAGCGGAACGACAATGTCCGCGCCGTCCAGGCATTATGTGAGCGATGCCTCCCTGTACCGGAGGAGCATCACGGAAGGGTTTCGAACTTTTTATGGTGCGGCGGACCGGTATTGCATCCTGGCGCTGCTGCCATCCTACCTGGAACGCGGAGGATCATCCCTGGTCTTTATGATGGACCACCTGATTCGGTTGTCGGGCCATCCCGACAGCGGATTTTACCTGGACCAGCTGGACGACCTGGCAGCAGTGCTCCGGAAACGTGCTGCGGACGGTCATCCCACGCTGCTGCTGGGTGTCAGTTTTGCCCTGCTTGACCTGGCAGAAAAGTATCCCCTCACACTGGGGGACCCTATCATCGTCATGGAGACGGGCGGGATGAAGGGACAGCGAAAGGAGCTGGTCCGCAGCGAACTGCACAGCCTGCTTACCGTTGCTTTCGGGACCGGCTCCATCCACTCCGAGTACGGGATGACCGAACTGCTTTCCCAGGCATATTCACAGGGAGGGGGACTGTTCCGGTCACCTTCCTGGATGAAAGTGCTGGTCCGCGATCCCAACGACCCGCTGACGATCCTGGAACCTGTTGGGGAAAAGGACCCCGGGCCAGGCACAGCGATGGCTTCCGCATCGGGAGGGCTCAACATGATCGACCTGGCCAATCTCCACAGCTGTGCATTCATTGCCACGGGTGACCTGGGCCGGGTCTACCGAGATGGCAGTTTCGAGGTGACGGGCCGCTTTGATCATGCCGATGTCCGCGGGTGCAACCTGTTGGTGCCCTGATCGCTTCAGTTCACAACAGCGTCGTCCCGCGTCCGGTCATATGTTGAATGCGAGGTAATGATGCCTCCATGAGATCATTTACCCCAGTGCCTCCCGGTCCTTCCTGCTCAGTCCCTGCACCACCAGCCCGTAGGAGTGGTCGATCCATTTTTTGATCTCTTCCTCAGGAACGTTCCCGGTGAGATCCACCGAATTCCAGTGTGTTTTGTTGAAGTGATAGGCCGGGGTGACCTCTGTGTATTGCTCCCGCAATTCAACGGCCAGTTCCGGATCACATTTCAGGGTGACGCCCCTGCGGTCCCCGGACAGGTCCAGCAAGGCAAACATCTTTCCTGCCACTTTGAATACCAGCGCGGTGTCGTTAAACGGGAATCCTTCGGTCACGCCGGTCATGGCCAGGCAGTAGTCGCGAATCTCTTCGATGTTCACAGGTCTTGAATGAAATGGATAAGTTACAATAATGTTGTGACTTGAGTAGATTCCACGCTGATTTTAGCCTGTGAAGGACATCAATATACTGATTAAGAATTGTTAGCTGTATGCTAAGTATTTTGTTCATTCCGTACAGTAATACTATATTTGTATTACCAATTCTAAGAAAGATCATCATGCGGGTCACAACAAAAGGGCAGGTAACTATTCCCAGAAGAGTCAGAGAGATTTTGGGTATCGTTCCGGAGACAGACATTGATTTCGTGGAGGAGAATGGGAAGTTTTATATCGTCAAGACCTCAGGGAACAAACCTCCAAAGAAATTTACCAGGTTTCGTGGTATTGCCACAGCCAGGATGTCAACTGACGAGATCATGAATTTAACCAGAAAAAGGGATGAACGGAATTCTCGTTGATTCATGTGTTTTGCTCGATCTGTTTACCAATGACCCCGAATGGGCCGATTGGTCGGAAAATATACTGGGACAATACGGACAAACCAACACTTTGTATATCAATTCTATCATCTACACAGAGGTATCCATTGGCTTTAAGCGGATAGAAGAAGTTGAAGCTGCGTTAGAACAAATTGGTATCAAGGTCCTTGAAATACCGCGGGAAGCCCTGTTTCTGGCGGGCAAGGTTTTTCTGAATTACAGAAAAACGAAAGGTTCCAGGCACTCAACACTCCCTGATTTTTACATTGGAGCACATGCAATGGTTTCTGAATTCGATTTAATCACAAGGGATATTTCAAGATACAAATCCTATTTTCCTGATCTGAATCTTATCGCACCTCCAAATACCTGACAGACCGGATCCGGGACCTTCCCCGGCCAGACCTCCGCGTTAAAGGACAAGAACACTTCAATACAGTCGGGGCCCATGAAATTACACTGTGTGTACTGAAAGGGATCCATATAACATTTTTTTCACTCAGCCGCAGGAAAAAAAGCATTTTCGATGTGCTCGATCTCCACCCCGCCGGAATGGTAGTAAACCGCGATCACATCGAAACGGGCGGGCATGCGGATATGGTGGAGCCAGATAAAGGCGTCGGCCGCCAGAACGATGTGCCGCTGCTTCTTTCCGTCCACCACCTCCCAGGGATGGTTCACCCGGTTCCCGTCCATGGATTTCACCTCCACGATCACCAGCTCCCCGTTGTGGATGGCGATCAAATCCAGCTCCTTTTTTCCCCAGCGCCAGTTGGATTTCCAGATGCGGTACCCGATGGTTCTCAGGTATCGGGCGGCCAGCTGCTCGGCGCTTCTTCCAGCCTGACAATGATTCATATGCCCTGGTGTTTACCCTTTAATGTGACAGCCATTCCCCCGATCAGCCATTGAACAGCCGGTATCATTGCGGCCGACCATATTATCATTATCTTTATGCCTTTCCTTGCAATACCACAATCTGAATAATCTTTAAATCCGCTATCTGAAGCATGACGAAACGATCATTTAAACGGACCCTGGTCACTTCCGCACTGCCCTATGCCAACGGGCCGCTCCACCTGGGACACCTGGCGGGGGTCTATGTACCTTCCGATATCTATGTCCGTTACCTGCGGCAGCGGGGAAGGGATGTGATCTCCATCTGCGGATCGGACGAACACGGAGTTCCCATCACCCTGAAAGCCAGGCATGAGGGAACCACACCGCAGGAAGTGGTGGACCGCTACCACACCCTGAATAAGAAAGCTTTCGAGGATTTCGGGATCACATTCGATATCTATTCGCGCACCACCAACCGGGTGCACCATGAAACGGCCTCACAGTTCTTCTCCACCCTGTATGAGAAGGGGGAATTCATAGAAAAAACCTCGGAGCAGTATTATGATGAAGAAGCAGATACATTCCTGGCGGACCGCTACATCACGGGTACCTGTCCCCACTGCGGGCATCCCTCCGCATACGGGGATCAGTGCGAACAGTGCGGCACCTCGCTCAGTCCATCCGACCTGATCAACCCGGTCTCCACCATCAGCGGCAGCAAGCCGGTTTTAAAAGAAACCAGGCACTGGTACCTGCCGCTGGACAAATATGAAAGCTGGCTGAAAAAGTGGATCCTTGAAGATCACAGGGAATGGAAACCCAATGTATACGGACAGTGCAAGTCATGGCTGGATCAGGGACTGCAGCCGAGGGCGGTAAGCAGGGACCTGGACTGGGGCGTGCCGGTCCCCGTGGAAGGTGCAGAAGGCAAGGTGCTTTATGTCTGGTTCGATGCGCCCATCGGCTATATCTCAGCCACCAGGGAGCTGACACCTGACTGGGAAAAGTACTGGAAGGACCAGGAGACCCGGATGATCCACTTCATCGGGAAGGATAATATCGTGTTCCACTGCATTATTTTCCCGGCCATGCTCCGGGCAGAAGGAAGCTATATCCTGCCGGACAACGTACCCGCCAATGAGTTCCTTAACCTGGAAAATGATAAGATCTCCACGTCCCGGAACTGGGCGGTGTGGCTGCACGAATACCTGGAGGATTTCCCGGGTAAACAGGATGTGCTGCGGTACGTGCTCTGTGCCAATGCACCGGAGACCAAGGACAACGACTTTACCTGGAAAGATTTCCAGAACCGGAACAACAATGAACTGGTGGCCATCCTGGGGAATTTTGTGAACCGGGCCGTTGTGCTGACCCATAAATACCATGACGGCAAAGTGCCGCCGGTCAGTCTGCTGACACCATCGGACGGTGAAGTGCTGGATCAGATCGGCATTATTCGCAAAGGCGTAGAACAGAGCCTGGAAAATTTTCGTTTCAGAGAGGCGGTGAAACTGGCCATGGACCTGGCCCGGCTCGGGAACAAATACCTGGCCGAAACAGAACCATGGAAGCATTATAAAAATGATCCGGAACGGGTTGCCTCCATCCTGAACGTGGCCCTCCAGATCTCGGCCAACCTGACCCTCCTCCTGGATCCCTTTCTGCCTTTTTCCATGCAGAAGCTCCGGGATATGCTGCGTTTCGGGGAGACTTCCTGGGAGTTGATCGGCAATTCCAACCTCCTCGAGGAGGAACACGTCATAGGAGCCCCGGCACTGCTCTTTGAGAAGATCGAGGACCACCAGATCCAGGCCCAGCTGGACAAGCTGATGAAAACCAGGAACGATAACCTGGAGACGGACTCAGCCAGGGCCCTGAAGGAGGAAGTCTCTTTCGAAGATTTCAGCCGGATGGATCTGAGGACGGGAACCATCCTGGAAGCGGAAAAGGTACCCAAAACCAGGAAACTGATCCGGATGACCATCGACCTGGGCGTGGAACAGCGGACCATCGTGTCGGGCATCGCCGAATATTATACTCCCGGACAACTGCCCGGGAAAAAAGTATGCGTTTTGGCCAATCTGACACCCAGAACAATCAAAGGGATAGAATCCAAGGGCATGATCCTGCTTGCTGAAAATCCGGATGGTTCCCTGCATTTCATTGAACCCGCGGCAGATGCGGTGAACGGATCGGAGATCAACTGATCCTACCTGGCCAGCAGCCAGCAATTCTGCAGCCCCGGCTCCGTTTTGATGCCTTCCAGTTTGCGAAGCGCTTCCTGCTGAGTGGCGAATGAGGCCACACTGACACGGTACATGCGGTCGCCGGTGATCATCACCTCCGCGGGATATCCCCTGGTCCGCAACTGGTCCTGCAACTCACTGGCATTTTTTAAATGCCGGAAACTCCCTGCGATAATAAAATATTTTGCCTGGTCCGCCTGTTCACCGGCTTCCTCCCGGGCGGGAACCTGCCTTTCCGTTACCGGACTTTCTCCCGTCACAGTTTTTTCCTCATCCCCAACCGAAGCTCCTTCCCCTTCCGTATTGCCGGCGGCACCGGAGGCGGACTCTCCTGCGGGTGGTACAACGGGTTGCACTGCCGGTCCCGTGCTTTTTTTCCTCAAAATAATACCTTCTCTTCCGAACTGGAAACCTCCCTTATCCGACCTGTTCACAGGAATAAAGATCAGCAGCAGCAGGATCATGATCAGGGAAGCGGTAATGATCCATATAACCCTCCACCTGCCGATCCGGCGCCTGGATCTGGCCGGGGGATCCGGGGTCATCCAGGAGGGAGTAAAATGACCGTTGGTCCGTTCCTCCCGTTCAGGCTCCGGAGTGAATTCTTCCGCGGGCACGCTTTCCGGAGCAAATGCGCCCGGAACTTCTTCGCCGGGTGATCCGGTTTGCTCATCTGCAAGTTCATCCAGCTCCAGGAGTTCCACGGAATCCAGTCCGTACTGTTCGGGTACCAGGACCCATGCCGGGTCTGACTGGAAATGAACCTTCCCTTCGTCATCTCTGCTGAAGGTGCCTGTGTCGGCCAGTATATAGCTTTCACCCTTGTCCAGGGCAAATTGGATGGCTCCCACCAGTTCCAGCACCAGTTGCTCGGCTTCTCCGGGATCCATATTTTCACCGGTTGCAAAGGCCGAAGCAAGCAAGCCGTCATCCTTGCTGTATTTTTCATCAAACCGGACCGATGGGCCGGGAGGGTTGATCCTTCCTCCTGACGGAGGTACTTCTCCGGCAACCTCTTTTACCTGCAGGTTCCCGAATCCCGGTAAAATGACCCGCTTGCCTTCTGCAAGCAGCTTTCTGATATATTTTCCAATCACTGTTTCCTTATTCATTTCCATGGTAAATGTACTCACAGGCGTGCTTATTTCAAAACGAAATTTTAAAACCCTTTTTTATTATCTTCGTACACTGTTTGATATTCGTGCAGCCCGCTAACGCATAATGAACATGTGATGAAAGAGATCCAGATGGTTGACCTCCACAGCCAGTATCTAAAGATCAAGCCCGAAGTGGATCAGGCGATACAGGAGGTGATCGACTCCACGGCATTTATCAAAGGAAAAGCGGTTTTTCAGTTCCAGGATGAACTTGCCGCATACATGGGTGCCAAACATACCATCGCATGCGGGAACGGCACCGATGCCCTCCAGATAGCCATGATGTCCCTGGGGCTCAACCCCGGCGACGAGGTGATCACAACCCCTTTCACCTTCATTTCCACCATCGAAGTGATCAAGCTGCTGGGAATGAAACCCCTGCTGGTGGATGTGGAAGCAGGCAGTTTCAATCTGAATCCGGACCTGCTTGAAAGTGTTGTGACGGAACGCACCAGGGCCATTGTCCCGGTACACCTGTTCGGACAGTGCGCCCACATGGAAAGGATGATGGATTTTGCGTCGGACCACGGACTTTTTGTGATCGAAGACAATGCACAGGCCATCGGAACCGATTATCTCTTTACCGACGGTTCAACCCGGAAGGCGGGTACGATCGGGGATGTGGGAACCACATCCTTTTTTCCCTCCAAAAATCTCGGTGCATACGGGGACGGGGGTGCGCTGTTCACCCATGATGACCGCCTGGCAGAAAAGCTGAAAGCCCTGGTGAACCACGGGATGAAACAGCGTTACTATTACGACTACGTGGGAGTGAATTCCAGGCTGGATACCCTGCAGGCCGCCATCCTGAGGGTGAAGCTGAAACAGCTGCCGGCTTACCACCTTGCCAGACAGCAGGCAGCCCTTTTTTACGACGAGGCGCTTTCGGACATTGCCGGGGTGAAGATACCCGAGCGCTCACCCCATTCCACCCATATTTTTCACCAGTATACCATCCAGGTCCCCGCTGAGATCAGGGATCCCCTGAGACAATGGCTGGCTGACAAAAAGATTCCCTCCATGGTCTATTACCCGGTGCCGCTTCACCTGCAGCGGGCTTATTCAGACCTGGGCTACCGTGCGGGCGATCTCCCGGTTTCCGAGAAATTATCAACTCAGGTACTCTCTCTTCCCATGCACACGGAACTGGACAGGGAACAGCTTTCCTTTATAACAGGACAGATCCGGGCTTTTTTTAAAATTTGAACTATGAGCGATTACTTTGCACACGAAACAGCGGTGATTGACGAAGGGGTCCGCATTGGTGCGGGGACAAATATCTGGCATTTCTGTCACATCATGACGGGGAGCGTGATCGGCGAACGCTGCAATCTTGGTCAGAATGTGGTGGTTTCACCCGAGGTGGTACTGGGAAACAATGTGAAGGTGCAGAATAACGTTTCCATCTACACCGGGGTGATCTGCGAGGATGATGTATTTCTGGGCCCCTCCATGGTATTCACCAATGTGATCAATCCCCGCAGCGCCATCAAAAGAAGGGATGCGTACATGACCACCCTGGTGGGCAGGGGGGCCACCATCGGTGCCAATGCCACCATTGTATGCGGAAATAATATCGGTAAATTTGCCTTCATCGGTGCGGGAGCGGTGGTGACCCGTGAAGTTAAGCCCTATGCCCTGCTGGTTGGCAATCCGGCCCGGCAGGTCGGCTGGATGAGCGAATATGGACACCGTCTTCGTTTTGACGAACAGGGCATCGCCGTCTGTCCCGAGAGCAATGAGCAGTATGTCCTGAAAAATGAAACTGTGAAAAAAATTGAATCCTGAAATGACAGCCAAAGGGAAGAATTTTGCATTGATCGGCATAGCGGGATACATTGCCGAAAGGCATGTAAGGGCCATCCGCGATACCGGGAACAACCTGGTAGCATCACTGGATCCGTTTGACAGCGTTGGATTTATTGACAGCTATTTCCCGGATGCGGATTTTTTTATCGAATTTGAAAGATTCGACCGGCACATTGCCAAACTGAACCGGATGGGAACAAAGGTGGACTATGTGAGCATCTGTTCTCCCAACTACCTGCACGATTCCCACATCCGGTTTGCCCTCCGGAATGAAGCGGATGCCATCTGCGAGAAACCCGTGGTCCTGAATCCCTGGAACATCGATGCATTGCTCGATTACGAACATGAAATGGGAAAAAAGGTGTGGAACATCCTCCAGCTCAGGCAGCATCCTTCCATCAAAGCACTCAGGGAGCAGATACAGGGCGGGCCGGCCGGACAGATGTATGACATCGATCTCTCGTACATTACCAGCAGGGGGAACTGGTACCATTACTCCTGGAAGGGGAATGTGGAAAAATCAGGCGGGATCGCCACCAACATCGGGGTACATTTTTTCGATATGCTCACCTGGATCTTCGGAAATGTGAAACTGAACATGGTTCATTTCCTGGAGCACAACAGGGCCGCAGGTTTTCTTGAACTGGAAAAAGCCCGTGTGCGCTGGTTCCTGAGCATTGATTACAACGACATCCCCGCAGAGATCAGGCAAAACGGGCAGCGTACCTACCGCTCCATTACCCTGGACGGTAAGGAAATAGAATTCAGCGGGGGATTTACCGATCTCCACACACTCTCCTATGAAAAGATCCTGGAAGGGACTGGTTTCGGACTGGAAGATGCAAGAAAATCGATCCAGACGGTGTATGCCATTCGCAACGCCAATCCGGTAGGGATCAAGGGAGACTACCATCCCATCATTAAAAAAATTACGAGATGATTTACAATGATCTGATTCAAAAGAAAAAAAAGATGGCAGTAATCGGACTGGGGTATGTCGGATTGCCCATCGCCCTTGAATTTGCCAGGAAAATTTCAGTCATCGGTTTTGATATCAGGGAAGATCGCGTCCGGCTGATGAACAAGCGGATCGATCCCAGCAACGAGCTGGAACCAGAAGCATTTGACGGATGTGACATCCGGTTCACCGCAAACCCGGAAGATCTCCGGGAAGCTTCCTTTTACGTTGTGGCCGTCCCCACCCCCATCGATGTCCATAAGAAACCGGACCTCAGACCCGTGATATCAGCTACTGAAACAGTGGGGAAGGTGCTTTCTGAAGGGGATTACGTGGTGTACGAATCCACCGTTTATCCCGGCTGTACCGAGGAAGATTGCATTCCCCTGCTGAGCAGCCTGTCCGGACTGAAATACATTGAGCAATTCAAGGTGGGGTTTTCTCCGGAGCGCATCAATCCGGGCGACCGGGAACATACCCTGACCCGGATCGCGAAGGTCACTTCGGGATGTGATGAAGAATCGGCCGGGGAGATAGCCAGGACCTACGAGCTGGTCATCGAAGCCGGAGTGTACAAAGCCAGCTCCATCAAGGTCGCCGAGGCGGCAAAGATCATCGAAAATGCCCAGCGTGACATCAACATCGCTTTCATGAACGAACTCTCCATGATCTTTAATAAGATGGGGATCAATACCTACGAGGTGCTGGAGGCGGCCGCCACCAAATGGAATTTCCTGAAATTCCAGCCCGGACTGGTGGGAGGGCACTGTATCGGCGTGGATCCCTATTACCTTACCTATAAATCGGCCAAGTTCGGTCACCATGCCCAGATCATCAACGCGGGTCGCGCGATCAATGACGGAATGGCGGCCTATGTGGCCCGGCAGGTGACCCTGAAGCTCTCTTCCAGTTTTCCCAACCTGAAAGATTGCAGGGTACTGGTCATGGGAGCCACGTTTAAGGAGAATGTGAGTGATATTCGGAATTCCAAGGTGGCGGATGTGATCAGTGAACTGAAAGAGTTCGGAATGAAGGTGGAGGTGGTGGATCCCCATGCTTCCCCGGATGAGATCCGGAAAGAATATGGTTTTGAACTTGCTTCTTCCATTCAGGGTCCCTATCACGGGATTGTGGTGGCGGTGAATCACAGGGAATTTGTCCGTATGGACGAGGACTATTTCACATCCATCACCGTTCCGGGAGCAATTTTTGCCGACCTGAAGGGGATCTTCCGGGGAAGGATTTCGGCCCTGCATTACTGGAGTTTATAAAATTATACCGATCATGGCAACTGTACTGGTTACGGGAGGCACGGGATATATCGGATCACACACTGTGGTGGAGCTGCAGGAAGCGGGATTCGAAGTGGTGATCATCGATAACTTTTCCAATTCCAACCGTGAGGTTCTGGACGGGATTGCCTCGATCACCGGGAAAAAACCCATGTTTGAGGAGGTGGATTTGAGGGACAGGAAAGCCACATACGGCGTATTCGAAAAGTATCCCGGAATCGGGGCCATTGTTCATTTCGCCGCATTCAAAGCGGTGGGTGAAAGTGTGGAAAAGCCCCTGGCATATTACGAGAACAACCTGCTTTCCCTCATCCATCTGCTGGAAGCCATGAAACGCTACGGGGTGAATAATTTTCTTTTCTCTTCATCCTGCACCGTGTATGGCGAACCCGAACAGCTGCCCGTAACCGAAGATGCTCCGGTGAAGAAGGCCAGTTCGCCCTACGGAAATACCAAGCAGATCAGCGAAGAGATCCTGCAGGATGCCATGGTGCCCAATCCGGAATTCAGGGTCATCTGCCTGCGGTATTTCAATCCCATCGGAGCGCATCCTTCGGCAAAAATCGGGGAACTGCCGGTCGGTATTCCCAACAACCTGGTTCCTTTCATCACCCAGACAGCCATCGGCATCCGGGATCAGCTCAATGTGTTCGGAGATGATTATAACACACCCGACGGATCGGCCATCAGGGATTATATCAATGTGGTGGACCTGGCCAGGGCACACGTGGCAGCCATCGGGAGGTTGCTTGACGGAAAGCAGCGGTCCCCGTTCGAGGTGTTTAACCTGGGGACCGGCAAAGGGCTTTCCGTATTTGAGATCATTCACGCCTTTGAAAAGGTCACCGGAGTGAAGATCAGATACCGGGTAACGAACAGGCGCGAAGGGGATGTGGAACAGGTTTGGGCAGATACCGGGCTTGCCAACAGGGAACTGGATTGGAAGGCCGAAAAGCATATCGAAGAAACCCTGCTGTCAGCCTGGAACTGGGAGAAATTTCTGCATGCAAAAAAATCAACCGGATGAACCCAGTACCTGAAAAAACCCTGCTGATCACCGGAGGCGCCGGATTTATCGGGTCGCATGTGGTACGGAAAATGGTGCTGGATCATCCTTCCTACCGCATCGTCAACCTGGATAAGCTTACCTACGCGGGCAACCTGGAAAACCTGAAGGATGTGGAAAACCGGCCCAATTATATCTTTGTACGGGGTGACATCGTGGACGAAGTATTCCTGGAAGATCTGTTCGGAAGGTACGCATTCGACTGTGTGATCCACCTGGCAGCGGAATCGCATGTGGACCGTTCCATCACCGATCCCATGGAATTTATCCTGACCAACATCGTGGGAACGGTCCATCTGCTGAACCGGTGCAGGGCAACCTGGGACGATCCTGCCGGGCACCTTTTCTATCATATCTCCACCGATGAGGTATACGGAAGCCTGGGGAAAGAAGGATCCTTCACGGAAGAGACCCCCTATGATCCGCGCAGTCCCTATTCCGCCTCCAAAGCCAGTTCCGACCACCTGGTCAGGGCCTATTTCCATACCTACGGATTGCCCGTGGTGATTTCCAACTGTTCCAACAATTACGGCCCCAACCAGTTCCCGGAAAAACTGATCCCGCTCGCTATCCACAACATCCTGCACATGAAACCGATCCCCATATACGGGAAAGGAGAGAACGTGAGGGACTGGCTCTATGTGGAGGACCATGCCTCGGCCATTGACCTGGTCTTTCACCGGGGGGTACGGGGCCGCACCTACAACATCGGCGGAATGAATGAGTGGAAGAACATTGACCTGATCCGCCTGCTCTGCGCTATCATGGACCGGAAACTGGACCGGGAACCGGGCACTTCGGAGCAGCTGATCACGTTTGTAAAGGATCGCGCGGGACATGACCTCAGGTATGCCATCGACGCAACGCGCATCTCCGGGGAACTGAAGTGGCAACCCGCCCGCACCTTCGAAGAGGGCTTGCACAGGACGGTGGACTGGTACCTGTCCAACCAGGAGTGGATGAAACGGGTTACCTCCGGGGCATACAAAACCTATTATGAGCGTCAGTACGGTAACCGCTGATGTTTTTCGACAGGGATCCGCCGATCATTCGACAGTAACCGATTTGGCCAGGTTTCTCGGCTGGTCCACATTGCAGCCGCGCATGACCGCGATGTGATAGGCGATCAGCTGGAGGGGGATCACCGATGGAATGGCCAGCAGCACCTCGTCGGTTTTCGGGATTTCGATAACATGGTCGGCCATTTTTCTGATGGTCTCGTCACCCTGGGTGACTATGGCGATCACATTGCCCTTCCTGGCCTTTACTTCCTGGATGTTGCTCACGATCTTATCGTAGGATTTATCGTGGGTGGCAATGAACACCACGGGCATTTGCTCATCGATCAGGGCAATGGGACCATGCTTCATTTCGGCAGCAGGATAGCCCTCTGCATGGATGTATGAGATTTCCTTCAGTTTCAGCGCCCCTTCCAGTGCCACCGGGAATGAAACTCCCCGGCCCAGGTAGAGGGCATTGGTCACATCTTTATAAATGGCGGCAATGTGCCTGAATATTTCGTTCTGCTCCAGGATCTTTTCGATCTTATCCGGGATTTCGTTCAGTTCCCTGATCAATGTGGCTGAGCGCTTTTTATCAAGCAACCCCTTTTCGCTGCCGATCATGATGGCCATCATGGTGAGCACGGTCACCTGGGCGGTGAAGGCTTTTGTGGATGCCACACCAATTTCCGGGCCCGCGTGGGTGTAAACCCCTGCATGTGTCTCCCTGGAAATACTGGAACCTGCCACATTGCAGATCCCAAGCACCAGGGCTCCCGCATCCCTGGCCAATTGAATGGCGGCCAGGGTGTCTGCTGTTTCCCCGCTCTGACTGATGGCAAGGACCACATCTTCGGGTCCGATCATGGGATTCCGGTACCTGAATTCCGAGGCATACTCCACCTCTACCGGGATCCTTGCCAGGTCTTCCAGCAGGTATTCGCCCACCAGGCCGGCATGCCAGGATGTTCCGCAGGCAATGATCACAATCCGTTTTGCATGCACCAGCTGATCCTTCACCGCATACAGTCCGCCCAAACGGATCTCGTTGGTGTCCAGTTTGATCCTGCCCCGGAAAGTATCCTGGATGGACCTGGGCTGTTCAAAGATCTCCTTGAGCATGAAATGGTCGTAACCATGCTTCTCAATTTCTGAGATTCCCAGGTCGATGGTCTGTATGTCGGGTTCCAGGATATCATTGGCCAGGTTCTTGAGTACCAGTTCATCCCTTTTGATGAGTGCCACATCATTGTTGTTCATGTAGATCACCCGGTCGGTGTACTCCACAATGGGAGTAGCATCGGAAGCGATAAAATATTCTCCGTCGCCCAGTCCGATCACCAGCGGACTGCTTCGCCGGGCGGCTATAACCATGTCGGGCTCCTCATTGGAGAGCACCACCAGTCCGTATGCGCCGATCACTTTTTGCAGGGCAAGCCTGACCGCGATCTCCACGCTCACTTTCTGTGTGGTATAGATGTATTCGATCAGGTTGGCCAGCACTTCCGTGTCGGTTTCACTGTAAAAGCTTATTCCCTGATCGGTCAGGCTCTGCTTCAGGTCGGCGTAATTTTCGATGATCCCGTTATGGATGATGGTGAACAGGCCTTTCTCAGAATGATGGGGGTGTGCGTTCAGGTCATTGGGTTCTCCGTGGGTTGCCCACCGGGTATGTCCGATCCCCACGGTGCCCGAGGTATCCACTTCCTTAACATATTCCTCCAGTTCGGATACCTTTCCCTTTTTCTTATAGATGGCTGTCCTGCCGTTCAGTAGTGCAATCCCCGCGGAATCGTAACCCCGGTATTCCAGCCTTTTTAATCCTTTGATCAACACCGGGTAAGCCTTCCTGTTCCCGATGTAACCGATAATTCCGCACATTGCTATTTATAGTTTTAAATAAACCACTTCCAGTCTCAGACGCTCAATGTTGGCCGGATGGCTGCTCCAGAGTTTGGTAATTTCCGGATTGCTCCTGGCATTAGACACCTGTAGGATAAAATTGTTCTCCAGCTTCTCCTCATTGACCATGGCCTGAAAATGGAGCGTCACATTGAATTTGTAGGAGTAGGTTGTGTCTGCGAACATGCCTGCCGATACGGGTTTCAGGTATCCCCCGAACCGGCTGGCTGCATTATCGATCTGCCGCAGGGCTATGTAATCGTATAATTCCTGATACTTCCCTGGATCCAGCTCGGTCAAAACCATCAGCCTGTCGGGCATTGTGCCGGGGGGAATTCCGCTTTCCGCTTCTGGAACCACATCAAATATAAGGGTGGCCGAACTGATGACTACCGGTCCCTTGCCGATCCAGTCCGGTAACGTGGGGAACGAGATCCGGGTATTCACCCCGCTCATCCCCTGCACATAGCAATACCTGGCATCTGCCTCTGCCCGGTCGATGATCCCTGCCAGGTAAGTACCCGAATGATCATGTTCGAACACATTGATCTTCTGGCTGGAAAACTCATTGATGGCGAAGTTGGTCCAGATAAAATCCTGGCCCGCGGTACTATCCACCTCTGTGCTGTCGGAAGCATATTTGATAGCAACCTTGCTCAATGCATTGTTTAGCTGCACACCGGCCATCACTCCCCTTTCGGATACCGACTCCGCCTCAATGTAAAAGCCCCTGAACACATCCTTGAAAAGTGAATCGTTCCTGAAAACCCCTGTATCCGTTTGCAGGTCATAGAATTTATCCAGGTAAGCGGGATCGTCAATGAAAAACGGATAGGTATTGTTGCTCCTGGGAAGATAGCTGTATTCGGCCAGCGGAACAGGATTGTATTTGCCTTCCGTTACAAAATTTGAGTAGTACACGGAATCCCTGTAGATCCTTTCGGTCAGTTCATGCACACGGATCGTTATCCGGGCTGTGGTGTCTCCTTTGAACTCGGGTATGTGCAGGTAAAACACCAGGGAATCGATCACCAGATTGGGCCCGTTTTTGAAGGAAAGAGTGGGATTAAAATGTGTGAGCAGCGACGCTTTCGAAGTTCCCACGATGGAATCCCTGGTGGCACCCAGTAAGAACAACCTGCCGGCTTCTCCCCTTTCGTGTGTCATAAGCGGCTGACCGGAAACAGGGTAGGAATTGATCTCGAAGATGGTATCACGGAACAGGAAGACGTCATCGTCCGGAGGCAGCAGGTCTGTTCCCAGCTCCTGGTCAGTCACCTGGCATGACCATCCCGCAAATACCATGATCATGAAGAGTGCATGAACCCACAAATCCTTCTTCTTCATCTGGTAAAAAAAAACTTAATCATTGACGATTCTGTCATAGAAAACGGAGAACTTGTCCACATATTTCTCGCTGTCCACATATTCCAGAAATGGTTTGTCCGCTTGCTTTAATATTTGGGTGACAGATTCAGGGATGCTGGAACTTCCCTGGTTCAGGCCATCGGAGTACCTGGCGGCCAGCCTGATGATATTTTCATAGGTGGGATCCTCCACCATGCTGACATGATCGCCCGACACGCCATCCACCAGGATCTTCCTGGCAAAAGAGCTGTTCAATGACTGTGTGAAACCGTTGTCATAGACAGAAAATATAACCCTGGATCTGGAAAACAGCGGATCTTCCCTGTAAGCTTTCTTTATATACAAAGGCACCAGGGATGTGAACCAGCCGAGACAGTGCACCAGGTCCGGGGACCAGCGGAGCTTCCTGACCGTTTCCAGCACTCCGCGGGCGAAAAATATCATTCGCTCATCGTTGTCCTCAAAAAACCTGCCTTTTGTATCGGCCACCGTGGATTTCCGGTGAAAATAATCTTCATTATCGATGAAATATACCTGCATCCGGGCTGCCTGGATGGAGGCCACCTTGATGATCAAAGGATGATCGGTATCATCAATGATCAGGTTCATACCTGAAAGACGGATCACTTCATGAAGCTGGTTCCTCCTCTCATTGATGTTCCCGTATTTGGGCATAAAAGTACGGATCTCTTTGCCGGTTTCCTGGACGGCCTGCGGAAGTATTCTGCTGATCAGGGAAATTTCGGTTTCGGGTAAGTACGGCGTTATTTCCTGAGACACAAATAGTACCTTTTTACTTTCCATCTTCCTGGCCTGGATTTTTGATCATGCAAATTTACTAAAAATAATTGACACCCCAATTGCAGTCAGGAACAGGGAACTCTGCATTTATCAAGTCCGTGTATTGTTTACATAAAAAACAATATGTACGTTTGACCTTCCATCTTACAGATGATCGTATACAGGACAAAACAGGATCTTGCCTCCCATCTGGAGGCACTTCGCAACCAGGGGAAGTCCGTCGGATTCGTCCCCACCATGGGAGCCCTTCATGAAGGCCATGCCTCCCTGATAACAAAAGCCAGAAGTGAAAATGATGCCCTGGTGGTGAGTATTTTTGTGAATCCCACCCAGTTCGATGAACCTTCCGATCTGGAAAATTATCCCAGGAAAATGGAATCGGACCTGAGGCTGCTTCAGTCCATGAAAACGGATATCGCTTTCACTCCTTCCGTCATTGAAATGTACCCGGAGGAAGACACAAGGACATTTGATCTGGGTGGGCTGGACAGGGTGATGGAAGGTAAATACAGGACCGGGCATTTCAATGGTGTGGTCCAGATCGTGAGCAAGTTGTTTGAAACGGTCAGGCCCGACCGGGCATATTTTGGCCGGAAGGATTTTCAGCAGCTGGTGATCATTCAAAAACTGGTTCAGCTAATGGACATGGACATTACCATTGTCAGCTGTCCCATCGTCCGTGAACCGGACGGCCTTGCAATGAGTTCCCGGAATGAACTGCTCACCGGCGAGGAAAGGAAAACGGCTCCATTGATTTATATCACCCTGAAGATCGCCCGGGAAAAGAGATCAACGCTGTCACCCGCTGAATTGAAAACCTGGGTGACCGCGCAATTTGAGAACCAGCCGCTGATGGACCTGGAGTATTTTGAAATCGTCAACGACAGCGATCTCAGTCCCGTGCAATCGTGGACCGGGAATGTGGGCAAAGTGGGATGTATTGCCGTTCGGTTAGGGAAAGTCCGGTTAATCGATAATATGAATTTTGATTAACTTTGTAACGAAAAGGCAAGATAGTCGCACAGGGAATCAAATACTGGAAACGAACTGCTATGAATGTGGAAGTGCTTAAATCCAAGATACACAGGGTCACCGTGACCGAATCCGACCTGAACTATGTGGGGAGCATCACCATCGATGAGGACCTCATGGACGCTGCCAATCTCATTGAAAATGAGAAGGTCCAGGTAGTCAATATCAACAACGGGGAACGGCTCGAAACTTATGTGATCACCGGAGAAAGGGGAAGTGGCCAGATCATCATGAACGGACCGGCAGCCCGCAAGACGGCGGTGGGGGATGTGATCATCATCATGTCCTATGCCTCCATGGATTTTGAAGAAGCGAAAACATTCAAACCGGTCATTATCCTTCCGGATACCCATACCAATAAAATTATCTGACCCCCGTTTTGAAAAAAACCTTATTACAATCTCTGAAGGTTGCCGGTTTTCTTGCACTGGGTATCTTGCTCCTTTACTTTGCCTTCAGGGAAATTGCCATGGACAAGCTCCTGGAGACAATCCGGGAAGCCAATTTCTGGTGGATCGGCCTTTCCCTGTTGTTTGCGCTGATCGCATTTTTAAGCCGGGCCCGCCGATGGGTCCTTCTCATTGAACCCCTGGGATTTTCGCCGTCTTTTAAGAACACGTACCATGCACTCATGGTGGGATATCTTTTTAATTACGCCCTCCCCAGGCTGGGAGAGGTGACCCGCTGTGTTACCCTGGGTAAGAAAGAAAAGATCCCGGTTGATTCACTGATCGGGACTGTCATCATGGAACGGGTCTTCGACCTGGTCATGCTGTTCCTGATCCTGCTGGTCCTCCTGGTCGGACGCATGGAAAAATTCGGCACCTTCTTCAGCGAGCAGGTGGTGTATCCCCTTCAGCAGAAGGTGGCGGGCACTTTCGGCGGCGCTCTCCTGTTCTGGTTACTTTTCGCCGGATCACTGGCCATTGTGCTGCTTCTCCTTTACATATACCGGAAAAGGCTGGATCATTTCATCGTGGTCCGGAAAAGCAGGGACATCATCAAAGGGATTCTCGAAGGACTGAAGACCTTTTACAGGATGAAACACAAATGGGAATTTGTGTTCCATTCCTTTTTCATCTGGTTCAACTATATCATGATGACCTGGGTGGTTGTCTTTGCACTGAAGGAGACCACGCATCTCACTTTCATTGATGGGATATTTCTGCTGGTGGTGGGCGGACTGGGAATGGCTGCCCCGGTAACCGGCGGATTCGGAGCCTATCACTGGATCACCTCCAGGGGACTCGTATACGTGTACGGTCTCCCCCTTGAGCTGGGAGGGGCCTACGCGATCCTCACCCACGAATCCAACTCACTTTTCACCATCTTGCTGGGTTCGATCTCCTATACCCTGATTCTGTTATCGCGCAAAAAAGAGCCCGGATACAAACCCGGACTTTCCCGGGCCATTCACGCAAATTCGGATGAGAACATTTGAAGATATACAGCGCAGGATCATTTCGGTTGAAGAAGCCGGCAGGATCTTCACCCCTTCCTTCCGGAAGCGTCACCGGATCGTATTTACCAACGGGTGCTTCGACCTGATTCACCGGGGTCACGTTTACTACCTTTCCAAAGCCGGCGAGATGGGTGATGTGCTGGTGGTGGGACTGAACAGTGATGATTCCGTCCGGCGGCTGAAGGGGACCGGCAGACCGCTGAATCCGCAGCAGGCAAGGGCTGAAGTGCTCGCTTCACTGGCATTTGTGGATTATGTCATCGTTTTTCATGAAGATACCCCGCTGAACCTGATCCTGAAAGTCCGTCCGCACGTGCTTGTGAAAGGAGGGGACTACAGTGCCGGAGATGTGGTGGGTTACCGGGAGGTGATCTCATGGAACGGAAGGGTGGAAATTGTCCCGCTGCTTGAGGGGTATTCCACGAGTTCAATGATCGCACGACTTTCCTGAACGGGGTTCGGATCGATTGATTAACTTTATGCCTGATCAAACCCGGTATGGCCAAATCAAAATCGGTATATGTCTGTCAGAGTTGCGGTGCCGAGTCACCCAAATGGATCGGCAGGTGCCATTCCTGCGGAGCGTGGAACACCTATGTGGAACAGGTGATCACGCGGGGACGCACCTCCCCGGGAGAAAGCAACAGCTTCGCGGTGCCGCATCCGCTTGAGGAAGTGAACCCCGACCAGGTTGAGAGGATGGACCTGATGAACGAAGAATTCAACCGGGTACTGGGAGGTGGCATTGTACCCGGATCGGTGATCCTGATCGGCGGGGAACCGGGGATCGGCAAATCCACCCTCGCGCTGCAGGTGGCCCTGGACCTGGGCAAAAAGACACTGTATATCTCCGGGGAGGAAAGTCCGCAGCAGCTCAAACTCAGGGCAAACCGGCTTGGCGGCAAGGGAGGCGCGTGCCTGGTTCTGGCGGAGACCAGCCTGCAGGCGATCATTCCCCAGGTTACACAGATCAAACCTGACCTGCTGATCGTCGATTCCATCCAGACGCTTTTTACCGAAGAGATCGAGTCCGCACCGGGAAGCATCTCCCAGGTGAGAGAATGTGCCGCGCGACTCCTGAAAATGGCCAAGGAGACCCATATCCCCGTGATCCTGATCGGGCACATCACCAAGGAAGGAAGCATCGCCGGCCCCAAAGTGCTGGAGCACATTGTGGATACCGTGCTGCAGTTCGAGGGTGATTCCCACCATCTTTACCGGATATTGCGGGCAAGTAAAAACCGTTTCGGGTCCACTTCCGAGATCGGGGTGTTTGAAATGACCGGGGAAGGACTGCGCCAGATCAGGAATCCTTCGGAACTGCTCATTAACCAGCACCCCACTGACCTCAGCGGATCGGCCATCGCCGCCAATGTGGAAGGGATCAGGCCCTTCCTGATCGAGGTCCAGGCCCTGGTCAGCTCTGCCGTATACGGTACGCCCCAGCGCACTTCCACCGGTTTTGACATCCGCAGGCTCAGCATGCTGCTGGCCGTGCTGGAAAAGCGTGCTTCATTCAAACTGGCCAGCCGGGATGTATTCATTAATATCGCGGGAGGACTCCGGGTGGATGATCCGGCCATTGACCTGGCCGTCGTCTCGGCTGTACTCTCCTCCACGATGGATATTCCCGTGGATCAGCATACCTGTTTTGCGGGAGAAGTGGGCCTGTCGGGTGAAGTAAGGCCGGTGAACCGGATCGAGCAGCGGCTCGGTGAAGCCGATAAGCTGGGAATGAAAAGGATCC
>Ga0209205_1000063_pt1 | contig 24929 bp, 13 predicted proteins | sample ZodSprso05mmetaG_FD_184133 | JGI IMG/M metagenome (GOLD analysis project Ga0209205, IMG submission 184133) | Hot spring sediment microbial communities from Zodletone spring, Oklahoma to study Microbial Dark Matter (Phase II) - Zodletone Spring... ... | reverse complement strand
GGCTCACCGCAATGACCACAAGTGAAAAAGGGGTGAAGGGGAAAAGGGCGGCAATGATAATAAAAGCTCCGCCCCATTTCTGTACGAAATCAATATATCCGGCCATCTTCCTTTCCGTATAGGCTTTTACTTTCGGCCAGTGCGAGATCCACCGTCCGATCTGGTACGAGATCACTCCGCCTGTATAGGAAAGGATACCGAGCAGGGCCAGCCAGGCGTGGGGTGATTCGAATTTTTGTGTCCATACCACAAAAAGATCCACGGGGACCAGTCCCGTGAATGACTCAGAGATGAAAAAGAGCAGGATGACAAATGTATCGGAAAGATGGTTGATCACGCCGCGGAATATCGCGTTGAAGTCAAGCAGATACCTTCCGATCAGGAAAACAACCAGAACGAGCAAGATATATATGAGGATGATTCCAAGTACGCTTCTTCCCACATACCTGAAGAATCCTTTTTGCTTCATCAGGGCAATCCATTCCCTGAGCCTGGAAAACGGTCCTGACATCCTGTCTGCTGATTTTTAAAAACTGATTGAATAGGTGCTGCCGATCTGATATCCCATCAGTGCATCGCCATGCCTGAGGTACAGGATCCCCCGGTGAATGACGGGGTGTGAAAAATGCTGCCCGGTTCCCCGTGTGACCCTGAAGGAGCTAACCTCATTCAGCTTTCCCTCATCATCGTAACTGACCAGTTTAAGCTCCCCGCGCTGATTATAATAGTAAAGCATATCATCCGCGGCAATGACTGCACCGCTTCCGGCCTTCAGGGAATCCAGAATCTGTCCCGACGAAATATCCAGGGATACAAGGGTCTTTTTTGTGGTGGTCCCCCCATACAGAACACGGCCGATTTTCACGATCCCGCCCATGAAACCGTCAAACCCAGGGTTGCGCCATACTTCCGTGATCTCAGAACCATCCCCGGTCAGGTCCAGCCTGACCCCGCCGTTCCCGTCCCCGGCCTCATAGTAAATACTGCCGTCAGAATACACCACTGTGTTGGCATGGGTATCCCCGTAACCAGGTTCCCGCTGTTCAGGTGGATAACTTTCCTGCTCATGGGACCAGAGCAGATCCCCGGTCGCTGCATCAAATCCCATCAGGTGGTAGGCTGAAAAAGTGACAAAAAGGTTCCGTCCGCGCAATTTGATCAGCCCGGGCTGGTTGTAGCCCGACCGCTCGCCCAATCCCGGATTGCTCCAGAGCATCTCCCCCGTATAACGATCCAGGGCAACCACATTGTGTATCTCACCTCCGGGCGTCCAGAACACCCTGTTTTCAAAAACCACCGGTGCCTCAGAATGTCCGTGAAGGGGAGATATACCGTTGAAATCATCCCGGAAAATGGCTGACCAGCGGATGTGACCATTTTCTTGTTCCACACAGTAAAGATCACCCATACCTGTCCCCGCATAGATCAGTCCCCCGATCACGGTGGGGGCAGAGCGTGATCCCGGGAATGCCGTGACCCATTCCTTCCCGAGTTGTGTTCGCCAGATGCTGTTCCCTTCGAGATCGAAACGGTGGAGGACCGCCATGCTGTCAATTTCACCGGTGACATAGAGCTGGTCCCCGGCGATCACCGGAGAACCGAACCCGTTCCCAATGCCTTCTGCATACCAGGCCTCTTCGGGCCCTTCCCCGGGCCATTGCTTCAGCAGTCCGGATTCCGCATAGATGCCGGACCTTTCGGGCCCGCGCCATTGATGGACTGTGGGTTGCTTTGTATTACAGGACAAAAAAATAGCTGGAAAGAAGGGGAGTAAAAATGCGGATATGTATTTCATTGTTTTACAGGGTTCTTTCCAGCCATAATAGCAGTTCCCTGGTCCTGTTCAGGTAATCAAAAGCCTGGTTCACAGTGGGAACATCGTTGGTATACGTGGGGTATCTCAGTTCTAACTGGCAATCCATCAAAATGCCAAGCAATTCTTTATCCTGCTCACTGACCTGGATGTGCGCCTGGCGAAGAAGATCCATCAGATCACCGGATTTTGGTGCCGATTTCTTCGTGAGCCTGAATACATGTGCTTTTAATCCTTTTTCTATGGCAAGCAGGCAGAAGAACAGACCTTCTGTCAGCCTGGCCTCATTGATCAGCAATGTAGCGGTATCCAGATCTGTTTTTGCAGATTTTATCCACGCTTCAAGCTGCTTCTCTGTATCATTCATCACTGCTGAAAAAGAAAATGGCAAAATACAAAAATATCACGCATCTTTTCACATGATGTGAATAAATGCCGGAAAAGAGCAGGCAAGACAATCTCATTTAAATTCGTAAATTGATTGAGGTTTTTACATTCACTGCAAAAGGAATATACCATGAAAAGCACCCCAGTAAAAATTTTCATCATTTGTCTTGCCGCCCTGGTATGCGGCGTTTGTTCCAAAGATGAACCTGATCCCGAACCCCAACCGGAGGATGTGGAGGATATCTCGACCTCTGCCGAGATCACCCCGTATGGGGGAGAACTGCAGGCCACCGACGAGTCCGGAAATGTGATTACCCTGACCTTCCCGCCCGGAGCCGTTACGGATACGGCCACGGTCACACTCACCATCCTGGGGAAGCACAGAGACCTGCCCGTTGATGTGCGCCAGGTCAGGGCATTTGAGATCCGGCCGGACGACCTGAAACTCTATGAGCCCGTCACCGTTTCCATTGATTACCACACGGCGACGGCGGGTATTGAAAGTGCCGCCATTTTCAGGCTGCGCTCGGATGACTGGCTGGTTCCGCTGAGGGACCATGCCTATCCCAACGGAAACAGCACCATCACAGCCGCCACGATGATCCCGGGGGTATTTGCGGAAGGTAAAATGACCATCGAACAGATCAATACCCAGCTGGACCTGCTGGAATCTTCCACTGGCATCAACCTGAAGTGTTCGGGGAACGCATTCAGGAGCAGTAACATCCTTTCATCCGGCTGTGAAGAATACAAGATTGTCTGGGATGACTGGACAGAGACGGCGGGTGGTTTCCTGCAATTATTTGGCGGGAGGTACCTGATTGGATATTATGACAATCTTCCCCCGGGAGCTCGTACTTTTGAGGAAGATATTGAGAAAGTATGTTCAGAGATCATCGAAAAGGGGGTCCAGAATGTTCTGGATCTCGGTGAACCCGATGATCCCTGCTGCAGGGATTATGCGCACAGCATCGAATCGATGATGGGGGCGATGCTGGGATGTGGAAGCGAGAGTTCCACCTTTGACCAGCTGAATGACCGGTATAACACGGTGCATTCCCAATGCCATACCTACCTGGATGTCACAGTAGAGTTGAGTGTCGAAGACGGCGGACTCCTGATCATGACCACGGGGGAGATCCTCCTGACACTGGAAGGTACAGGTAACGGGCAGGCAACTGTGACGGGCACAGGTGAACTCGCCGTGACAGGAAGCGGGGATGCCGGGGGAGTATGTACCAGTACCATCAGCGGTCAGAATTTCGTCACTGTAACGGGCACAAGGGATGCGGCATATATTTATACCCTGACAGTCAACATGAACCAGGTTGCGATGATGGTGACGGTATGCCCGGAGACTGTGATACAAACAGCACTGGTTGGAAGCGACTCAAAGGAAGTCACCCTGGGTCCTGGAAACAGTTTCCACCTGCTTGAGACCGAAGATATCGACGAAGGAACGGCCACCACGCAGGTAACCCTCCACAATCCCTATACCCCGGTGCCTCAACCTGAATAGCGATGAAATCACCCATTTACTGCCGAACGAATTTAAAACACAACACATGAAAAAACGAATCCTCACCATGCTTGCCATCTCAATCTCGCTGGCTGGCAGCACCCAGATCGTCCGGACGACCGATCCACCTCTAAGTACAAAAGCCCAGGAGCCGACTTTCGAAACACCTTTGAAGTGGGTTTCGTCGGATATCCTGATCAGTCCGGTCTCAGACGAAACACACGAAATCGTTTCCGTGAAAGATCCGACGATCGTGCGTTTCAATGGCCTCTGGCACATCTACGCTACCGTATATTCGACCTCAGCCGGGACCTGGAGCATGGTATATCTGAACTTCAGGGACTGGGCGGATGCCCCTGAGGCCAAACTAACTTTTATTGATGTCAATCCGGGTCTACAGGGGTATCATTGTGCGCCGCATCTCTTTTATTTCCGTCCGCACGGGAAGTGGTACTTAATTTTCCAGTCACAGCAGCCCCAGTATTGTACGACCGATGATATTTCCAGACCGGAAACCTGGTCAGCACCCCGGGACTTTTTTGAGGGGAAGCCCGAGGGTGCTCCACGGTTGTGGATCGACTACCATGTGATCTGCGACGACACACACGCCTATCTGTTCTTCACCGGAGACAACGGCCGCTTTTATCGCAGCCGGACCTCCATCGGGGACTTTCCGGAGGGCATGAGCAATCCGGAGATTGCCATCCAGGATACGCGGGACAACCTTTTTGAGGGGAGCATCACCTACAGGATCAAAGATTCCGGGACCTACCTGACCCTGATCGAGGCCCTGAGTCCGGCCCGGTACTATCGCGCCTGGATCGCTGACAGTCTCGATGGAGAATGGATGCCTGTACCGGGGGCCGATACATGGGACACGCCTTTCGCAGGTATCAATAACGTCACCTTTGAAGTCGGCGTTGCGCCATGGACAAGGGACATCAGCCACGGAGAGCTGCTTCGCGACGGATATGACGAAACCATGACCATCGACCTCAACCACCTCCGGTTTCTTTACCAGGGCCGTGACCCGCAGAGTGATGGCAATTACAGCCTGTTGCCTTACCGGCTGGGTCTGCTGTCTGTGGATCAGGCACAATGAGATGAGGAGGCAGTGTCATGGCGCCTGATTATCTGGAGATAATGAACAATTCTTTTTCTGTCTGATCCAGGGAAGTAACAGAAAGTACGTATACTCCATTCTCCAGTTCTCCGACCGGTATGGTTATTTCTGATTCAGCCGGCACTGTCTGACAGCTGATCTTTGATGTAATTTGTTGACCGGACAAATCGTATAATGTAACTGTAATATCTTCTGGCAGAGAACTATAATATGTAAGGTTTAAAACACCTCCTGATACGGGGTTCGGAAAAATATTCATTTTTTTCCTGAGCCCGGCGGGTTCAGGCAGGGTTGTTATATCCATGCTGTTCTCCATGTGATAAAGAATCTGTTCTGCGGAAAGCGCATAATCAAAAATGCTTACAGCATCCAGGGAACCCATGAAGTTATAACCGTTTTCTCCGGGAAGGTGTTGCCCGAATGTCAGGTCATACAGTGTCTGGCTGATCAATCCGGTAAACGAAGCAAATGCATCCAGTTTACCATCTATCCATATTTCCATGTCCTCGCCATCATACGCAGTCACCAGGTAATGCCATTGTCCGGGTACGGGGGCAGTTTCTGAATCAAGGTCTTTCACAGAATTCGAATTATTCAGGGTAAAGCGAAATCTGTTATCGGATATGGAAATTTTGTACCGGTTATCCCAGTTTCCGTGGGATAGGGGATACTGTTCGCCTCCCGTAAAAGCATCAATCAAGATCCAGCAGGCAATGGATATCGCTTCCTGAAAATTTAATAAATCATTGTTTGTAACCCGGATATAATTGTCGTTCCCATTAAAATGTACCGCGCTGCCGGCCAGGCCCTTTTGATCCGCTACCCAGGTAACTCCGCCGGGAATACCATGGAGATCATTACCGCTTGCATCCTGTGCATTCCCGTTCATGGGATAATGGGCAATGAGATTGCCGGTTGGTGTAACGGAAAGATCGCGTACCATCACCTCAATACTATCCGTATCACTCATTCCGTCCGTGTCGGTCACCCGGCAGGCAATAAAACAATTACTTTTGGTATCCGGGGCAGTGAAAATTGCCGTATTGCGATCGGTGACAATGCTGCCGGAAGAGGATGTCCACTGGAAATGAAGCGTGTCATTGTTTTCATCCTCAGCTACGCAATGAAGTTCAATACTGCCTGAAAGACTGACTTTCCTTGTATTCGCTTCAATTTCCAGTATCACGGGAGGGTGCTTTACCTTTTCAACAACCTCCACGGTCACTGAAAGGGTATCCCACTGATTACCCGGATCGGAAACTTTACACGTCAGCCGGTATTTTCCGGTTGCTGCCGGCGAAAATTGAAATACATCCGAACTGTCTATTGTCAACCCTTCAATGGTCCAGGCATATTTCAGTATTTCTTGTTCAAAATCGTAAGCTGTACAGTATACTTTGATGGAGGTGCTGACTTCCATAACCGTATCTTCTGCTGCCAGGGCTTGAATCCTGGGAGGATAATCCGATACTGCGGTCCCGTTGTTATAATCGATGGGTATGTTGCCGGCGAATGTCTTTTTACCCCGGGTTGTTATGGGTGTCCCTGCCGGTATGTGAACCAGCATAATGGTTTGTTTGGCAGGTATCGAAATATTTGTGCTTTCTGAAACCCCGGATTGGATCACTGCATTGGACATTGCATCGTACAGATCATACGAACCGGCCGGAAGTTTTACACCGACAGACTGATCAGTACCATAAGGATTATAATACAGATAAGTCGGGTAGGAATCATTCCTGTAGTAATCTGTTTTCAGCAGGTCCAGCTGCAGAATACCTTCCATATTTGTTTGCTCGATGAGCCCACCCAGTATTCCAACATGCGATGAACTGTATAACATGAGGTTGGTCGCCGCCCATCCGCCATCCATGGCATCGCCGGTGGCGTAGGGACTTTTTCCATATTTTGATTGTTTCATCGATTCATAGGCGATATAGGAACCAGGATCGAAATTATGTGCCCAGTTCTCGTTGTCCTGCATGGCATCGGGCAAATAATTCGGATAGAACAGGCGGGAAGCATTCGACATATTCAACACCCATTTGCCAATGGCTGTGGCAAAACGGTCATCATACCGCACCATGGGAACCAGGGCTCCTGCCTGTTCAAAACCATTCATGGCAAAGGCATAATCGAACCCTTCATCGTTGGCCTCACCAATGAGACCGGAACAGTCATAATCGCCCCATTTACCCACAATGGCTCCCCATCCGCGCAGTTCTCCCCGGTCAAAGCACCAGTTTACCATTTTTTGAATATCGTAGTGCGTATCCATCTCGGCATTCATACGCGCCGCTGTATACACACCATAGGGCAGCTGCAGTTCGTAGGAAGGATTTCCCGGATAGGAATTCAGATATTCCAGGCTCCATTCCGCACCGGTGAGGTATTTCCGGTCGCCGGTGACCATATAGGCATTGTAGAGTATCCATGCAATTGCGCCTGCCGCCTCAGGTTCTTTTACGCCGGCTTCCAAAGGAGTCATGGTGGACATTGACCATGCGCGGTAATTCATGCAGGGTACCTGCCATGGGGTGGCACTTCCACCCATATATTGTACAGCGGTCAGCATTTGATTGGCCAGTGTTTCAAGCTGATAATCAAATTCACCCTGATGCGGATACAGGTAGTTGAGCTGAAGAAAAAAAACATTGGGCATCGTTTCATACCACCAATCATCTCCGGAACTGGTTACAGGATGATTCAGATAAATATTTTCTTCGGGCCGTTTATTAAAAAAGTCCTCGCACATCAGGGCCCAGTTGTGCCCAAACTGGTCCGATTTATCGATTCCGACAAGAGAGGCACCAATCACTGCGGGAATTACATTGATCCCTTCGCCTGCATCCGGATTGACGGTCCCAATGGCAGTATGCAAACCGAAACTTGCATGATCCGGATAATTGACACCTGACTCACGCAAAAATACCACCGGTAAGTAAGGGCCGGTCATGTTCTCATTAAACACAAGTGAATCGTAACCCCGGGCAACCTGCTTCCAGTCGCGCATCAGATAGGGTTGTGGCAAATCAGGCATTAAATCAATGCGGGGGATGGCTATTTGCTGTGCCTGCATGCTGCTGATCCATGCAACAAGTAACACCGGAAGAAGTACCTTTTTAAACATGATGCTGATCTTTTTTATCTCATACCGGCAACCTCCAGCGCAATGATTGAAAAAACATTCCAGCTGAATACCCTGGCTGATGGCCACCAGCAATTTGGCTGCGAAAGATCAAGGGGTATTATTTCATGGCTGAAAGGTTCATTGTAGTTGAGATTGATTTCGGCCCGCATTCTTTTTATGATTCTCTCTTCCGCAGGCTCCCATCCATGTTTTTTCCCTGCGGCATAGGCGCAGATCTCGTTTCGCATCCAGCTGCCACCGTTGTAATATTGTCCGTCTGCCCAGAACATATCGGGTTGAAATGGTTTGTTCTGCATGGTGAAAAAGGTATCCCGCACATGGAAAATAATGGGTGAACAATCGTTGATCACCGGAAATTTATTCAGTGTATGGATCACCATCCCGGAGTCGAGCATGGGCTTATCCCACAACCACCACGATACAAATTCCGGCATCAGATCGGTAAAGGAAACAACATAAGGAAAATCTTTGTCAGAAATGATATATCCTTTTTCTCTGTCGTAAAATTTTCTGTATTCCTGTACGGTTTTGTCAATATACTCCTGTGCGATATCGAATCCCAATTCCTTGGCAGCCATTAGCGTTATTGCATATACCCCCTGGTTAACGGCCAGCGTTGATTTCTTCTGTTCGTAGTATACCACATCGTTCTGGCTCAGAGAAAAATGCGCACTGACAATACCGTCCCTGTCCGGGTCAAATTCCCGGAAACAGAACGCCAGCGCTTTTTTCAGACGCACTGTATCCAGGGTTGAGTTAAACTTTCTCTGATTGATCAATCCCCACCAGATCCATTGGCAGGTAGCTTCGTTCCCTTTGTTCTCGGTACTCCCCATGTAAGGGGTAATGATCGTACCAATGGCACCGCTGGTGTCCTGTGTGCCTCCCCACTTTTTCCAGACAGATTCATTGAGCTCCTTATCATGCAGGGAGACCACACTCCAGAATGCATCCCTGTTGTACATGTCGGGGGCGTAGTTGATACTTGGCACATGATGCGGACTGAAGTCCTGCGGGGAGCTTATCCAGGTTAACATCATGAAGTCAGCAAACAGAACTTTCTGTTCATCCGGACCTTCAAATCCCAGTCCCTCTGAGAGCCTTGTCTGACTTGCCAATCGAATGTCTCTGATATCCCCGGCTTTCTGTACAAACATAAAAATGGTTTTCGTCTGTTTTTCGCCGATGGGCATCCTGTGGTAGGGATATGTTTCAGGCTTTATTTTCAGGATCTCAAAGTCATTTATCATCATATCCGATGTACCCTCGATCAGGAGTCTGGCATGACTGCCTTCCAGTCCCTGAAGCAAAGCCGATTCTTCGAACGTACCCCATTCATCAGAGGCTGCCGGTATACCTGTTTTATAGTGGAAACCAATAACTTCGTCCAGGTTACTGCGGGTTTTCAAAAGTCTTAGATTGATGGCCTGAGCTGATTTGTATTTAAATTTGATTGTATAGAAACCATCTGCAGTAGTAAATGGGATTTGAACTCCCGAATATGTGCCCGGTTGCGTTTTACTGGGGATTACCCTGAAATCATCGCCATAAAGGGCATCCATTTTTCCTCCGATGTGTTGGATTGCATCAGCAAGATATTCGCTGGATAATGGATCTGGGTGTCCGGCATTGTAATCAGATAATTCACCATAGCACAGGCTGACATAGTTATCTTTTTGCAGGCGCTCTTCGTGGTTTGCAATGCGATAAAGATTTACATCGGCAATGGTTTGCACTGCCTTAAAACCCAGGTTGGAGGCTCTCTGATCTAAAGGCCGCTTGCGGATATTACGGGTCCACTGGTTCTTATAGCCGGCATCGGTTAACAAACCAACAGCCACAGAATCATCAAGAAAGTAACCTGCCGCTGGATAAATTTCCCGTATGGAACCTCCCTGGTGATCCAAATGGTCAAAACTCCAGTAGGAAACCGGTTCGCAAGGAGGGCTTATCCGGGTTTCAAGCTGGTAGAAAAGCAACGGAATGTTGTTTTGTTCCAGGCTGATTTCCTTCTTAATGACATGATCATTCACGATGGAATAATCCACTGCAATAGCAACATAGGTTATCAGGGTTTGCGAATAATACGATCCTGAAAGTTTTATCGCACCGTTGATTGTTTCGGCATGGTTGGCCTTCCAGTTCAAAATTGTGTCGGCAAAGCTGCGATCATCATTTTCAATGACCAGGTTGAACTCACCGATAGCTGCGTCGCCAATAACTATGTTGTTACCATACAGTACCTGAATGCCATACCCGTTTTCCCCGTTACCTGTTAATTGCATGCTTACATGCTGAGCAATCCCCGCCACACTGGCAGAAAATAAGATCAGCAGAAGCAAAATATACGTTCTCATAATGGTTTGATTGGGCAGATAAACAACCAGCGTGCCTGAAAAAAAAAGGGGGAGGGATCTTACAATCATCCCTTCCCCGAATCGATGCTAATTACTGCTTATTGTGCTTCGGAATTTTCTAATGTGTAGATAGAAAGTGCCTCAGCATCTGTCAGTGCTTTGTTGTACATCCGGATGTCATCCATGGTACCTTTGAAGAATCCATCGGTTGCGCCTGCTTCCTCAGCAATATAATCTTCGGTGGGCAGCTGTTGTCCGATACAAAGGTTTTTGGTTACTGTCATCAAATCACCGGTGACCCCTCTGTCAGTAATCTCTCTCACTTTTACGCCATCGGCAAAAAACTTGATAACACCCGCGGAACCATAGGATACAATGATATTGGTCCACACATTTTCCTTCACGGTAAATGGATTGCTGTCGTCGTCACAAACAAACTCCCAGGTATCAGGATCGGTCTGCTTTCTGATGGTAAAATAAACCTTGTCTTCAGATTGCAGGTTCAGTTTATAGCCAATCCAGCGATCCAGTGAAATGATATAGTCATTGTTATCCTGGCTTTCCATTTTTATCCAGACACTGATACTTAATTCACTGGTAGGATTAAGCTGTGAACTGTATGGCACTTCAATATTTGCCCCTTTATCAAAATAGTAGGCGCTTTCTGCATTGCCAAACCTGTCAGCAGCCAGTACCGGCACAACCGGACTTCCTGCAGTATAGAAATTGGTATGGCCCGATTTTAGTTCGCCATCGTGCCCGTTGCCTGAGGCATCGGTAGCATCGCCATTGAACAGCCATTGAGCAATCAGATAATCGGTACTTACCGGCTCAATTTGCATGCTTTTAAATACCTCCATGGCGGTAGTTAACTGCGTCACCATGGCAGCCACAGTAGCTTCAGTGGTGTAGTCGTCGTCAAGAACCGTTTTGGCGGCATCAATGACAGCTTTGAATGCAGCTTTTGAACCTGCGGCATACTGACCTGCATTTGTACCTTCCACGGCACCGTCATGAAGTGCAAGTGCTTCGTCATAGAGTGCCTGCAATTCAGTTTTATCAACATTTGTAGGCTCTGGTTCCTCTTCTTTCTTACAACCCATAAAAATGGCCGTTGTAATGAGAAACGCAGCAACTGATAATTTAACTAGTTTTTTCATCGTTTGATTTTTTTAGATTAGAAATGAATGGGTGTTTTTCTTGATGTAATGTTAGTTTTTAATGTAATTTCTTAATTCATAGTTGGTGTCCAACTCTCGCTGAGGATAGGGTAGATATCTGTTTTTCTGATAATTGAAGTTTTCAACTTCGCTGAAGACACCGTTGGCGTATGCTTCTCCGTATCGCATGATATCAAAATACCGATGAAATTCGAAGCCCAATTCGGTTCGGCGTTCCTGACGAATCATGTCCCGGAGGATATCTTGGTCTGTGACTGAAATATCTTCCAGCAAACCTTCCGGGGTATCCGGATAATTCAGCAGGTTCTCATCGACCTGAAAACACTCCCTGGCTCTTTTTCTTACCGCGTTTAAGTAGATAAGAGCCGCTGCTGAATTTCCATCCTCGTTATAAGCTTCTGCAATCCAAAGCAGTACATCTGCATAACGAATGGCTGTATAATTCAGGTCGCCATCGCCTTTAATATTGCCCGGAATTTCCGCGATCGGCTGCAGCTGTTTTTTTGCTATGTAACCTGTTTCTGTCCAGTCGCTGCTATACGCAATGGTGTCATCAATCCATGGCAATTGGGCGTTTTCTCTCCCGATGGTATAATCGAGCCTCGGGTCGGTATATATTGTTCCTGCAATGTTGACAGTCTCAAACGCATCAACAAAATCCTGGGTAGGCTGATTGAAGTAATAACCTTCACCCATACCGTAATCGGCAGGTGCTGCAAACACCTGATTCAGCAGATTTCCCGAGAAGGGATCCTGCCGGCTTAAATGTTGTATTTCAAAAACCGACTCGGAGTTGTTCTCATAAGCAACATTGAAGTTATGTTGATAATTGGGCATTAACTGATACGTGTATGGAGCTTGCGTCAGAAGCATTGCTGTTTCGTATGCATCCTGCCATTTCTCCTGGTAGAGGTAACTTTTTGCCAGAAGCGCTAAAGCAGCGCCTTTCGTTGCTCTTCCTACATGATTAACCGGATATTCAACAGGCAATACCTGCTGCGCTTCATCACAGTCCTTTTCAATTTGTAAATAGATATCACTTACTGTGGAGGGAGCGATCTGTAATTCGCTGGCAAGCTTTGTTTCCAGCAAAACCGGTACATCCCCGTAAATATTAATTAAGAGGAAATAATAATATGCCCGCAGAAATTTAGCTTCGGCAACAAGCCTGGCTTGAAGTTCGACATTGATAATATCCGGGCTCATTGCACCAATATTCTCTATTGCATAATTACAGCGGGTAATTCCTTCGTAATAATTTCCCCAGATCGTTGCAACCACTCCATTGTTCGTGTTTTCCACAAATTCGTCAATATCCCCTGCATCGGCTTTATCCCCTGCGTCACCACCTTTTATGGCATCATCTGACCGGGTATCGCCAACCACCCAGATTTCTGCCCCGTCGGTAGCAAATGATAATGGCCTGTAGGCTGCATTTACGGACAGCACAGCGTTCTCCTCCGAAACAAAGAAAGTTTCGGTTGTATAGCTTCCTTTCAATTCTGTGTTCAATATGTCTTCACACGCATAGAAAGAAGAAGCAAACAGTGTGATTATCAATAATTTATAAAATGTTGTTTTCATTGTGAATATGTTTTATGAAAAGCCGTGTCATTCATGTTTCATGTACCTGTATCATATTTCCCACCTTAAAAAGTCATATTCAGACCTATGAGGTATGTCTTTGAAGTAGGGTATGTCCCCCAGTCGATCCCTACCGCTCTGTCTCCTTCTCCGGCAGCATTCTCACTGGTTTGCATCTCGGGATCCAATCCGGAGAACCTGGTTAAGGTGAACAAATTCTGCGCACTCAAATAAATCCTGAATTGCGCTATTCTGACTTTATGGCGCAAACCTTCAGGCAGCGAGTATCCGATTTGGATATTTTTTAGCCTTCCATAGGATCCGTCTTCAATAAAGCGGGTTGAAGGCCGATTGTTATTCGTTGCTCCACTCCACGCTGCGCGGGGAAATTCATTACCTGGGTTCTCGGGTGTCCAGTGGTTATCATAAAAGCGTTTTGTTACAGGGAATGCTCTGTAAAATCCTTCAATGTCTTTGTTTATTTGCATATATACTTTGTTGCCCTGTACACCCTGGAAGAAGGCAGAAAGATCAAAGTTCTTATAGAACAGATTGACTGTTAAGCCATAAATAAAATCAGGTATGGCGCTGCCGGCATGTATTCTGTCATAAGCATCGATGGTGCCGTCAGGAACGCCATCCGGACCGCTGAGGTCGCTATATCTCACATCGCCCGGTTTAATATTTGGTCCCTGGTAAGCATGCGTCAGTATTTCGGTGGTTGACTGGAATATGCCATCCATCTGGTACACATAAAAAGCACCAATGGGCTGTCCGACTTCCGTCACTGTTACAAATGTATTATTGTCGACTTCGCCCCCTATGATGGGTTTTGCATCCTGACCGCTCAGTGAAAGAACTTCATTGTCTACTTTGGCGAAATTACCGCTTATTTCATACCTGAAATCTCCCAGAACATTCCGGTAACTAAGCTCAAACTCATAGCCTTTATTTTCTACACTGCCGGCATTCACCCACGGGTATTCTGCCGAACCACCGATCGAAGGCGCTGGAAAAGGAATAAGCATATCGCTGGTTACCTTTCGGAAATAATCCGCGTTAAAGATTACTTTGTTTTCAAACAACCTTAAATCGAGACCAAAATCCATTTGCTGTGTGGTTTCCCATCTAACGTCATCATTACCCTGTGTGCTGATGGCGTATCCTTTTTGCAGGCTCTGGGAAGGTGCTCCAAAGGGATAATCATATCCACCGTTGATGATGGTAGCCCATGGATAGTCACCTATTTCCTGATTGCCAAGCTTACCAAAAGAACCTCGCAGCTTCAACATGCTGATATGGGTTTTTTCCACAATATTCTCCATGAACGTTTCCTGGTCCAGGCGCCATGCTGCTGATCCTGAATAGAACGTACCGTAACGGTTCTTCGCTGAAAATCGCGATGAACCATCTCTGCGCAGGGTAAATGTCAGCAGGTATTTGTTGTTGAAAATGTACTCCAGGTTTGAAAAATAGGAGGTAAGCGCCCACTCCCAGGCATTTCCATAGCTTCTTTGTTCTCCGATGCCGGCATCTAAATACCTGAAGTTCTCCGTTTGCTGGGTATAGTTCTGTCTGCTGCCTCCGTGTATTTCAGTTTTATCATGAATGATTTCAGAACCTAAAAGAAGCCGGATGTAGTGCAGTTCATGAAAGGTCTTGTTGTATTCCAGGACGTTGTTCGAGGTAAACGCTGTGTTTATGGCTGTGGAATTGACTGCGCTGCCCGGAGCATCAATACCCCGGTCGCCCCATTCTTCATAGAATTTCTTGCGGTTGATTATATTCAGGTTTATTCCGTTGTTTGACCTGAAAACAAGATCTTCCAGAATCTTGATTTCGATAAGCGCATTGTTCAGGAAGATGTACTTCCGTTCTTTATCATCGAAATGATTGGCCAATCCAACCGGGTTGTATCCATCTCCCAGGAACTTGGGATTCGGGGGTAAATCCACGTAGTCACCATTTTCCTTATATATGGGTGTACCGGGTGTTCTGAAAAAAGCATACCGGACCACGCTTCCTTTATCGCTGGCTGCTCCATCACCCGAATTGGAAATGATATTTCTTAAGGTATGCGCAAAATTTGTGTTAACGTTGATCCGTATCCTTTTGCTTATCTGTGAGTTAACGTTTGCTTTAAAAGAATACCGGTCATAAAACGAGTTGAGAATGATCCCTTTCTGATTAAAATAATCGCCCGACATCAGGTATTGTGATTTTTCATTTCCACCGGAAATACCAAGCTGATGATTTTGAATGGGGGCATTCTGGAATATGGATTCCAGATGGTTAATATCGGCAAAGGTTGCCGCTATTTCGGGCGTGATGACATCGCGGTTGTCTGCTATGGCTGCTTCGTTGTAGATGGCAATGTACTCTTCCGTATTAACCATGGGAGTAAGTCTTCCGTGCTGCTGCATTCCGTAATATCCGTTGTAGGATATGTTCTGTTTGCCTGACTGTCCTTTTTTCGTAGTTATCACCACCACTCCATTGGCTGAACGGGAACCGTAAATTGCTGCCGATGAAGCATCTTTCAGGATGGTAATCGATTCTATATCGGATGGGGAAAGAACATTTAAAGCGCCTTTGGTCGGGATTCCGTCAATGACATAAAGCGGATCATTGTTTCCAATGGTCCCAACCCCTCTGATCCGAATTGACACAGCATCACCCGGGGCACCGGTTGCCTGGTTAACCCTGACGCCCGCCACCTTTCCGGCCAGCGCACGATCAATATCGGAGACAGGCAGTCTTGTAAGCTCTTCAGCTTTTACGGTCGATACAGCCCCTGTTATATTGCTTTTGCGTATCGAGGAGTATCCGGTGACAACCACCTCATCGAGCACTTCATAATCTGCTGAAAGCTGAATATTGAAGTTTGTGGCAGTGCCCACGGGAATCTCCTGGCGCTGATATCCGATATAGGATACACTTAGAATCGGATCCTCAATATCGGCAGGAATGGTCAGGGTAAAATCGCCGGTATTGGAGGTAATGGTACCAAGGGTGGTACCTTTAACAGCGATATTCACACCGATCAATTCGACTCCTTCCGGGTCAGTAACCTTCCCCGTTATCGTCTGCTCCTGGGCATTTAGCTTCAAGGGGATGAATAATAAGCTCAGGATTAAAGCGTAAAATAGGGTAGGATACGAATTCCTCGAATTAATACCTGGGATTGGATTTCTTTTCATTTTAATCATTCGTTTACATTACTTATAGGCGATAATTACATTGTCAAGCATAATTCGCTCGCCTCTTTTTTCGAGTTTGCTTTCCGGTGGAACGGCAACAATAAGCATGGCCAAATTTGCCGGGAGCGTAAAGAGGCCCTCGTCTGTCACATGCCTGGCCACTATACGGTGACTGATGGCATCGTACAGATCCACTGGAGCATCTTCATTGAAGTACGCAATCTGCTGATCCTCATCATAAGGATTGTAGTACAGGTAGGTCGGGTAGGCAGGTTTCCTGTAAAAATCTGTTGCCAGACAATTTAACTGAAGGATCTTTGCCACATTGGTTTCACGTATGATGGATCCAAAAATTCCCACGTGAGCGGAACCATAGATACTGAACATCGATAGCTCCGGTTGTCCGATTACCCAGTTGGGGCCGTCACCGAGGGCAACCGGTGAAACGCCTTCAAGTTCTTTCTTATTATAAACATCGGTTTTCTTAAGTCCTTCATAAGCTATGATGTTTTTTGTTATGGCTTTTGCCTGAGGCAGCCACTGGTTTTTATCCGGTATTTCATAAGGATAAAAGAGCCTGGCAGCATTGGCAGCATTCAGCATCCATTTACCGATCATCTGTGCGAATTCAGGTTCGTAGCGTACCATGGGGACCAACGGCCAGGCCATATCAAAAGTATTCATCAGGAACCCGTATCCGCCGTCCTGAAGGGTGTTGCCCAGAATGCCGCTCACGTCAAATTCTCCCCAGCGGTCATGGATAATTCCCCAACCGGTGCGACCATCCCTGGCCGTGCAGCCATCAAATGTCCATGATAACAATTTCAGGATATCATAATGCGTTCCTTCCTCGGCGTTCAGTCTTGCTGCCGTATAGGCACCAAATGGCATAAGCACTTCATAAAAGCGACTTTCATCCTGAGAATAAAGCGCATCCAGGGAGGAAATCGCCCCGTCAAGATACCTGCTGTTTCCAAACTTCTGGTAGGCGGAATACAAAACCCAGGCATGACCTGCGGCAGCATCCTGCTGAAAGGGTATCTGGTTTCGTTTTCCCGCACCGCTGCTGTAATCGAAATACGAGTAATCGTAATTTCCGTCAAGCACAGAATCAGCTTTAAAGAACTGCTCCGCAATAATTTTTTGCAGGCTATCCGCACGGTTTACGCCCGGAAAGACATCGGAAACTGCATAGTACAACACATTTGGGAACACATCGTACCACCAGTCCCGCCCGTAACCGCCACCCAGGTGTGCAACCTCCTCCGAGGTATTATTCATCATGATATTCCAGTCGTTGTCGCTGTTGAAATAGTTCTGAACCATTTTTACATAATTGAATCCATGCTGATTGGTTTTATCGATTCCAACCAGTCCGGCACTTAGCAGCGCTCCAAGGGAGTTGATGGATTCGTGAAATTCTCCGTTGTTTTCATCGGGTCCCTGACGAACATCGCCGATAACGGTATATAAACCAAATGTGGTCTGAGGAAAATTTCTTCCCATGGTATCGATCCAGATAAACGAATTTCCCTGCGAATCGACAGGATGATTAAAAATGATCTCATCGAAATTTTTGGTTTTCTCATACCAGTCGAGCATTTTGTAGGGAGCGGGGAAATCGGGCATTTCATTCACTTTCTGCAGGGCAATCTGTGCTGTTCTCGCTTCGTCCACACAACCTGCTGTCAGAATGACAAGGGCGACCAGTGTACTTATTTTGAATGATTCCTTCATGGTTATTGCATCAGGCTATTTTTTTCTCTTCAAGTAAAGGTTCGGGTTTGATCGCATAGGTATTAGCCTGCCTGATCAGGTTCCTGGCCACCGGGATAGAGAGTAATTGTATGCCGGCAATAATGATCAGTGAATATTTCAGGGCAAACGATTCGGACACATAGAAGATGAGCACCATGAAAAGCACAAGGCCAAAAAATCTTCCGACGTATAATCCAAATTCGTGATTAAAAAGATAGGCAAACTGATTTCTGTTTTCTTTAAACGACAGCACGTCAATTACCTTCAATTGTATGGGGAAATAGGCAATATCATGCAGCGGCATAAACAGAACTTTGCAGATGACAAATACGATAACGCCCGTGGCAGAGAACGCTATACCGTTAACCAGTGTACCGATAAAGAAAATGACCAGTCCGGCAGAAAAGATGTAGATCCGGTGCTTTGGTTTGGACACCCTGCCAAGAATGTAGAGGACTATTGCGGATAATACCCCTGAAAGACTCTGAATGGTACCCAGCGAACCTTCATCACCTACCAGACGCATAATAAGAATAGCAGGAGCAGTAACCAGATAACCCTGGGCCAGTCCTTTCAACGATGAAAGGAGCAGCATTTTGCGCCATAATCTGTCAAACCTGAAGAAAACAAACTTTTTCCGGGTAGGATTTTTGAATTTTTCGCTATGAATAATGATGCTGGCAAATATGGCAAGCAGAAAGACAACAAGGGTCACAATTTTATAGGCATTGGCAATGCTGCCTATCCACTCCCAATTCCCTGCAGTGATCAGAAACCATCCGATCATGAATGGGACAATGATCGTGGTGATGGTATAGAAGAATGTTTCCAGTCCATAATAATAATTCCGGTTGTTATCGTTGGTGGTATTCAGGGCCAGAAAATCACGGTTGGCCCAGAAGAAACCGAAAGACGATCCCATGATAAGTCCGGCAAATGCCACGCCACGTATGTTGATCTCTCCGAGCGTCATCATGAAAATCATGGAGATACCGCTGAGAAGCATTCCAAAACTATACAGGTTGGCAATTTTGATCCTTTTCAACAGGTACCCATTGATCAGAAAGGTCAATGGAATACCTGTATATGCTGCCAGCTGGTAAATGGCTACCAGCATGGGATCATCTGAACTTCGCATAATATAGGCTCCCACAAACAAATCAACAACGGGTAACACCAGCGCGTAGATAATATTCGTAATCAGCAGCACCCGCATATCCCTCGGCATACTGAGGAAAAAATCATATTCTTTTCTGAGCTTTGCGACCGGGGCTACTTTCATGGCTTATTTTAAATGAGAAAGGATTTCGGTGATCGAGAATTCAGCCATGCAAATGACTTCGTCACTCGCACCGTAATAAATAGTCAGCATATCGCCATTTACAAGCTGCCCGTTGGTAAAAATGACATTACCGAAAAATCCTGTCTTTTCATACGATGCCACGGGTTCCATAATTGCCTGGTCACTTCGGGCAATAACCCTGGAGGGATCATCCATATCGAGCAGAAGTGCACCCAGACAATATTTATTGTTGTAATCAGCTCCGTGATAAATCTCCAGCCAGCCATCAGGCGTTCTGACAGGGGCGGCTCCGGCGCCCAATCGCGCACTGTCCCAGCTTTTTTCCCGGGTGGTAGCTATGCACTTGTGGTTTCCCCAATGCAAAAGGTCAGGCGATTGGGCGATCCACATGTAATTGCCACCGAGCTCAGGACTGCTGGGCCGGTGCAAAGCATAATACTTGCCATGAATCTTATCTTCAAAGATTGCGCAATCCTTATTATGGGGCGGGAAAATCATTCCCCGGCGATTCAAATATTTCCAGTCCCTGGTAAAAATATACCCAACACCCACACCCTCAGGTGCCACTTTGGTATAGGTCAGGTGGTATCCATCTGCCATGGTGGCTACGCGACAATCCTCAATTCCGAAAGACTCCTGTGGACCTTTGCCGAAAATGGGAGCATACCCGTCTGGCTCTTTAAAATGAATGCCGTCATTGCTGCAAACCAGTCGGAGATGAGACAGGGTGGTCAGGTAGTCTTTTCCTTTGTATTTAATTACACGCGGATCTGTGGCGTCAAGGTCCGGATCATCCTTTCTGAAACGCATTATTTCAATATGTTCATCCTTCATGACCGGAAAGCTAACCTCATTTGCTGCTTGCTCCGGGCGCTCAGCCACCCTCAGCAACAGCCATGTCAGATTTTCAAACCTGAAAACTCCCGGGTTTAACAGACATTCGATTTTCATCCCTTCCATGCTGGGCCTGATATCGGCTGGTTTTAGGATGGGATTATGGATGTTTCGTCGTGCAAGCTCCATTTCAAGTTCTGTGCATCCTGCAGGGTAAATTTCTGCTATTAACAACATTCCGGTTTCCTTCATGTTCCCAAAAGTGTCTGCTGGAGTCCCAATCTTACAGCAACATTCCCTGCCTGGTAACTTATTTCCCTGCAGTAAAATCCTTTAATTGCAAAATCTGTCTTAACTTGCAGGTAATAGGACAGGAGCCATTCATCATTCATCATACAATGCGACAAATGGCACAATGTTTCCGGAAATTCAACATATCATTTTAAAGTTCGAAAGGACTGTTCGGCTTTTGCCGGTCCTTATTTCATGCACTTTTTTTTCGGCCTACGGGAGTACCGATCCTACTTGGATACCCCTGAACCTTAGCAGTGAGGATGGCCTTTCCAATTCTGCAATTACCTGCATTTATCAGGATTCCGAAGGATTCATGTGGTTTGGTACCTGGGATGGCTTAAATCAATATGACGGACTGAATATCAAGGTATTCAAACCTGATTTTTTCGATGATCAGTCAATAAGCAACAATATCATCAGAAATCTTCTGGAGGATAAGCATCACAATCTATGGGTGGTTACCAGCAAAGACATCAACCGGTTTGTATCAAATACCCTTTCCTTTGAATCCTATTTTTCTGGAAATGAGTATTTGCCGGTCAGGGAACAAAACCTGAAAGCCTGTATTGGTCCCGACTCAACACTATACGTTTCCCTGATGCGGTATGGTCTTTACTATTATGATGAGGCAGGGGATGTCTTCCTGGGAACGACACTGCCCGGCATGTCGGATACGGAGCAAAAAAACATCATCGGACTGGCAGGCGGAAGCATGAATAAACTCTACCTGCTTGGACATGAAGGGAAGGTTTTTGGCTATGTGAAAAACTCGGCGTATACGAAATTATATGAACAAGATCTGGGAATCTACAAGGACCTGAGATTTGAAAAACATTGGTTCATAGAAGGTGAGCGAGAAACGTATCTGGCAATTGCCATTGAATCAGGGGGGGTATTTGTGATGAGAATGGAAACGGGTGAAATGATGACAATCCGCGAGCATGATGAACTGTTCAATGTGACAACGGTAAACAGGAGCCAGGATCCTGAAGAATTCTGGGTGGGGACCGATGCCGGTTCCGTGTATAAATTATCCATAAGCCAGACTCCGCAATTAACGCATATCGATGCCTATATATCAGACCTCTTTTCGAAAAAAGTTAAAATCTGGACCATTACTGAAACCGGCGATGATCTTTTATGGATAGGAACCGATGGGAGTGGGGTATACCGGTATATCAGAAAGGGGAAACCTTTTTTTAATATTAAAAAGGGAACCAGCGAATCCGGATCCATAGGACATAACATTGTGCGATCGATATATAAAGATACATCCGGAAATTTATGGATTGGGACCCGCGGTGATGGACTGAACTTCATTTCTGCTGAAAACAACCAGCGAATATCCTACAACGTGACCAACGGACTTTCAAATAATGCGGTACTCTCTCTGACCATGGATGCGTACTCCAATCTATGGATAGGTGTTGATGGAGAAGGTATTGATATGCTCGAACATTCCTCCGGAAAAATCTTCCATTTCCCTGAAGATTTTATGAATGAGAGCGACCAGGAATTTGGCTACGTGTATTCCATCTGTATCGATGCATTTGGAAGTATGTGGCTGGGAACCAGTGGATATGGAATAGTAAATATGGATGTTTCCCAGGATGACCAGGGGCATTACGTACTGAAAAAATACCGGCAAATAAGATACAACCAGGAAAACGGGGGATTGCGCAGCGACATTGTATATTCCATTATTGAAGAGCGCACCAATGTGCTCTGGCTGGGAACCAGGGGAGGGGGGCTTCATCGTTTCAACAGTCTGACGAATACGTTCGAGTTGTTTTATGTAAGAAATGATGAAGAAAAAAGATTTATTTACGATGATGTGCTTTCGCTTTGTATGGGCAGCAATCAGAAATTATGGGTTGGGACAAGCGGGGGACTGAGTATGCTGAATCTTTCCTACAAACCTTATCAGTTTGTTCACTACTCCGAACGCAGCGGAATGCCCAATAATACGGTTCATGGCATCATGGAAGATGCCGCGGGAAATATCTGGATCAGCACCAATCAGGGTTTGTCCAAACTGGTAATAGCCGAAGATGTTTTCCTGAACTTCAATAAAACCGATGGACTGCAAAATTCTGAGTTTACCGATGGTGCTTTCTTTAACGATACCGCATCCAACTTACTCTATTTTGGAGGGGTGGATGGTTTGGATTGGTTCAATCCGCTGGAAATTGAACCATCGGATAATTTTCCTCCGATTATCTTCAGCGAATTCAGGCTAAATAACAGGCTGGTGATGCCTTCCGACTCAAGTTTAATATTAAAGACAAAGTTAAATACTACCCGGGAGATAGACCTGAAACACAACCAGAATTTCTTTAGTGTATCCTTTACCACTTTGAACTATTACAATTCGCAAAAATGCCAGTTTGCGTATTATCTGGAAGGATTCGACAATACCTGGAATCATGTGGGCAACCAGCGGATCGCCAGTTTCACAAATGTCCCCCCGGGAAAATATATTCTGAAGGTGAAAGCCACCAATGAGGACGGTATCTTTGGAGACGAAATTCGCGAAATTGCCATTCATATCCATCCACCTTACTGGAAAACTGTTACAGCATTTATCGTGTATCTTTTGGTTTTCGGATTGATCCTTTTTTATCTGATTCATTTTCTGAAACGCAGGTCCAGGGAGCGGCGGGAAGTGGAAATAGCAAAGATTGAAAAGACCAAGACCGAAGAAATTAATCGGTATAAGCTACAATTCTTCACCGATATTGCGCATGAATTCCGAACACCGCTGACCCTTATTCTGGCGCCGGCATCGGTCCTGGAAGAGAAGTTAAACGGGAAAAGAATACTGGGACATTATGCGCGATCTATTCTTCAAAATGCCAGCAGATTACAAAAACTAATCTCTGAACTGATCGAATTCAGAAAAGTTGAAACCAATAACGTAAAATTACTGGTGGGCAGGTACGATCTGGTACAATACATCTCCAAGCTGATTGAAGCGTTTGAAGTTTATGATAAGCTGAATAAGGTGAACCTGGAATTTTTATGTGCCAAACCCAAACTGGAAGCATGGGTCGATCCTGAAAAGTTTGAGAAAATACTATTAAACCTGGTAAGTAATGCAATCAAATATACCCCGGCCGGTGGGAAGGTGGAGATAGAACTGACAGAGCTGGAAGGGTATTTTCAATTGATAGTGCGGGATAACGGGATAGGTATTCCACCGGAATACCTCGATAAGATATTTGACCGTTTTTATCATCACGGGAAAAGCATACAAAATCTCAATAAGTCACAGGAAGGAAGTGGCGTCGGCCTTGCGCTTACCAGGGGCCTTGTACAAATGCATAAGGGAACCATCACAGCGCATAATCTGCCGAATGGAGGAAGCGAATTCCGGGTGGTAATCCCGAACAGAAAAGCAGATTTTGAAAATGAACTGGTGGAAGATACCCGAAAACCCAGCAGAGAGAAGATTGCCATGAAGGTGGCGGAAGAATTCGAAACAGCGCATAATTTAGAAATGAGTGAAGAAGTGATCGTGCCTGAAAACGATACACGGAAATACGCGCTGCTTGTGGTGGATGATAATTATGAAGTGTGCAGGCTGGTGGAGAGTCTGCTGATAGATGATTATTTTATTTTCAAAGCCACGGATGGAAACAAGGCGCTGGAAATTCTTGGGAAAGAGTCCGTCGACCTGGTGATCAGTGATGTGTTAATGCCCAAGTTAGATGGGCTCGAGTTGACAAAAATCATTAAATCAGATATCAACACCAGTCACATTCCTGTAATTCTGTTAACGGCCAAGACGGAAATAGAACACCGTATCAGGGGCCTTGAGGTAGGAGCTGATTCTTATATTCCCAAACCCTTTCACCCGCGCCATTTAAGGGTACGGATCGAAAAACTGATTGCTAACCGGGAGCTGTTCCGTAAATCCTTCAGAGAATATAATGAAAATCTGTCCCGCTCGGAATTACTCAAGGGACTTGCTCCGGCTGACCAGAAACTCCTGACCGGTCTCATGGATGCTATCGAAAAAAAATTGTCTGATTCCGACCTCAATGCAGAGTATCTCTCCGGCCATATGCACATGAGTAAAACCCAACTCTACAGGAAAATAAAAGCCCTGACCGGCCTGACACCTCATGCCCTGATAAATAACATGCGGTTGAAGAAAGCTGCTTTTGAGCTTAAGCAGGGCGAAAAAAACGTTTCTGAAGTTTTCTATGAAACCGGTTTTAACAGCCGTTCCTATTTCTACCAGGCATTCAAGGAAGAATTTGGGATTTCCCCGGGTAATTACGTCAAAAGTGATCGATGACAGTATAAATGAGAAATTGCTTAGATTGTCCTATAATTAATAAGTTGTTAAGTAGTAATATGTTGGCAATGTGTGTGGTAAGGCTTTGCGAACGAAATTACTGCTGAAATTATGTTCTATTA
>Ga0209205_1000061_pt1 | contig 26045 bp, 21 predicted proteins | sample ZodSprso05mmetaG_FD_184133 | JGI IMG/M metagenome (GOLD analysis project Ga0209205, IMG submission 184133) | Hot spring sediment microbial communities from Zodletone spring, Oklahoma to study Microbial Dark Matter (Phase II) - Zodletone Spring... ... | reverse complement strand
CACGGTGCCTTCCGTAAAACTTGTGGTCGAAGCCTTCCATCCCCTGGATTCAAAAAACTTTGTATACATCCTGTAGAGATCCCCGGCAAAAATACTGGCTTCGTCCCCTCCTGTACCTGCCCTGATCTCCACAATTGCATTCTTATTATCTTCAGGATCTTCCGGCAAAAGAAGCATCTTGATCTCTCCTTCCATCAAGGCCTGCTTTTCCAGCAGGATCTCCAGTTCCTCCTTGGCCATATCCCTGAGTTCTTCATCATTTTCTTCTGTCAGGATCTCACGTGCACTGGAGATATTGCTGACCAGATTGCTGTATTGGTCATAGGCTTCAACCACCGGCTGCAGCTGCTTATATTCCCTGTTCAGCTTCACGTAACGATCCATGTCAGCGGTCACATCCGGATCATTGATCATCTGTCCGAGCTCATCGAACCGGGTCTTTACTCCCCGTAAACGCTCCAATATCATATTCTCACTCATCTGATGGATCGATTTATCCGGCTAATATTCGAAGGTGCCCTGCTCACTCATGATGGACAGTTTTCGCTTATCGGAAGGTTCACACCGTCCAACGATCTTTGCTTCCACCTGGTAGGCTTCCGCGATCCGGATCATTTCTATGGCAGTTTCTTCATCAGTGTATATCTCGAAACGATGTCCCATATTGAAAACCTGATACATCTCCCTCCAGGCGGTACCCGATTCTTCCTGGATTAACCGGAATAACGGAGGTATGTCAAACAGGTTGTCTTTGATAATATGCACATGGCCTGCATAGTGCAGCACCTTGGTTTGCGCACCTCCGGAACAATGGATCATTCCGTGGATCTGCTTCCTGAAGTGAGTTAGTAACTCCCTGACCACTGGGGCATAGGTCCGGGTGGGTGATAATACCAGCTTGCCTGCATCAAGGCCCAGTTCTTCAATTGTTTCAGTCAGACTTCTGCTGCCGGAATATACAAGATCGGGAGGCAAATCAGGATCGTAACTTTCGGGATATTTCCGGGCCAGGTAACCCCCGAACACATCATGCCTTGCCGAGGTGAGACCATTGCTTCCCATGCCGCTGTTATATGTATTCTCATAACTTGCCCTGCCCGAGGATGAAAAACCTACAATCACGTTACCGGGAACAATGTTTGACTCGATCACATCTGATCGATTCAGGCGTGCAATCACTGTTGAATCCACGATAATGGTCCTGACCAGGTCTCCCACATCTGCCGTCTCCCCGCCTGTACTGTAAATGGAAATCCCCTGGTCCCGGAGCTCCTGCAGTATTTCCTCGGTCCCGTTGATGATTGCAGAGATTACCTCTCCCGGTATTTTGTTTTTGTTCCTGCCAATGGTGGAAGACAACAGAATATTTTGTGTAACTCCCACACACAGCAGATCGTCCAGGTTCATGACGATGGCATCCCGGGCTATTCCTTTCCATACAGACATATCTCCGGTCTCCTTCCAGTACATATACGCCAGCGAGGACTTGGTCCCGGCTCCGTCTGCATGCATGACCAGGCAGGATTCCGGATCACCGGTCAGCATATCAGGAACGACTTTGCAGAAGGCCCGGGGAAACAGGCCCCTGTCCGAGTGCCGGAGGGCACCATATACATCTTCCTTCCCTGCGGAAACACCACGCTTCAGGTACCGGGAAGAATCACCCATACAGATCAGTTTTTCGGGATATAATCGGTGGACAACACCCGGAATTCGGTCCTCCTGTTCACCTGGTGGGCTTTCTCCTGTAATTCAGGACCTTCCAGCTGGTTGATGAAGCTCTCTGTGAGGACCTGCCCCAGCTTAAGGAAATCATACTGTTCTTTTATTTTCTCATCCACCACTTTCGGCTGTGTTTCGCCATATCCCCTGGCCTGTAACCTGTCAGCCGAAATACCTTTCGAAATCAGGTAATCCACCACCGACTGGGCCCTTTTCTGTGAAAGCTCGATGTTGTCGGCAGGTGTTCCCCGCGAGTCGGTATGAGACATCAATTCGATGGTGACATTGGGATTGTCATTCAGGGTCTCCACCAGATTGTCCAGGGAAACCATGGATTCCGGCCTCAGGTCCCATTTTGCAAAATCATAGAAAATATTAGGCAGGTCGATGACCCGTTCTGTTGAGGCGAGATAGATGGTGGCCTGGAACTCCCTGCTCTGGTCCAATCCCTTGGTGGATTCTCTTACTTTACCGCTGAGATAACCATCCTGACTGGCGATGAATACGTAATCGGTAGCCGGCTTCAGCATAAACCTGAAGGAGCCCTCGTCATCGGAGGTGGTTTCCACGGTGATCCCGTCACTGCCAACGGATCTTACCTTTGCTCCTCTCAAAGGTGCATCGGTTTTTTCATCCCGTACCTGCCCGGCCACTGAAAAATTCAGGGGTGGCAGCACAAAGGAATAAATTTCATCATTTCCCCTGCCTCTTCTTGCCGAACTGAAAAATCCCCTTTCCTGTTCTTTTTCAAATGCGATCCCAAAATCATCCGCAGGAGAATTCATGGGAGGCTTCATGTTCTCCAGTATCCATCCCCCGGTCTCGTCCTGGGTGGCTTTATAAATATCCAGGCCCCCCAATCCAATCCGGCTGTCGGATGAAAAATAGAGCGTGCCATCCGGGTGTACATAAGGATAAACTTCGTTGCCCGGGGTATTGATACCCTCTCCAAGATTTTTGGGTTCTCCCCAGGGACCCTGCTGATTGTCCCTGGTCACCTTCCAGATATCATTCTCCCCGTGTCCACCCGGCATATCCGATACAAAATACATGGTCAGTCCGTCAGGTGAAATGGCAGGATGTGCATTGGTGATGCTGTCTCCCATGGTGTCAAATTCCACCTCGGGGTTTGTCCATTCATCTCCGCTGGCACTGGCCCGGTAGATCTGACAGCTCAGCTCCTGGTTTTTACCCTTCTTACAACGGGTAAAATAGATCACCGAAAAATCCGAGGTTAATGCCGGAGTACCATCCTCAAACTCAGAGTTAAGGCTTTCAACGGGAACCGGGACACTCCATTTTCCTTTCCGGTCCATTGTGGAAACGAAAATATCAGCAAAATTCTGCCCGGTGGCACCATGGATCTCATTTCCGGCAGCATCCTCCCTGGTCGAGGTGAAGTAAACCTCTGTGGCGCTTTCATTGACGAATGCAGGACTGAAGTCCCGCTCCCTGGAGTTGAAATAACGCATGTCTTCCACAATATAGCCCGTTGGATTTTCTATCCACTGGATGGCAGCCTGGCAGGATTCAATGCCCGTTGAGCCCCGGGGATCATCGGGGACCAGTTCCTTGTATCTCTCAAATTCCGCTGCTGCTGCTTCATAATCCTCATTGATCATCAACGTCTGGGCATACCGCAGAAATATCACGGGATCCTGGTATTCGTCCCTGATCGCTTTCCTGTACCAGAGCTCGGCAGACCTGGCCTCCCCCATAATTCTGTAACATTCTCCTATTTTAAAAAGAATGGCCGTTTTCTGGTCACGGTCATTCACTTTATTATACGCATTTTTAAAAAGATCAATGGCTTCGAAATATTCACCGGCTTCAAAGGCTGCCTCGGCCCTGGCATCTTTCTGCTTCCTCTGCCCATCCACAGGCAGAGTAAGAAACATCAGGGCTACAATGAACAGTTGAACGGGTTTTCCGATATATAGCATATTCTCCCCTTTTTACAATTCGATAAAAGTACTTCTTTTTCTATGAATAAAAAACGTAAGATTTTGAACATTCGTACTGTAGCGGCTGAGAAGGCTTATTTAAAGCGAATGAGGCTGTCCCAACAGCCGGGACAGCCTCACTCAATAAACAAAGCCAGCTGCTGCTGCTAACTTGAAAAGAGTATTTCCCTGTACTTGGGAAGAGGCCACATTTCATCATCCACAATACGTTCAAGCTTGTCGATATGATAACGGATCTTGTCCAGGAATGGAGCTACGTTCTTTGAATAATTGCGTGCCTTCTCGTGAGAGTCTTTGATTTTATTGGCCACTTTCCTGGCTTCCACCATGTCATTCACCCCTCTCTTAATAATGGTCACATGGTCAGATATCTCCTTGATCAGTTCGATCCTGTTCTGGGCAATTGATTCATAGGACTCCCCGTAGATCTGTTTCATGTTAAGCACATTTTCCATCAATCTGTTCTGGTAATGTATCGCGGTGGGAACGATATGGTTGATGGCAAGATCGCCGAAAACCCTGGCTTCGATCTGAATATTCAGGATGTACTGTTCGAACATCACCTCAACACGGCCTTCCAGCTCCTTTTCAGTAAAAATGCCCAGATCAAAGAAAAGCTTCTTTGATTTTTCTGTCAGATAGGCAGAAAGGGCTTCCGGCACATCGGTCACATTGGTCAGACCCCGCTTTTTGGCTTCCTTTACCCATGCTTCACTATAGTTATCCCCCTCGAACCGGACGGGTTTGGAGGAAATGATATACTCCCTGAGGACCTGGAATATGGCTTCGTCTTTTTTTACACCCTTATCGATCAGCCCGTCCACATCCTTTTTAAACTGCCGTAACTGACCGGCAAGCACAGCATTGAGAATGGCCATGGGTGAAGCGGGATTGCAGCTTCCTCCCACTGCCCGGAACTCAAACCGGTTTCCCGTGAAAGCGAATGGAGATGTCCTGTTCCTGTCGGTATTGTCCAGTAATATCTCGGGGATCTTACCAATATCCAGTTTCAGGGCGGTTTTTTCATCGGGCGACATCTTGTTGCTGGTCACCTGTTCCTCGATCTGGTCAAGCATTCCTGATACTTCCGTTCCCAGGAAGCAGGATATGATGGCAGGAGGTGCTTCATTTGCTCCCAGCCGGTGTGCATTGGAGGCCGAAGAAATGGATGCCCTGAGGAGGTCCTGATGGTCATGAACCGCCTTGATGGTATTCACCACGAAAGTCAGGAACTGCAGATTCGTCTTGGGATTTTTTCCCGGGCTGTGAAGGATCACGCCGGTATCGGTAGACAGGGACCAGTTGTTATGTTTGCCGGTACCATTGACCCCCTGGAAAGGTTTTTCATGGAACAATACCCGGAATCCGTGATGCCTGGCGATCCTTTTCATCAGATCCATCATCAGCACATTGTGGTCCACCGCCAGGTTGCATTCCTCAAAGATCGGGGCTACTTCATACTGGTTGGGAGCCACCTCGTTGTGGCGTGTCTTGATCGGGATGCCTAGCATATACGCTTCCGATTCCACATGGTGCATGAACGCTTCCACCCGTTCCGGAATGGAACTGAAGTAGTGGTCATCCAACTGCTGATCTTTGGCAGATGCGTGGCCCATCAGGGTTCTTCCTGTCAATGCAAGATCCGGGCGCGCATAATAAAGCGCCTCATCCACCAGGAAGTATTCCTGCTCCCACCCCAGGTTGGCCTGTACACGTGTCACGTTCCGGTCGAAATACTGGCATACCTCTGTGGCGGCTTTGTCAACCGCATTGAGTGCCTTCAATAAAGGTGTTTTGTGGTCAAGTGCCTCCCCCGTGTAAGAAATAAAAACCGTTGGGATACTCAGGGTGTGGCCTATAATGAATGCCGGGGAAGTGGGATCCCAGGCTGTGTATCCACGGGCTTCGAAAGTATTCCGTATGCCTCCGCTCGGGAAAGATGATGCATCAGGCTCCTGCTGGGCAAGAGCCGATCCCGAAAAAGACTCCACAACGCCTCCGTACTGGTTAATCTGGATAAACGCGTCATGCTTCTCTGCAGTACCCCCGGTAAGGGGCTGAAACCAGTGCGTATAATGGGTCGCCCCTCTTTCAGTTGCCCATGCTTTCATTCCCGTTGCCACCGAGTCTGCTTTTTTCCGGTCGATGGTGGTACCCCTGTCAATTGCATCCAGGACGTGATTGAAGGCATCTTTGGATAGATACTTTTGCATTTTCACCCTGTCGAATACATTGACTGCAAAATAATCGGATGTCTTGTCAGAAGGGGGACTGAAGTGGATTGGTTTTCTGTCAAAAACCTGCTCCAGCGCTTTGAACCTGATAATTGCCATTTTTTGTGTATTAGTATAAATAAATTAGGGTTTCATTCGGCAAATATACATATTTTTTAATACTACCCCCAATTTTTGGAAGGCATAAAACGATTATTTATATATTTTTTATGAAATACCTGTGTTTTTTAAAGGATGAGAAATCAGACCCTGCGGTATGCAATATGGTTTCGCTCCTATGAGATCCTTTCACAGGAAACATCTGTCTGCAGCGCAAGGCCCCCGCCAGGTATCACCGCATTTCTTCAGAAAAGTATTTGTAAAACAAAGGAATGGTCTCAATTCCTTTATAGAAATTGAAAAGCGGGTAATTTTCATTGGGTGAATGAATCGCATCTGAATCCAGACCGAAACCCATCAGAATGGATTTTACGCCAAGCACCTCTTCAAAATCGGAAACAATGGGAATGCTCCCACCGCTGCGTACCGGGATCGGTTTCTTCCCGAAACTCTGTTCAATGGCCTTCTCAGCCGCCCGGTATGCAGGAAAATCAATAGGGGTTACATATCCCTGTCCCCCGTGCAGGCTTCTGACCTCCACCTTTACCCCGGGAGGTGCGATGCTTTTAAAATGGTCGATAAAGCGTTCATCCACCTTTTTAGAATCCTGGTCAGGTACCAGCCGCATGGAGATCTTGGCATGTGCCTTTGAGGGCAGAACGGTCTTGGCTCCTTCTCCGGTGTATCCCGACCAGATTCCATTCACATCCAGGCTGGGTCTTATTCCTGTGCGCTCCGTGGTGGAATATCCCTTTTCACCCATCACATCATCTATATCCAGTGCCTTTTTGTAGGTGTCCAGATTGAAAGGGGCCCCTGCCATCTTGGCACGCTCTTGTTCGGTGACCTCCCTGACATCATCATAAAAGCCGGGAATGGTGATGCGATTGTTTTCATCGGTGAGTGAGGCAATCATTTTGGCCAGGATATTGGCCGGATTACCCACAGCACCCCCGTACAATCCCGAATGCAGATCCCGGTTCGGTCCTGTCACTTCCACCTCCAGATAACTGAGGCCTCTTAAACCCACGGTGATGGAGGGAGTATCCTGTGCGATCATGGTCGTATCTGAGATCAGGATAACATCTGACTTCAGCAGTGACTTATGCTTTCTGCAGAACGCTTTCAGGCTGGGAGAGCCGATCTCTTCTTCTCCCTCTATCATAAACTTCACGTTGCATGTTAACGTATTTGTTTTCTCCATGATCTCAAAAGCTTTCACATGCATGAACAGCTGCCCTTTGTCATCATCTGCCCCGCGCGCATAAATTTTCTCTTCTCTGATCTCGGGTTCGAAGGGAGGTGATTTCCACTGCTCAAGTGGTTCCACGGGCTGTACATCATAATGCCCGTAGACGAGGACCGTGGGAAGGGAAGAATCTACCAGCTTCTCTCCGAAAACAACCGGCAGCCCGGTGGTTTCCATGACTACCGCACGATCTGCCCCGGCAGCCAGCAGTGACTCTTTCAGGGAGTTGGCCGCCCTCAGCATATCCTCCTTCCGGTCAGCGAAAGCACTGATGGATGGGATCCTTATCAGGTCGAACAATTCATACAGGAAACGATCTTTGTGATTATCGATATAATTCTTGATCTGCTTCATAATGATTATGTTTGATGATTGATCAGATTGATTTGGTAGTTTCTTTGTTCAATTCCTGATAGACAGCCTCCATCTCATCGTAGAAACTTTTTCCGAAAACCCTGGTCAGGGCATCCTTCAGGAACCTGAAAACGGGGATGTTTTTATTCTTTCCCAGGATCCGGGCCGGTTCACAGACGCTCCATTGGTGGTAATTCAGCGCAATTCCATTTCTCAACCGGCTGATCCGAATGGGATATAAGTGACATGAAACCGGCTTCTGAATAGGGATGGCGCCCTGCCGGAAGGCTATCTCAATGGAACAGCGTGCAATGCCATCCTCAAAAACGGCATAGGCACACTCTTCATGATCCACAAGCGGTGTAACTTTTTCTCCATCATGATCGATTACCCAGCTTCCCTGTTGATTGATCGCCCGGATCCCTTCAGCCTTCATGTAGCACCTGAGCACAGGGAAATATTGTTCCAGCAGGGTTCCCTCTTCTTCTTCCAGCGGTGCACCTGAGTCGCCGAACACACAGCAATTTCCCCTGCACTTCTCAAGGTAACAATAAAAATGTTCCTGGAATACATCCCGACTGACAATTTTATCCCCGATCTGGATCATGATTGGTCCCTTCTATTCACAAAAATGCAAAAAATTGTGCGCATCCAATTCGCTTTTACAAATATCTCATTTGTTAAAAAGCATGAATAATCAATTTCTTGATCCATTAATCTCTAATGTTTTATGATTTTTTGTTTAATCTTATTTGTTAATGATTAAACATTTTGATGATTTTCCTGTTTAATGTTCGAATCAAACCTTTAAACAATTTAACGATGAACGCAAATTTACCTTATGCAGTCCTGGAATTTCCTGCAAAGATGGTCAGGAGTTCCCTTATCGCGATTCTGGCACTGATGATTTCCAGTGCAGCCATATCGCAGACGACAGTCGTGGATGTTATTGTGAACAGTCCCGACCATTCTACTCTGGAAGTCGCGGTGTTAGCCGCTGAGCTTGATGATGACCTTTCAGGCGCGGGTCCGTTTACCGTGTTTGCTCCAACAGACGATGCTTTTAATGCATTGCCTTACGGAGTGCTTGACGCACTGCTTGACGATCCGACCGGAGCGCTTGCCCAGGTCCTTCTCTATCATGTTGTCGGGGCCAGTGTTGGTTCAGGTGACCTGACCAGCGGTCAGTTCGCTACCACCCTGAACGGGGACAGTATAGTGGTGACCATATCCGGTTCTGACGTATACATTAACAATGCCATGGTTACCACTGCAGACATTGCGGCGGATAATGGTATTGTGCATGTGATCGATGCAGTGATCGTCCCCGGTTCAACCGTCTATGAAGTTATCGCCGGCAGTGAGGATCACAATACCCTCGAAACTGCAGTAGTGGCCGCCGGACTCCAGGGAACCCTTTCAGGCGCGGGTCCGTTCACCGTATTCGCCCCCACCGATGCAGCTTTCGAAGCGCTGCCCGAGGGACTGGTAACCAGCCTGCTGGCTGATCCGAAAGGTGAACTCACCCAGATCCTGCTCTACCATGTGGTAGCGGGTAAGGCCATGTCCACCGATCTTTCCGACGGACAAATGATCACAACGGTCAATGGCGACAGCATCAAGGTGACCATTGACGGAGGCAATGTCTACATTGACAACGCCATGGTGACAGCCGCCGATATTGAAACCGACAACGGCGTGGTCCATGTGATCGATGCGGTCATTGTACCCAGGGCCACTGTGGCGGATATCATCATCGGAAGTCCCGATCACAATACCCTGGAAGCTGCTGTCGTTGCCGCCGGTCTGGCCGATGTCCTGGCAGGTGACGGACCCTTCACCGTGTTCGCACCCACCGATGCAGCTTTCGAAGCACTGCCCGAGGGAGTGGTCGCAGGATTGCTGGATGATCCGGAGGGAGCACTCACAGATGTGCTGCTCTACCATGTGCTGGGCGTCAGCGTAGCCTCAGGTGACCTGACCAGCGGTCAGTTCGCCACCACCCTGAACGGGGATAGCATTGTGGTGACCATTGATGGTTCCAGCGTCTACATCAACAATGCGATGGTTACCACAGCGGATATCATGACCGATAACGGGATCGTTCATGTGATCGATGCAGTTCTGGTACCCGGTTCAACCGTATACGAAGTGGTGGCCGGCAGCGAGAACCACAATACCCTGGAAGCTGCCTTGGTGGCTGCCGGACTACAGGGAACCCTTTCAGGCGCGGGTCCGTTTACTGTATTCGCCCCCACCGATGCAGCTTTCGAAGCGCTTCCCGAGGGACTGGTAACCAGCCTGCTGGCTGATCCCAAAGGCGAACTCACCCAGATCCTGCTTTACCATGTGGTAGCGGGTAAGGCCATGTCCACCGATCTTTCCGACGGACAAATGATCACAACGGTCAATGGCGACAGCATCAAGGTGACCATTGACGGAGGCAATGTCTACATTGACAACGCCATGGTGACAGCCGCCGATATTGAAACCGACAACGGCGTGGTCCATGTGATCGATGCGGTCATTGTACCCAGGACCACTGTGGCGGATATCATCATCGGAAGTCCCGATCACAATACCCTGGAAGCTGCTGTAGTGGCTGCCGGACTGGCAGAAACCCTCGCAGGTGACGGACCCTTCACCGTGTTCGCACCCACCGATGCAGCTTTCGAAGCACTGCCCGAGGGTACACTGGATGCACTTCTGGCCGATCCTGCCGGCCAGCTGACCGATATCCTGCTCTACCATGTTGTATCGGGCAAAGTCATGTCCACAGACCTTTCAGACGGCATGACTGCAACCACGCTTCAGGGAACTGATATCACCGTTACGATCGATGGCGGCAATGTATTTATCAACGGTGCCCGGGTTATTTCAGCTGATATTGAAACAGATAATGGCGTTGTACATGTGATCGATGCAGTGATCACTCCATCCACCGGGATCCAGGAAAGGATCATTGACAAAGTCAATGTTTCCATCTATCCGAATCCAGCCCGTGAATTTATCAACATCCGTTATGAACTGACCGCAGAGAGTGAAGTCAGCCTGGAGATGTATGATATGCTGGGTAAGCGGGTCAAAATCCTGGATCAGGGTTATACATTCAAGGGGATCCATACCGTTGAATTCCCTGTAAGCGATGTGGAGTCAGGAATTTATGTGTTATTAATCAATACCGGTGACAGCCAAATTGCAAACAAGGTTAGGGTTCAACAGTAGTTACAGTTGCCGGTTCAATGAGAGACCGTCCACCAGCGTGGACGGTCTTTTTTTTTACCCCTATCAACTGTTATCTTTGCATGATGAAAGGGGTGAAAGGTTTTATACTGATATTGATCACGTTGCTGACCGGCCAGGTCTGTGCCTCCGGGCAGCAGTCCCGGGTGACTTACCTGGACAGGCCCGACCGCCTGCAACGGGTTGACAGTTGCCTCCGTCACACCTACAATTTTTCCTTTCCTGCAGCCAGGCAATTCCAGCAAGAGCTACAGCAGGAAACCCCGCAACATCCGGCTCCTTACTTTCTTCAGGCACTGATTCTTTACTGGGAGAATTTTCCACTGACACCGGATCATGAAAAGTCAGATCAGTTCATCGAACTCATGAACCGGACCGTGAATCTTTCAGAACCCATGATCACATCTCAGGAGACTTATCTGGAGGGGATCTTTTTTGACCTGTTCGGCAGGGCTTTCAAGGTCATGTACTGGGCTGATAACGGAAAGGTATTCAAAGTAATACCTGACCTGGGAACCATGTACAGGCATACAGTGGAAGGATTCCGGCTCAAGGAGGACCTGGGTGAGTTCTATTTCTCCACCGGTCTCTATAACTATTATATACAAGCATTCCCGGAAGCGCACCCGGTGTACAAGCCCCTGCTTGCCTTCATGAAGGGGGGAAATAAAAAGCTGGGCATCAACCAGCTGCATACAGCCATTCAACAGAGTGTGTACCTGAGGGTCGAATCCATTCTTTTTATGTCCCTGGTCCAGTTGAATTACGAGGGGGACCTGGAAACAGCAGCATTTTACGCGGAGCAATTATGCAGGGAATATCCCCGGAATATATATTACCAGGGGCATCTCATTGTCATCCTGCTTCACCAGCACCGTTTTCAGGAAGTAAGAAAGATCCTGGATAAAATGGCTCCGCATCAGAATCGGTATGCAGAACTTGTCAGTGAAACAGCAGGTGCTTTCATGGCAGAAAAGGAAACAAAAAACCTTGGTCTGGCCCGTCAAAAATATCTCAGGACACTCGAACTGGCCGACTCCATCGGTCCGTTTGCAGACAGATTCCAGGCCATTGGATACATGGGGCTTTCCAGGATTTATGAGGAAAGGGGATTGGGCATTGATGCCCGGAAATATGCACGGACAGCAGCAAACTATACATCTTATAATTTTATTCTCGGCGGGAGGTAGAGCCGTCCTCTCAGATGTAAGCATTTTTGAACCAGGATATCGATGAGCAAAAAGAAGAAACCGGATATAAACACCCTGAAGAATGATCCAGGTTACAGGCAGGTGCTTGAACTGGATTTTGATAACATGATCCCATTTGTCCTTGATAACATCAGGAAAAGAAGTTTTATTTCAATACTATACGCCGTGGTGAACGCGACCCTTTTTCTCTTCATTCTGTACATCATCATTTCGGGTCGCCTGGCCCATCAATTCACCTGGGGCCTTGTCTTAAGACAATCGCTCACAGGGCTCTTTGCGGGAAGCATTTTGGTGATCCCCGTCCACGAATTATTGCACGGATTTGCCTACCGGATCCTGGGAGCGCGTAAGATCAGGTTCGGAGCGGACCTGCAGCAGTTTATTTTTTATGTTACAGCCGACAGGCATCCGGTAACGGGAAGAGAACTGTATTTCCTGGCCCTGACCCCTTTCCTGCTCATCAATTTGTGTACTGTAGTTATCACGATCCTCTGGTTCCCCCAGGCCGTTCTGTTTTCAGCTTTTTTCCTGCTCAGCCACAACATCATGTGTATCGGCGATTTTGCCATTGTCAACTGTGTGCTGCAATATGCGCCCCGTAGGGTCTACACTTTCGATGAAATTGAGCATAAAAAAAGTTACTTCTATGAGGAGATCAGTCCTCCATGAGGTCTCTGGCCTTGCTGGCCTTTTTCTCACTGACAGTAAAAGTTGAATCGGTCCGGAAAGCTTTCATATAGCTTTCATATGCTTTTTCATACTGCTTCGTTGTCATGTAAAAATCTCCTTTGGAATCATAAGGATTGGCTATATCGGGGGCCAGCTGAATATAGGTGTCAAATGCTTCTTCAGCCTTTCTGTAATCTTCCGTCTCCATCAGTGCATAACCCAGTTGGTTGTATGTCAGCGGATAATCCGGACGTGCCTCGATGGCATGATACATGGATTCAATGGCTGCCTCCAGGTCCCACATGATCTGAAATTGAATGATATATAATATTTTATGGACATCGGGATCTTTGGGATAAAGCCGGATCGCCTCTTGCAGATTATCCACCACTTTATCATTCTGTCCACTCAAAAGGTACCGGAAGGCGGTTTTGATATGTTTTTCTCCCTCATTCAGGGGAGCATTGGATTGCATTGCTGCGTTGGCAATCTTCTTGGAACTCCTTCCGGAAATCAGATACATCCAGAAATAGGCCATGAAAAAATCCGGATCCTCTTTTACGGCCATTTCAAAATTATACCTGGCCACATCCAGCTTGACCCGGTCAAATGCTACCATCCCTGTCCGGTAATACGTAAGTGCCTGTTCCGAATTTGTGGTAACCGGCATCAGTGCTGAATCCTTGGATCTGTTACAGGAAGAAACCAGAAAGGTGGAGAAGATGCATAGCACAACTATTGCAAGAAACCTCATTTTTATACGGTTTTGCAATCTTACGTCCGTTTCAAATGTACTACTTTTCCCGGCAAATGTCAAATGTGTCAGCCCAGGGTCCTTTCCATGCCGGTCAATGATATATTACTGTCAGTCAGAGGTATAACCTGTCCGTTCAGGAACGGTGCTCCTCGATAATCTGTTTTACATCATCCGGGGCCACCCGTCCGTAGGTTTTTTCCCCCACCAATACAACCGGAGCAAGCCCGCACGCACCCACACACCGGAGGCAACTGAGTGAAAACTTCCCATCTGCAGTGGTCTCTCCCACATCGATCTGAAGTGTTTTCTTAAACTCACTCAGGACTTTTTCTGCACCCCTGACATAACAGGCGGTCCCGGTGCATATAGATATGGGGAATTCGCCTTTGGGGGTCATGGTGAAATATGAATAAAACGTGACCACCCCATAAACCCGGGCCACTGATATTTCCAGTTTTTCAGCGATCACTTCCTGTACCTCCGCCGGAAGATATCCGAAGGTTCCCTGAATCCTGTGCAACACATTGATCAATTCACCCTCACTGTTTCCAAACTCATCACAGATTGAATGGATCTTTTCAACCTGATCCTTTCTGAGAACTATTTTCACGCTTGACATAACCGATCGATTGTTTAGAATTAGATCTGGAAGACTCTTTTCCGGCGATCAAAATAATGCGTATGAAGAAGGGCATGTGCTTTTTCGCTCATCGGTTCTCCAAGAAATTCCCTGTACAATTCCTGGATATACGGATTCTCGTGGGATTTCCGGATCTGTTTGTTCCGGTCTTCCTCATAAATGGCCTTTGCCCTGGCGCTCAGAATGGAAGCGTCCCCGTGGTGCAGGGGTTGTCCCCCTCCTCCGATACATCCGCCCGGACAGGCCATGATCTCAATTGCATGATACTGAGATTTTCCTGACTTGATCTCTTCCAGAAGCTTTCTGGCATTCCCCAGTCCGTGGGCAATCCCGATCCGGATTTCCTGCCCTTCAAAATCCACGGTCGCAGAGCGCAGTCCACCCAAGCCTCTGAGCTGCTCAAAGTCTATCTTTTCCAGCTGTTTCCCTGTATAGATCTCATATGCTGTCCTGGTGGCGGCTTCAATCACCCCGCCTGTGGTCCCGAAGATTACGCCTGCACCGGATGATTCACCAAGCGGCTGGTCAAATTCACCATCTGTCATATTCACCAGGTCAAGATTTGCCTGCTTGATCAGATGAGCCAGTTCCCTGGTCGTGATGCTGATATCCACATCTGGGTTCCCATCCACCATGAATTCTTCCCGCTGACATTCATACTTTTTGGCAAGACAGGGCATAATGGAAACCACTACCATATCATTCCTGTCTACCCCAATTTTCTCAGCAAAGTAGGACTTGGCGATGGAACCGAACATCTGCTGCGGGGATCGCGCGGTGGAAGGAATATCCTTCATTTCGGGGAAGTGGTATTCAAAAAAATTGACCCACCCGGGACAGCATGAAGTGAGGATCGGGAGCCTTACCTCCCTGTCACCTTCCAGAAAGCGCGTCAGCCGTCCGAGCAGCTCGGTTCCCTCTTCCATGATAGTCAGATCCGCAGCAAAATCAGTATCAAACACATAATCGAATCCAAGGTGACGGAGGGCCGTAACCATCTTACCGGTTACCAGTGTACCGGGTTTCATGCCAAATTCCTCTCCCAGTGCCGCCCTGACTGCAGGAGCTGTCTGTACCACCACGATCTTGGTCGGATCATTCAAAGCAGAGATCACTTTCCCTGTATGGTCCACTTCAGTAAGTGCTCCTGTGGGACAAACCGCAACACACTGTCCGCAGTATGTGCAGGGCGAATGTTCCAGGTTCATTTCAAAAGCGGGTGCCACCACGGCGTAAAAACCCCGGTTGATGGCATGCAGAGCCCCGACTGTCTGAAAATCGTTGCACATGGTTTCACATCTCCTGCACATAATACATTTATCCAATTCCCGGATGATGGAGGGAGATGTATCAATCCTGTAGGTTGACATTTCGGCGTATTCCTGCCCTGGAATATCCCGGATCCCCAGCCTGATTGCCAGGTTTTGCAAATCACACTGGCCCGATTTGGCACAGGAGAGACAGTCTTTCGGGTGGTCGGAAAGGATCAGTTCCATGACAGTCCTCCTGGCATTGAGCACACGTACACTGTTGGTCCGGACGACCATCCCTTCCTCCACAGCCGTGGAACATGATGGTGCCAGGTTTCTGCGTCCTTCCACCTCAACCACGCATATGCGACATCCTCCCGGACTGTTCCGGATATTCAGGTCCTTGAGATCCATGTAACAGAGGACCGGGATATCAATATGTACCTGTTTCGCAGCCTCATATATGGTGGTTCCTGCTGGTACCTCCATATTGTTCCCATCCAGGGTGAGTTTCACCATCTTCATCTTTATTTCTTTTATCTCAGTATGACCGCATCAAACTTGCATTTCTCCATGCATGCCCCGCATTTGATGCAGATTTCAGGATTGATAACATGGGGCTCTTTACGCTCACCGTTGATTGCCCCCACGGGACAAGCCCTTGCACATGCCGTACAACCTACACAATTCTCTTCCACAATGAAGTACTCCAGCAAATCGCGGCATACACCCGCATGACATTTCTTATCCACCACGTGGCTGATGTATTCATCATAAAAGTTAGCCAGTGTTGACAGGACCGGATTGGGAGAGGACTGTCCCAGCCCGCACAGGGAGGTATCCTTGATCACCTCGCTCAAATTCCTCAGGCGGTCCAGGTCCTCCAATTCCCCTTTGCCCGCACATATCCTGTCCAGCAATTCATATAAACGCTTGTTGCCTATCCTGCAGGGAGCACACTTGCCGCATGATTCTTCCACGGTAAAATCCAGGAAGAACTTGGCTATCGATACCATACAATCGTCTTCATCCATAACGATCATGCCTCCCGATCCCATCATGGACCCACAGGCAACCAGGTTTTCATAATCGATGGGTGTGTCCAGGTGTTTTTCGGTCAGGCACCCACCGGAAGGACCACCGGTCTGAACTGCCTTGAACTTTTTCCCGTCTTTGATCCCTCCGCCGATTTCAAAGATCACTTCGCGAATGGTAATACCCATTGGGACTTCAACGAGCCCCACATTATTCACCTTGCCGGCAAGGGCAAAGACTTTGGTCCCCTTGGATCTTTCCGTGCCAATCTGCTTAAACCATTCCGGTCCTCGCTGAAAGATCACCGGAATATTCGCAAAGGTTTCCACGTTATTCACATTGGTCGGCTTCCCCAGGTATCCGCTCTCGGCAGGAAAGGGAGGCTTCAGGCTGGGTTCACCCCTGTGCCCTTCCATGGAATGGATCAGTGCAGTCTCCTCACCGCAGACAAATGCCCCGGCACCGTATTTGAGCGAAATATCAAAATCGAACGCTGTACCGAAAATTCTCTTTCCCAGGAATCCGAACTCCCGGGCCTGAGCAATGGCTGTTTTCAACCGTTCGATGGCAAGCGGATATTCTGCCCGGATGTAAATAAATCCTGTATCGGCTCCGATGGCATATCCGCAGATGGCCATGGCCTCAAGCACGGAATGGGGATCGCCTTCCAGAATGGACCTGTCCATAAATGCTCCCGGATCACCCTCATCGGCGTTACAGACCACATATTTCTGGTCAGATTTGCTTCTCCTGGCAAATTCCCATTTCAGGCCTGTGGAGAATCCGGCACCTCCCCTGCCCCGCAATCCTGACTCCCGGACTATCTCAATGCTTTCTTCCGGAGTAAGTTCGGTTACGACTCTGCCCAGTGATAAGTACCCGTCTTTTTCAATATAATCCTCGATCCTTCCAGGATTGATCACACCACAGTTTCTCAGTGCAATGCGGATCTGTTTCTTTTTGGGTTCAGACTTAACTGCAGTTTCAGACATTTTACTCAATCTAAATTTCTTCAACCTTTTTATAATTCACCGGAATAACACCCGCTACCATTTCACCCTGCTTGATGTAGTTTTCAATGATCAGGTCCGCTTTCTTCAGATCCACATACCCAAATACCACAGGTTCTTCACCGGGCAGGGTCACTTCGATGGTGGGCTCCGCATAACAATAACCCATGCAGCCGGTCCCGCAGATCACTGCATCAATCCCGCGCTTGTCCAGTTCCTCTGTCATAAATTGCATAATTTTCTCAGCACCTGCAGCCAGACTGCATGTGGCCATGGCAATTTTAACAAGGACCGGGCTATCGGTGTGATTTTGCTGTCCGTCCGATTTATTGGACCTTCGAAGTTCATCGCGATAAAGCTTTAATTCCTCAAATGATTGTATACGGGACATGGTGTTGTTATTTTTTTCACACTAATAGAGCCTATCTCTCCTTTAATTGTTATGCAAATATAATTAGTTTTTCAGAGCAGTAATTAGTCTTCGTTATTTAAATAACAATATATACTGTTTCTAAACAAAACGCTTCAAAAACAGGAATTTCTTTGATAAGATCATTCACTCAGGAAAAAATACAAATTTCTTGTTTATTAAAAAATAATTGATACCTTTATGATATCATATTAATATCATTTTAAATTAATCTTCGACAGATGAATGCAGAAAAAATTCACAATGCAGTTTCCGGGTACCTGATGCTCCTGGTCATGCTACTACTAATTATCGGAACGGTGTTCAGTTTTATGACCGGAATCATACCGCTGGCAATCATTCTTGTTCTTTTCCTCGTACTCACGGGGATCGGATTTACAGTTGTCAATCCCAATGAGTCTTGCGTGCTGGTCTTATTCGGAGCCTACAGGGGGACAATCAAACAGAACGGATTCTTCTGGGTCAATCCCTTCCTGGTCAGAAAAAAAATTTCCCTGCGGGCAAGAAATTTCGACAGCGAAACGATCAAAGTGAACGACATGCACGGCAATCCCATCAAGATTGGCTGTGTGCTTGTCTGGAAAGTGGAAGATACTTTTAAAGCAGCTTTTGAAGTAGATGATTTTGAACGGTTTGTATTTGTTCAAAGTGAAACGGCTCTCCGTAAACTGGCCGGAAGTTATCCATATGATAATTTCGAAGATCATAATGCAGAGATCACCCTCAGGGGAGGCGGACTTGAGGTAAATGACGAACTCGAAAAAGAGATCAAAGAAAGGCTGGAAATAGCCGGGATCAAAGTTATCGAAGCACGGATCAATTTCATTGCCTATTCGGAGGAGATTGCCGGAGCCATGCTGAGAAGGCAACAGGCCACAGCTGTGGTGGCAGCAAGGTTTAAAATTGTGGAAGGTGCCGTCTCAATGGTTCAGATGGCTCTCCAGCAATTATTGGAAAAAGAGATTGTGGAACTTGATGACGATAAAAAGGCCGCCATGGTCAGTAACCTGATGGTTGTTTTGTGCGGAGACAAAGACCCGAGCCCTGTGGTAAATACCGGAACACTACATCAGTAACATGAGTAAAAAGAAAGCATTTGTACTCAGGATCGACCCATTGAAAATGGAGGCACTGGAGAAGTGGGCGGCGGACGAATTCCGCAGTACAAACGGACAGATAGAATGGATCATTGACCAGGCATTACGCAAAACCGGCAGATGGAAGTCCGGCTGACTATTTAAACAGCCCCTCATCCCTGATGAGCATCAGGATGGCAGAATGGGGAATGATCACATACCGCTCGTTATTGAACTCTATCTCGTACCCGCTTTTCTGAAGATAAATGGCAAGGTCCCCCTCTTTGGGCTGGAGGGGGACATATTTCACCTCGTCGCTCTTGTCCTTCCACGGTTCATCTGCATCCTGAATAGCCGGGATCGGGTATCCGGGTCCCACTTTTAACACGTATCCACTGTGGATCTTTTCCTTTTCCTGGACACCGGGTGGAAGGTAAAGCCCCGATTTGGTCATTTCCTGCAGGTTCTTCGGCTTGATCAGGACCCTGTCCCCCACCACGATGAATTTGTTTATATCCTTTTCATCTATCTGCAGTGTCATTATCTTGCGATTAAGTCATTTCAGAAATTCAGATTGTCTTTCAGGACCTGCATTCCGCTTCGACTGACCGGGACTTTTTTCCCATCTTTCAGGATCAGAATATAATTGGTCTTTTCATACGGTTCAATCCGCTCAATATAACTGATATTGGCGATATATGAACGGTGTACCCGTACAAATTGTTCCTGATCCAGGTGATTTTCAAAATATTTCATGGTCTGTTGTTTCAGGTATCTGCCTTCCTCTGTATAAATCATTACATAATCATCCTGGGCTTCCAGATAATGAATATCATCCGTGGAAATCACAATGATCTTTCCAGACTTTTTTATAACCACCCGGTGAATTTTCTCATCACTCTCTGCGAAATGCAGCCTGATTTTTTCGATATCATTGCCTGTAGGTCTGTTTGCTACCCGAAACTCCAGTTTCCTGAGTGATTCAATGAGCCTCTCTTTTGAAAATGGCTTCAAAAGATAATCCACGGCATTCTGTTCAAAAGCGCTTATGGCATACTTATCATAAGCCGTGGTGAAAATCACATCCGGGGTATGTTCAAGAACCTCCAGCATTTCGAAACCGTTCAGCTTGGGCATCTGCACATCCAGGAAAATAGCATCCGGCTTCATTTCATTGATTGCCTTCAATCCATCAAAACCATTTTCAAATTCCCCGATGATCTCCACTCCGGGATATCCCTCCAGATATGCCCTGATCAGGTCTCTGGCTGGCTTCTCGTCCTCGACAATTATGATCTTTATCGCGCTCATGGTCTGGCAAATTTACGTGGAAAAAATATTGTAACCTCAAACCTTCCGTTCTCATTTTCCCATTTTACCCTTCCTTTCCCTTCATAGAAAAGTTCAATCCGCTGCCTGACATTCTGAAGCCCTACTCCCGTCCCCCTGCTGGATGGGGCCTCGGGATCATAATTGTTGATGATCGTGGTATGCAGACAATCCCCTTCCGGATGACAATCAAACACAATGTTCACCGGCTCCACACTTTCGTATACCCCGTGCCTGATAGCATTTTCAAACAGGGGTTGAAAGATCATTGTGGGAACCGGGAAATCCTCACACTCAGGGGACAAATTAAATTCAAAAAACAACTTTTCCCCGAATCTGATCTTCTCAATGGCGAGGTAATCTTTGATTCTTATGATTTCTTCCTTCAATGGAACGAACTCATTTTCCCTGTGCTTCAATGAGTATCTCAGTAAATCTGAAAGCCGAATGATCATATCCCTTGCTTCAGCAGGATTGGAAAGGGTCAGCGATGAGATCGAATTCAGAGAATTAAAGAGGAAATGCGGGTTGATCTGGGATTTCAGAATATTCAGCTCGGCATCTCTGACCAGGTTCTTTAAACGCTCTTCCTGCTGCATCCGTTCCCGGAGTTTCTCTCCTGAAGCAACCAAATAGTAAATCAATACCAGCACCAGGTAAATCAATCCACCGAGAATCGCCCGCCAGGCCATGGATCGGTTGAGGTATTCAATATACTGTGTCTCGCTTTGAAAAACCACACTCAAGAATGCGTAAGTGGCCAATAACCAGGCAAGAATAACCACAATACCTGCAACTATGTGAGCAATCAGAGAATAGATGGGGGTATGTTTCTGAAAGGGGATGTATCGTGTGGGATACCATGCCAGCAAGCCTATCAGGCCAAACAGGAAACTGGATATAAATGCCTCCGCAGCTACAATGATTCCCTTGAAATCTTTGAAATACCAGAGCATCAATCCGTGCAATACGGATATGATGAGCCAGACAATGGAATAGATAACAACCGACCGCCTGTTTCCCGTAATAGGATGGCCCATTCTAATGGTAATTTACAACATCTCCGCCGCCAAACAGGGTGGTACCCCGGATGACCAGGACCTGTTCCGGATCCTTCACAACGATCGTTTTAACCCTTTTATCTGAAAAACCTCCAAAAATAGAAGTGACCTCCACTTTCACATCCCACTCATCCGGAATGATGAACTTGGATCCGCCAAAAATCATGACCACATCGATATAATTTTTCCCCGGTGCCAGTCTGGCCTTGGTCATATCATATTTGGAGCCTCCGAAAATATTTGTGATTTTACCCCCTTTGAAGTTTTGTGAATTGACAATGCGATCGCCGCCGCCAAACACCGCCACGTCATCCAGGAAATCATCGCTGGATACTTTTTTCTGGTGTCCGAATACCGTTCCGCGCTTACCGCTGCTGACGATAACGATCACCCCGAGCAGGATCAGCATGGAAGGCCAGAACAATGAGCGCCAGTAATAGGGCAAATCGAAAAACCTGGGAAGCAGGAAAAAAGACCCAATTGCAATCAAGATCAGGCCGGTTGCCTTGCCTTCCCGCTGTGAGAGGAAAATAATACCAAGGAATATAAGCAGTGCCTGCCAGGTGAACAGGAAGTCCCTTAAACGCCAGGGAATGATATCTGTCAGGTCCGCGATCAGGAATAATCCAATACCCATTAAAACGATCCCCAGTAACAGATGTGCTCGTCCTGATTTTTTAAATTGATTTGGTTGCTGTTCCATAATGATCAAGATTATTTTTAACCAAAAGTATATTCGGTGAATCAATTATTGAAGCACAAATCGGCGAACAGCTTTAATTTATCGGTAAGTGATCCTTTGTCAGAATCTGTTTAACCAGCGGTACCGGCGTGCATTGTCACCAAACTTTGCAATGAAGGTGAATTCATGGGTACCGAAGCTGTGTTTCATGATGCTGTTCAGCCCAATGTCAAATGCATATCCGAACACCAGTTTATCCACGCTCACACCGGCCATGACAATGATCGAATGACCCGTTCTGTAGGTAAGACCGCACCAGTAGGATTGATCATAATAGGCTTTTGCGTTGATATCCGCCTGAAACTTCCCGTTTTCTGCAAACTTGAGCAGTGCCGATGGGGTCAGGATCAGCGTGCGATTTGCCTGAAAATCATATCCGCCCATCAGATAGTAATTCCTTTGCATGATTAACTGATCATACCCCGAATCACCGAATTTCAAAACCGATTCAAACATATGGTCCACCGAAAATCCTGCCCACAGGTCTCTGGAGGAATAATACACACCGGCATCCGCATCCGGGATGAAAACCGATTTATGGGTTCCGGACCAAAAACCGTCGCCCGGATATTCCAGCCTGATCTTGTCATCGTCCAGCCTGTACTGATAGGCAACCATGGACAGGCCGAAAGAAAGCTGAGACTCCGCCAGGCGGATGTGGTACGCATAAGTGCCTTTTATCCCGATCCGCTCCACGGCACCATTGCGGTGATTGAATACATAACCGCCCAGTCCGATGTTCCCGCTCCTCGATCCCATTCGCTGGCGTCTCCTGACCGATGCCTGCCTGGAAATATGGCTTTTTTTCAAGATCCTTGTCTGAAAACTCAGTGCATAGGTTCCCGGACCCTCCGGAAAACCAACCCATTGCTCCCTTGCCGTGAGATTGACTGCTGTGTATCCCTCCGATCCTGCAATAGCCGGGTTCAACAGGAATCCGTTCAGCATGTACTGACTGTATAAAGGTGCCTGTTGCGAAAATCCATCAGCAAGCGAAATACACAGCAGCAAAATGATATAGATGAACCTTCTCATAAATTATCTGATCACTGTCACAATTCCGACTACCCTGTCATTGCTTCTGTCATTCAATGTAATTACAAAATGGTACGAATCTACCGGCACATAGTTACCTTGCATATCTCTTCCATCCCACGGTTGTGAATACCCGGGTTCGGATCTCCAGACCAGCGTCCCCCACTGATCGAATATCTCCACCAATGCCTGCGGGTAGGCACTGAGCTTGTCGATGTTCCATACATCATTTACCCCGTCTTCATTGGCCGTTATGGCATTGGGAATATCCCGGAAATAAAATTCCGTATTGCACTCCAGGATGGTGATCGTATCCCGGTTGACACACCCGTAACCATCTTCCACCTCTACCCATATCTCCTGCCGGAAGCCCTGGTAGACCGTAATCTGCTGGGATATGTCTCCTGTGGACCACCTGTAATTTTCTCCCTGTGAACCGGCATCCAGCACCAGTCCCTCCATCCCACACAAGGACGTATCCGGACCCAGGTATACCTCCGGCAGTTCATACACCGACAGGTAGATGCTGTCCAGGGCCGGACAACCGTATGCATCGGTCACCTCCAGCCTGATCCATCCTTCCTGGTTCGTTGTAAAGGACGAGCCGGTGCTTCCATCCTGCCACAGGAATGAGGCGAAATCGCCTTCGGGCAGGATTTCGAAAGTACTGCCTTCACAGATATAGGTATCCCCGCCCAGGTCTATATCCGGCCCGGCTACCAGCACCATGGCACTCCTTAACTCCCCGGCGCACCCGTACTCGGAGGTTTCCCGGACTGAGATGGCATATTCTCCTTGCGGTACAAACCAGTCCACGATGATGGAATCTCCGAAATCACGGGTGATCACACCTCCCTCCACCGTCCAGTCAAAGGTGGAATTCTCCCAGCCATCAACATAGTACGCAATACCGGTATCGCCGGCACAGACCACGGAAACATATTCCTGTGCCCTGGCCGTCACACTCCAGAGCGACAGCAGCATACCAAAGGATACTATGTACTTTCGTATTCGCATTTAACTATAAAACAGCATCATACGTAACTAATTATCGCAATCGTTACTATAATTCGCTTACTATATGTTTACCAAAAAGTATTCAATAGACTATTCATTCAGAGTTTGTGGACACAATGATATTGTCTGATAATTATACATTTCAGTCGCAATGAGATATACCTTTCCCTTTCCGGGTTGGGCCGGTCCATGAGGGGCACCCGGATAATCAGGGTACCTGAGTCGTCTGTATCTCCTATTCATCACAGTTCACCTTGACTGATTTAAATCAAACAAAGCTGCCTGCCGGCAGCATCAACGCACCAGAAATGACCTATCTGCGGGTCAGGCTGCCGGAGCTCTGGATCACACCTGTTGTCGGTGTCGGATAAACATTTATTGTATATACCTGTCCTGCAACGGCATAGGGTCCATCGTCAAAATCGTCTTCCACGGTATTCAACGTGATGGTATAAGCATGCATCACATTGTCCGTATTGACCAGGGCATCCGGTAAATCGATCGTCACAGTGGCTCCATCCGAGGTGACTGACTGGTCATCTCCTACTGCACCATCTGTTCCTGATACAGTTAGAGTAGGATCATCCACAGTCACGTCATAAATGACTTCGAAACCGTCATTACTGCTTTGCCCTGCATCAGGTGCACCGGTCAGGTTAAGGGTAATGCTTCCGTCTATGGCATCACCCGAACAAACGTTCAAAGTGGTTACCGCTCCATCGATCTCAGCAGATGGCAAGCTCCAGAAAGAGATGTCCATGGTCTGTACCGGACTGGCACAGACAGCTGCAGCATTGAGCCGTTTCTGAACCGTCACAATACCGGCAGTGGAAGCAATATCCGGAGAGCCGTCAGTCGCCCATTCAACATCTATACTGGTGAGATCTGTTGTCCAGTCAATGATGTAAGGATCCCCTGTGGTTCCTGTACCTGAAGAAGGTACCGGTGTTACACTTGTGGGTGCCACTGCCGCTTCAATGGTCCAGGTGTACTCATCTGTTGGTGCACCTGCAGCAACAGAGTAGGTTGAGGTTCCGCCTTTTCTTTCTTCAACGGTCTGAGAAAATGCGGTGCCTGCAAACAGACAAATCATCGCAGAAGCCATCATGGCTTTCTTCACTAAAGAATACTTCTTGGTTTTCATTACTTTTTGGTTTAAAGTGTGATTGAATAAATTATTTGTTTGTCTTTTGGTTTTGTTGCGTGTTTTCATTTATCTTCTTATTAATGTGTTGCTTGAGTTAATGTTTCCTATGCTTGGTGTTTCATATTTATTCACGTTGATACCATTTGTAATGCTGCATCCGGATGCCGAGGTGATGGTCACTTCAACAGTGCCCTGGGCTGTTCCTGCCCAATTTATTGTGACGACCGGATCTGTCGCTGATCCGGAAATGGTCCCGTTCGTCACCACCCAGTTAAATGTATGGGTGCCGGGATCCGCCACTGAATAAGTTTCCTGCCCGGGTGTACACACTTCTGTCGAACCGCTGATCACCGGTGGTGTGGCGACATCTACAACAACATCGAAGGTGCAGATATCTGTCAGACCGGCAGCATCGGTTGCTGTGTATGTGACGGTGGTTGTACCGACCGGGAAGAAATCTCCGGGATTGTGCGAGGATGTGAGGATTACCCCCGAACAGTTGTCAGATACCGTGGGTTCAACCCAGGTAACTTCAACCCCGCAGTAACTTGTGTCTGCTGTTGTATTGATATCAGCAGGACAGCCGGTTATTGCGGGAGATATGTTATCAATAAGGATGACATCAAAGCTGCATTGTTCTGTATTACCACCTCCATCCATGGCTGTCAGGGTGATGGGCTGTACAGTACCATATCCGGAGATAATTGTGCCGGCAGCAAGTTCCTGGCTCACACTGACTGCTCCGGTGATTGTAGCCAGACCAGTATAGTC